>Ga0209986_10004726_pt1 | contig 11478 bp, 10 predicted proteins | sample BlataG_FD_183168 | JGI IMG/M metagenome (GOLD analysis project Ga0209986, IMG submission 183168) | Deep subsurface microbial communities from Black Sea to uncover new lineages of life (NeLLi) - Black_00105 metaG (SPAdes) (version 2) | ecosystem: Environmental > Aquatic > Marine > Oceanic >...
ACTAAGGACATGAAGGACGCGGGCTTGCGTGTACCCATCATCGTTGATGAGAACATGGAGGTCATCGACGGACAGCACCGCCTCACTGCCTGCCGGCAGTTGGGTATCGAGGTGGAGTACATCGTCCGCGACCGCGCTCCCATCGAGGACATCGTCCGTATGAACAACCTATCCAAGAACTGGACGGTGAAGGACAAGTGCATCTCGTATGCCAAGGCGGGCAACGCCGACTACCAACGGCTCCTTGAGTTCTACAACATCTGTCAGAACGCAAGCCCCAAGTACTCTATGGTCACGGCTTCGCGCCTTGTTCAGGGTTCTGCGGCGAGCTACACTGCCCGTGACGGAGGCAAGATGAACCTTGGTGCCGGGACGTGGGAGTTCAAGGGCACCCTTGAGCAGGCTGTGTCACGACTGCAAGCCATCGAGCAGTTCCGCGACTACCCTTGGTACACCAACGGCAACTTCATCACTGCCTTCTTGCGGTGCTTGCGGGAGGTCCATAAGTTCGACCCAAAGCGGTTGCTCAAGCAGGCCAAGAAACACCCCGGACAGTTTGTCTTTGCCGGCACTACCGACGAGTTCTTGCGGGTGTTTGAAAACACGTACAACCACCACAAAGTGGGCAGAAATAGAGTACGTTTGTTCTAAATTTAATTCAATGAAGAAAGAAATATTCGAGCAGTATGTCGACCGCGTCACCCACCGGTTCGGCATCAGTAGAGAGCAGCTCTTCACCAAGGACAAGTCGCGCCACGTCTCTGACGCACGGCATGTACTGTACTACCTGTGCAGTGAGCGACCCATGACCAACACGTACATCAAGCAGTACATGGGTGAGAACGGATACCACATCGACCTTCCATCTATCGGCCACGGGGTACGTAAGGTGGAGAGCAGCATCAACCAAGACCCCGACTACATTACACTCATCAACCAACTGAAATGAAAATGGAATCAGTTTACAACAGCCTCAAGGCCATCGACGTCCGGCCCAAGGCAGAGAAGAAAGGACGCGCCGACTACCTCTCGTGGGCTCACGCTTGGGATATGCTGAAGAGCGTGTACCCTCAGGCACAGCGTATCATCTATGAGTCTGAGCACACGGGACTCAACTACTTCACCGACGGCAAGACGGCTTACGTGAAGGTTGGCATTGTGGTCAACGACTTGGAGCATATCGACATGCTTTGTGTCATGGACCACCGCAATAAGTCCATCCCCATCGACAAGATTTGTAGCTTCGAGGTCAACAAGACAATCCAACGGGCCACCGCTAAGGCCATTGCGATGCACGGCCTTGGACTTTCTCTGTGGACAGGTGAGGATATACCAACCCAACCCTCCGAGGCCAAGGACACCCCCTCAAATGAGCCGAAGAAGAAGATTACCCTGAAGGTGGACGACGAGAACTGGGCTAAGGTGCTCGGATACGTGGTCGCAAACAAGGAGAAGGGCATCGACAACTTGCTCAAGGATTTGCGCACCAAGTACTCGGTCAGCGCATCGGTCAAGAAAGAGCTTGAGTCCAACCTATGAGCGACATCATCGAACAGTTGCGCGACGACGCCAACTACTACGGCAAGGTGGGCAGGCAGTACCTATCCAATTCGGATGTGGGCAACCTGCTTACCAACCCGTCCCTGTATGGCGTGCCCATCCCCGACAACCCTGCCTTTGCTAAGGGTCGCCTCTTCCATCAGCTCATCCTTGAGCCGGAGAAGGCTGCCGATACCGAGTGCGTCAACACCGCAAGCCGCAACACCAAGGTGTACAAGGAGGCGTGTGCGGAGCGCGGCAAGGAGTTCATGCTCTTGTGCAAGGAGATGGAGGACATCAAGCGGTTGAGCGATAAGATGCTTGGCAACTTCGATTTCTACGATGCCATACGTGATGCTTCGAACGTCTATGAGGAGCCTGCTGTGGGCACCATCATGGGTCATGAGTGGAAGGGCAAGGCCGACATCCTTGGTTCCGACCGCATCATCGACCTCAAGACCACGAGCAGCATCAAAGACTTCCGATACTCAGCACGGAAGTACAACTACGACAGCCAGTGCTACATCTACCAAAGCCTTTTCGGCAAGCCGATGGTATTCTTTGCCATCGACAAGACAACGGGTATGATGGGTATGTACGAGCCGAGTGAAGACTTCATCCTCCGTGGCAGGGAGAAGGTCGAGCGGGCCCTTGAGGTCTACGATAAGTTCTTCGGAGCTAATGCCACAGAAACAATAGAAACCTTTTATATCCAAGAAACGCTATGAGCGACAACAAAGACAGGGTCTACGCACCCGCAATGAATTGGTCCGCACCCCGTGACGAGGCCCCCGATTTCATCAAGGCCAAGGTCGGCATCAAGGTCGACGAGTTCATCACCTTCCTCAAGGCCAACGCCAAGGAATCCGGATGGATAAACTTCGAGATGAAGGAGAGCCAAGACGGACGCTACTACTTCGAGCTCGATACATGGGAGCCGAAGCCACAAAAAGAGGACGCTCCATTCTGAATTGGTTTTCAGGAGCGCACAGGGAGAGGGGGGCAACGGCCCCCCTTTCTTATCTGTGTCGGAATGTCGGTTTTCTTTTCTCCTATAGAGAGAGAGAGAGATACTCTATCTTTCCTTTCTCCCACGTACGTATAAGAAATAAACCGACATAACCGACACTCACTCTGAGTATCAGTATGTTAACCCCAAATAAACGACACTAAAATCGACACAGCCATGTCGGAAATCGTCACAATCTTCCGAAACATCCGTGAAACGGAGACCGCCTACCATCGTTCGGTGGCAAAAGTCCTTGGCAGAATCAAGGACGGAGCAAGCAAAGACCTCGTCACAAGAATCCGCAAGGAGAATGACAAGGCTTCGCGTAATGAGATGAAGAAGGAGCTACCTGCGGTATGCTTCTCTGGCATCTTCAACAAGCGTAACGACTCTGCTATTCAGCAACATAGTGGCTTCATCTGCCTCGACTTCGATGGCTATGCCACGACCAAGGACATGAAGGCAGAGCGCAAGCGCATCGAGAAAGACCGGTACGTGTACTCGGTGTTCACCTCCCCGTCAGGCAATGGCCTCAAGGTGCTCGTCAAGATACCGCAAGACGCTGATAATCATACGAGTTACTTCAATGCGTTAGAGAAACACTTTAACTCTGAGCACTTCGACAAGACGTGCAAGAACGTAAGCCGCGTATGCTACGAGAGCTACGACCCGATGCTCTACCTGAACGAGAAGAGCGAGCTATGGACAGGGCTCGAAGAGACCGAGCACGTGCAGGTGGAGGTCAACAAAGACCAACCGACCATACCTATCACCGACGACAACAAGGTGGTCGACATCCTCGTCAAGTGGTGGACCAAGAAGTATGGCATGGTAGACGGCGAGCGCAACGCCAACATCTTCAAGCTGGCTATGGCGTTCAATGACTTCGGCATCAACAAGAGCCTTGCGTCGCACATCCTGCGGCAGTATGAGCAGCCCGACTTCCCGGCATCAGAGATAGACCGAACCCTTGAGTCGGCATATGCCCACACGCAGAAGCACGGCACTCGATACTACGAGGACACCGACCGCATCACCAACATCAAGGCACAGCTCAAGCGCGGTGTGTCAAAAAAAGAAATCCGCTCCCAACTAAAGGGCGAGGTTGAGAGCGATGTCGTAGAGTCCGTCCTTGAGCGCGTGGAGCGAGAGAACGAGGAGCAAACCTTTTGGCTGAAGACCGAGAAGGGTGTCATCAAGATTGTCCCGCTCGACTTCAAGACGTTCCTCGAAGACCACGGCTTCTACAAGTACGCGCCGGAGGGGAGCAAGAACTACGTCTTCGTCAAGGTCACCAACAACCTCATCGACCACACGTCAGAGAAGGAGATAAAGGATTTCATCCTCGGCTACCTCCTCGACATCGAGGACAAGACCATCTACAACTTCTTCGCCGATGCGGTGCGATACTTCCGTGAGGAGTTCCTTACCCTGCTGTCTACCATCGACGTGTACTTCATGGAGGATACGAGCGAGGCGGCGTACCTGTACTACCGCAACTGCGCCGTGCGCATTACGCCGGGTGGCGTCGACGTCATCGACTACCTCGACCTCGGTGGGTACGTATGGCAGGACCACATCATCGACCGCAACTTCACCGAGTGTAAGCACGAGGACTGCGACTACCAGAAGTTCATCGGCAACATCTGCAACAACGACGAGCACCGCACCGCAACCATGGAGAGTACCATCGGGTACATGCTGCACGGGTACAAGAACCTCAGCTACTCCCCGGCGGTCATCCTCAACGACGAGGTCATCAGCGACAACCCGGAGGGTGGGACTGGCAAGGGACTCTTCATGAACGCGCTCAGCCACATGAAGAAGCTGATAGTCATAGACGGTAAGGCGTTTGCCTTCGAGCGTAGCTTTCCCTATCAGCTCGTAAGTGCTGATACTCAGATACTTTGCTTCGATGACGTGAAGAAGAACTTTGACTTCGAGCGTCTATTCAGCGTAGTCACAGAGGGTTTGACGTTGGAGAAGAAGAACAAGGACGCCATCAAGATTCCATTTGAGAAGTCCCCGAAGATTGGTATCACCACCAACTACGCCATCAAGGGTGCAGGCAACAGCTTCGCCCGAAGGAAGTGGGAGCTGGAGTTGCATCAGTACTACAACAAGAGCTTCACCCCGCTCGAAGAATTCAAGCGGCACTTCTTCGCCGATTGGGACGACGACGAGTGGTGCGCCTTCGACAACTACATGGTAGCGTGCTTGCAGTCGTACCTCGGAACGGGATTGGTCGAGAGCAAGTTCATCAACCTCGGCATCCGGCAGCTCAGTGCGGAGACGAGCCACGACTTCATCGAGTGGTGCGGCCTCGTGGGTGGCGAGGAGAACCCGACCCTCGACCCGTACGCCAAGCTGTACAAGGACAACCTCTACCTCGACTTCATCGAGCAGAACCCCGACTATGCACCCAAGGCGAAGCTTACCATCTCCCGCACCCGCTTCTACAAGTGGCTTACGGCGTACTGCATATACCGCCATGGCATACCGCCTGAGGAGGGGCGCGATAGCAGCGGGCGTTGGATGCGCATCCGTACCAAGCATGATGCTGAGGAGCAAACCGAGATGGAATGGAACTGAGAGACTACCAGAAAGCTATCGTAGAGCGGGGCTCCGATATCATCCGCAAGCATGGGTTCCTGTACCTCGCTATGGAGGTGCGCACGGGCAAGACGCTAACGAGCTTGTCTATCGCCGAGGCGGTGGGCGCACAGTGCGTACTGTTCCTAACCAAGAAGAAAGCCCTGACCAGTATCGGCAACGATGCCAAGATGCTGTGCCCGAGCTACGAGTTCTTCGCCATCAACTACGAGAGCATACACAAGCTCCCGAAGTTGAAGTGGGACCTCATCATCTTGGACGAGGCACACAGTATCGGCGCCTACCCCAAGCCAAGCAAGCGGTCCAAAGCCATCCGCGAACTTGTGCGGTACCGGAAGGTGATACTCATGTCGGGCACGCCGACCCCGGAGTCGTACAGCCAGATGTACCATCAGGTGTATGGCATCAAGGGCAACCCCTTCGCTCACTACAAAAACTTCTACCGCTTTGCTGACGACTACGTCAACGTGCGGGAGACGATAGTCAACTCCCTTCCCATCAAGTTCTACAACGAGGGCAAGGACTCTATCCTGAAAGCTATGCGCCCGTATACCATCAGCTTTACGCAGGAGGAGGCGGGCTTCAAGAACGAGATAGACGAGCAGGTGCTGCGCGTACCCATGTCTGACCTGACGTACAAGATGTGCCGGGAGCTGCGCAAGCACCGCGTCATCGATGGCAAGGAGGAGGTTGTGCTCGCCGATACCCCGGTCAAGCTTATGCAGAAGCTGCATCAGATGTACTCGGGCACAGTGAAGTTCGAGAGCGGCAACAGCATGGTCTTCGACCACAGCAAGGCGCAGTTCATCTACGACAGGTTCGAGGGACAGAAGGTCGGCATCTTCTACAAGTTCAAGGCCGAGCTCAAGGCCCTTCAAGATGTGTATGGCAACGAGCTTACCACCGACCTGACCGAGTTCGATACCACAGAAAAAAGTATTGCACTACAGATTGTTAGTGGGCGGGAGGGCATCTCCCTGCGCAAAGCTTCGGCGTTGGTATACTACAACATCGACTTCTCTGCGACCAGCTACTGGCAGTCGCGGGATAGGATGACGACGAGGGACTCGCTGAAGGGTAACATCTTTTGGGTCTTCTCCGAACGTGGTATAGAGACTAAAATTTACAAGGCCGTGTCAGGTAAGAAGGATTACACCATCAAGCACTTTCGAAACGACGTTCTTACCTTAGGGTAGGATGACGGAGCAGCAGATACAGTCGCGCAGGATTAAGGAACTCGAGGAGCAGGGATACTATGTCATCAAGCTTATCAAGACCAACAAGAACGGTATCCCCGACCTCGTCGCCATCCCTCCCGACAGCGGCGTCCTCTTCTCGGAGATTAAAACTCCAAAGGGAAAGCTCTCCAAGCTGCAAGAGTATCGTCTCAAAGAGTTACGTAACCATGGAGTCGAAACTGAGGTTTATCGCGGCTGATACGCCGTACGAAGTGGACGAGCTATTCGTCGATGGCATCATGGAGTTGACGGCCCCGGACCGGATGCGGATACTCAAGCAGATACAAGACGCTATCCCGGATATGGACTATGACGAGGAGAGCACCCACTACGGTGGAGGTCGCCTTGGAGGTCGCTTGTACTACAGAATAGAATACTACAACATAGAGGAATGGACGCCCATCTTGGTTGACTTCTCGCTCATCGACGTGGACGAGTACCTCGACATGATGATAGACCAAAAACTAATACTAAAATGATTGCACCCCGCCACCCCGAAGAACTCCACCGCCTCGCCAGTATCGTAGAGGTTGTCTTTGGTTCCGACGTGTATTCCCGCAGGCGACAACGCCATATCGTAGACGGGCGCATGGTCTTTGCCCTCCTGCTTTATGAGCAGGGCGTAGGCTGCGCAGAGATAGGGCGGATACTAGACCGCAACCATGCCACCGTGCTCCACTACTTCCGCCGTGGCAATGCGTTGCTTGAGACCGATGCCCGCTTCCGCAAGAACTATGTGCTCTGCCGCGAGCAGTATGTCGGTAAGGACCCGGTGTACTACTACACGAGCCCGGAGCTACGCAAGAAGTTCATCGAGCTACGCGGCGAGCTTGACGATATGCGTGACCTCCTGCTCAAGAAAACCGAGCGCGAAAAACAAGAGCGGAGGCTGCAACCCATCTTAGATTTGGTGCGTACCCGTACCACGCGGGGTAAGGAAGACGAGGTCCTACTCAAAATCAACAGGCTGTACAACGGTTTATGAAGTGTCCAGAGTGCCGAAGGAACATGATGTGGACGGGCGACCACGACTCTGATGAGGATGGCCGCCCGGGAATCATGGTCTCTTGGCAGTGCGTCAACGAGGACTGCGAGGTCCGCGCCGTCGACGTACACTGGGTTGTTTAATCCTTTGGCCTCTGCGTCTTTGGAATTCCGAGGGCTTCGTATGTGTCCTCTTGGGTTCCGTTTCCTGCGACTATGTTGTACAAACCGATGAACGGGTCGAAGTTGGTGCCGAACAATATCTCCGCACCCTTTAGCAGTGCCGCTGTGTTGTTACCTTTTCTTCTTTCCCTATCCATCTGCGTCCACGTACGTCCCAAAACATCTACCGACCCGTCTCCTGTATACCGATACCCATACAGTTTCTCTTTCATAATGCCTTCTGCTACACCTCCTAACACAGGTATCATAAAGAACCCGTTGAGAGGGGCGAGCAAAGCATCTTGAATAGCCCGCTTCTTCTCTTCGTCGTCATCAGCCAAAAGGAAGATGGCGCTGTTGGCTACGAGCGTAAACAAGATGTTGGCCGCGAACATGGACAGCCATACCCGGCGTACGTCAGAAGACTTGGGCTTGTTGCCCTTCTTGACATCGCGCATGATGTTCTGCCAACCCACGATAGCGTTGTTGGTTAGTCCGATGATGGAGCTCCCGAACATGATGTATGTACGTGTAATTGCGTTGCCCGCATATTGCAACGGAACTCTATCTCCGGGACGCCTTGACTGCTGAGTGATGTTGTAGTCGTTGAACTGTTGCAGGGCGAGGTCCGGGTCCATACCGTTCTTGATATTCCGTCGGTATGTCACGAGGTAAGCCATGATAGCTCCTGCGTCACCAATCATAATCGGTGCTGCTTGAGCCTGCTTAAAAGTTCTTATCCCCCTTCCTACTGTGTTCTCTTGTTGCGACAGGCTACGGAATGTTTCTACACCAGACTCAAGGGTATAGATATTTCCAGTACGGAACTGCTCCAGCCTTCGTGCAAACGTTTTGGAAACACCGACAGCTTCAGCCACAGGCCCCTTGGGTGTTGAGCCGTTAAGGATTCTGCCGAGGTCTATCATAACGCCGGGCAATATGCCTGCGTACTCAGCCATGAAAGCGAGCCTGTCTATGACCGGGTCGATAATCGGAATGCGATTCTCGGTATTGTATTGGTATTCCTGAAGCGCAGTAATAAACGAGCTCAACTGCTTGGGTATCTGGAATATCTTGAATCCAAGCACGGCCCTACTGAACCTGCTGAGAAACTTGTCAAGCAACGCAAACCGCATCGAGTTGTTCCGCTCCGCATTAGGGTTGATGGCTTGGTTGACCATCTCGCGGTAAAACTGATTGAGGTGCAAAGACTCAAGAACGGCATCGAGGTGCTTGTTCTTGAACAGGTAGTTTATCTGCTTAGTTCCCTCAGCATACGCCTTGTAGCGTTCCATCGACTCGATGTGATTATTGAGCACCTGAGAGAAGGCAAGGTTGTGAGACAGGTCTACATCACTACGTGTGTCGGTACGGTCCTTGAATGCGGGACTCGTCTCGGCATCGAAGATGCGGCTGAAGTCGGCTGTACTGAGAAGCTCCTGCTGCACCTGTCCCGTTACGGTCCTAGTCGGGAAGTAGTTCTCGACGTGCGGAAGGTTGATGTCATTGACCAAGCGGTACACATCGTTGATGGTTTCGTAGTACTCGTTGCTCAAGTAGTCGACCATCTTGTCCGCGAAGTCGACAAGCTGCGGTCCCAAGAACTCCTTCACCTCCGCCATCACCTCGGGAGTGAATCCCATAGCCTCTAGCTTGGCCCGCTGCACCTCGTTTAGTGACAGCGCATATACACGAAGCAGTTGGTCCTTGTTGAATATGTTGCCGTACTCCTGAGAGTCTTTGTTTTTTATCCTGAGCGTCGTCGTTTGGTTGTCAAACAGGAGCGATACGATGCCACGGTACCCATTGGATATGCCGTCCACGCTGTTAGCGATTTCGTCAAGCTTGTCCTTCTGCTCGAACGCACCCACCTGATACTGCTCGTCCATCCTATTGATGGCGTTGTACACCTTATCATACAGGTATGGACTAATCTTATTTGAGATAGTGCCAAGACTGCGAAGCATACGGGTGAGCTGAAACAGCGGCTTACCCACCTCGGTAGAAACCCAAAGCTTCAGGTAATCTTTTACGCCCTCTACAATCTGATTGTACTGCCCGCTACGTAGCTGCGCATTGATGCGCGTTCGCATAGCAGAGATTTGGTTCTTGTCCATCGCCGACCCATCGGGGTTGGTAAGGAACGGAAACTCTTCTGCCAAAGAGGCCGAAGCCGCGTCATCAATCTTTTGGTATGCAGCCGCACGAGCCAAGCGGGTGTTCTTCAACGCCACGCGAGAGAAGCCAGCAGAAATACGCAGGTCTTCGAAGATGGCCTCGATATCCTCAAGCGACTTCTCGGTCAGTCCAGACAAGAGGTCGAACGCGGCGGCACGGTCTAGCGCACGCTGCTCCTTGGACGTGAGTCGCTCTCCATTCTTCTGCTTTTCGATGGCGAACAACAGGTCCTCACTGTTCTCCAGCTCTTGAGCGATGCGCTCTATCGCTTCCACATCGTTTTCAGCAATGGCCTTTAGGATGGGGAGCATGGCCTCGAAGTACGCCTGCCCCGGTGCATCAAGCGTGCGTGTCCTTATGCGCCCACTCTTGGTACGGTACGTGGTCTTGGACTTTTTGACGAAGCGAACCATATCCTTGATGGTCCTCTCCCTCATCTTATTGCGCTGCTTCTCCACCAAATCAAGCACCTTGCTTGCCTGCTCAATGATGTTCTTGTCGTTGGTGTTGACGACCGTATTGATGAGGCTATTGACCTCACTGGCAGAGTAACCGCTTTTAGGCAGTACCTCACGGATAAGTGCGCGTAGCTCTCTCTGTATCTCCTTCAGGTTTCGAGCCCCCTCCTTGCGCTTGCGCAAGTCCCTCTTGATTTGAGAGATGCGGTTCTGCACCTGCCTGTTGGCGCGTGTAGCAAACGTCTTATCGAAAGCCACAAGCAACTCCTCCTGCACCTGCTTAGGCTGCTGCTGGAACAGCTCGTTCTGCGTAAGCAAATTGGCGGCTTCGGCCCGCGCCTGACTCAGGGATGGTGGGAGCAGGATAGACTTCTTGTTTCGCGGGTGCTTCCTAAGGAGCTGCGTATCGTTGAGAGCCTTGTCCTCCGGGAAGGCGTTGCGCAAGAACTTGATGCGGTCGGTACGCTCCTGCTTGGTCATGCGCTTGGCGCGTCCCGGCTTAGGCTGGAGGAACTCATTGAGCTTGGTGCGTACCTCGTCGTAAATCTGACGGCCCACATCTATGCCGCCCACCACATTACCAAACGCTTCGGGGATGGCTGTGTTGGGGTCGAAGTACTCGGTCATCACCGTGTTGATGGTGTCGATGTTCTCCTTGCCGAACCTGTTGACCAACAGTGCGCGTATAGCGGCGTCCCTAAACCCAAGCGCACGGCCTTTCGCTACGATATCCGCGATAGTATCGGATGGGTCGTTCATGGATGAGACATCATCCGGCGAAATCATGGGGCTACCCAAGCCATCGAAGTCGCTCTCTCTATACGGGCGCTCATCGGCTTCGTATATCTCCCGTATGCGCTCCTCTATCTCCCGCTTCGCCTGTGCCGCCTCTTCCTCTAATCGAATCTCCTCCTTCTCTCGCTCTAGCTCCTCCATCTGAATCTCGTACGCAGCATACAAGTCGTACGGAACTCGCGTACCCTTGATAGCTACATACTGACCACCGTTCTTGGCCTTGGCCAGTGTCAGTCCGTTCTGCTCGAGCAGAGCCTTGAAGGCGTTGACATCCTTTTGTAGGGCGTTGTTGGGGATAAAGCCATTGGTGTTTAAGCCATAGTATATCGCGGCTCGGTATAGCTCATCGGTGATACCTATATACGAGGCGCTTACCATGGCGCTGCTCCCCCCCTTTGCTCTCTGCGGGTCTATGTCGGCTCCCATTTCATAGGAGGTAGAACCCTCGTATGCACGCATCAGAGAGTCAAGGGCAGTAGCCGTCTCCCCTTCCAGACCGAGC
>Ga0209986_10004727_pt1 | contig 11477 bp, 12 predicted proteins | sample BlataG_FD_183168 | JGI IMG/M metagenome (GOLD analysis project Ga0209986, IMG submission 183168) | Deep subsurface microbial communities from Black Sea to uncover new lineages of life (NeLLi) - Black_00105 metaG (SPAdes) (version 2) | ecosystem: Environmental > Aquatic > Marine > Oceanic >...
GTGCTCCTCTGGAGTTTGTAATGGAAGTGCATAAAACAGGGAAGTTACCAGTTGTGAACTTCGCCGCCGGCGGTATAGCGACACCCGCCGATGCTGCTTTGATGATGCAACTAGGGGCTGAGGGAGTATTTGTGGGCTCGGGGATTTTTAAGTCCAGCAACCCTGTAGCTATAGCGCAAGCTATTGTTAAAGCTACCACCCACTACCAGGACCCTGCTATCCTCGCCGAGGTATCCAAAGGTTTGGGGACCGCCATGCCAGGTCTGGACATAAAAGCTATACCACAACAAGAGTTGTTGTCACCCAGGGGTTGGTAAGGTGAAAAAAGGTATTGTCACAGGATGCGAAGGGTAGTTACTGACGATTTAGATGCGCTGCTTGATATCTTGCCACTCCATATCCATGAGCCGCTCGACCAGCAGCCCGACCATAACGAACTGTTGGAGGTAATCCTAGATTTAGGGCGTCTCCCCGAAGCCCGTTTCCCCCATAGAGAATTAGTCCTCAATTCTGAAGAGGTGAGCCAGGCTGATATTGATTATGTAGTATCACGCATTGGCGAATTCACCGGGGATAATCGCGCCGGTATCAACCACACCCTTCACCGCATCTCAGCCATACGCAATAGAAATGGCTACATAATCGGCTTAACCTGCCGTGTGGGCAGAGCTGTGTTCGGTACCGTGAAGATGATTCAAGACCTTATCGAATCAGGCAAAAACGTTCTGCTCCTAGGGCGGCCCGGTATAGGCAAAACCACTATGTTGCGAGAAGTGGCTCGAGTGCTGGCTGATGACTTCAAAAAACGCGTTATCGTAATTGACACCTCCAATGAAATTGCCGGGGATGGAGACATCCCTCATCCCGCCATCGGGCATGCCCGGCGAATGCAAGTAGCCGCTCCTGCTGAGCAACATGCAGTAATGATTGAAGCAGTGGAAAATCACATGCCTGAGGTCATCATTATCGATGAAATAGGCACTGAACTCGAAGCTCAAGCGGCTCGTACAATCGCTGAGCGTGGAGTGCAATTGGTAGGCACGGCACATGGAAACACTCTGGAAAACTTGATAATGAATCCTACCTTGTCTGACCTCATCGGCGGCATCCAGACGGTTACCTTAGGAGATGAAGAAGCCAGGCGACGGCACACGCAAAAATCCATCCTGGAGCGTAAGGCTCCGCCCACCTTTGGCGTGGTGGTGGAAATTGTAGATTATTACAAGGTAACCGTACATCCTGACGTGACCGAGGCTGTTGATGCTCTCTTGCACGGGCGACCCCCCAAGGCCGAAGTGCGCTGCATGGATGAAGATGGTGAGGTAAAGAGGGAGGCGATAACCTCCCCTCTTACATGGGAGAGCAAGGAAGAGCAGCAGCCAGAAAAAACGCTGCGATTCCACCTCTTCGGCGCTAACCGGTCTCGACTGGAACAAATTGCCAAGGAAGGGCGAAAAGAGCTGAAAATCGCCGCTGACATTAAGCAAGCTGACATTTTCCTCACTACACGAAGTTATTACCGCCGCAAGCCGCAAAAGATACGGGATGCCGAAGCACTGGGTATACCAATTTATGTCCTTAAAAGCAATAATGCCGCTCAAATGAGGCAATGTCTAGACGCCCTCTATCCCCGTGACACTCAATATACCTATGTCCATAATCTACAGCGTATCTTAGCTGGGCGCCGCGGTTTTAACTCTATTAACCGGAGCGTGGAGCCTGGCGGCAGAAGGAAGTCGAGGTAATACTTGGGACTATTCATCACCTTTGAGGGTGGCGAAGGCTGTGGTAAAAGCACCCAATCCAGGCTCTTGCTGAAAAGGCTTGAGCAACAAAACGTCCCCGTGGTATTAACCCATGAGCCGGGAGGCACGTCTCTGGGTAACGAGTTAAGAAAAACACTTAAGAGGAAACAGGGTTCCTCTATTTCGCCCCAGGCCGAGCTGTTTCTCTTGGCTGCTTCCCGTGCCCAATTGGTGGCTGAGCTAATTCGTCCTGCCTTAGAAGAAGGTAAAGTGGTTCTTTGCGACCGCTTCACTCACTCCACCATGGTCTATCAAGGCTATGGGCGGGGACTTGATTTTACTGCAATAAAGATGGTCAACAATATGGCAACAAGGTATCTCAATCCAGACTTCATAATCCTCTTGGATATTTCACCTGAGCAGGGATTAGCGCGAAAGCAAAGTTTAAAAGACCGCTTTGAGCTAGAGGATTTATCGTTCCACCGGCGGGTAAGGGAGGGTTATGTCAAGATGGCCGCGGCTGAGCCTGACCGTTGGTTAGTGATAGATGCCTCTCTACCTAAAGGGAAAATTGCCGAGATTATCTGGGATAGGGTGAGCCAGTTATTGACTAACTTCCCAGCCTGACCAGTGTTGTCATTCTGAGCGGAGCATGTCTTAGATTTGCTGGAAGAGTAGTGGTGGATTTCCCCCTCTCTCTAACTCCCTCCCGCCAGGGGAGGGATGACTGTACAATTTTAGAATTTCCTCTCCCTTGATGGGAGAGGATTAAGGTGAGGGTGTAGAAGAAACGAGATTGCTTGCTTCCTCTTCGCTGCACTTAGGGCCTTGGCTCACCACAGTAACAGAAAAGAGGTAGTAAGGGCAAAGGGAACAAGCGTGTGGCACTATTCATATGGGCGATTATAGAATCTCGCTACGCTTTATTTTGTGCGATATACTTATACAATACCTGTGGCTAAAAGAAAGGTAGCTGTGGCATTGAGCGGAGGAATAGATTCCGCTGCCGCTGCTTTGTTGCTCAAAGAAGCCGCCTATGAAGTGCTGGGCATACATATGCGTCTCTGGGAGTCTCCCCGCTTCGACTACCAGGCACATCGGGCGGAGAATATCTGCCACATTTTAGACATTCCCTTTCATCAGGTTGACTTACAAAATGAATTTGAGTCCTGTGTAGTTGACTATTTTTGCCAGGAATACCAACAGGGGCGGACTCCCAATCCCTGCGTTGCCTGCAACCAGCACATAAAGTTTGGCCTCCTCCTCGATAAAGCGCTCTCCCTGGGCGTCGATTACCTGGCTACAGGCCATTATGCCAGAGTAGAGCATTCCAGAGACGGCCATCGCTTGCTTAAAGCAGCAGACACCAGCAGGGACCAATCTTATTTTCTTTATACTCTAACTCAGGAAAGGCTCGGCCGTGTCCTATTTCCTTTAGGCGAGTATAGCAGGGACGAGGCTAAACAGATGGCAAAGCAGGCGGGATTGCCCACAGCAACCAGGTCCAGCCAGGATATTTGCTTCATTTCCCAGAAGAACTATGGCGCCTTTCTCAGCCAGAGATTTTCCACTCTGCCTGGCGATATTATAGATACTCAAGGAAAGAAATTAGGTCAGCATCGAGGAATAGCCTTCTATACCATCGGGCAGAGGCATGGACTGGGATTAGCCTCTGGCAAGCCACTCTATGTCATAAGGATAGAGCGTGAAAGCAATAGAGTTGTGCTTGGTCATGAGAAGGAGCTCTACAGCCAGAAGCTTACCGCCCGAAAACTGAGCTGGATATCAGGCAAGGTGCCGCAGGAGCCCATTACAGCCCAGGCCAAGATACGCTATAAGTCAAAAGAAGCAGAGGCTATCCTCTTTTTTAGGAATGGCTCCGTGGATGTTCATTTCGCCCATCCACAAAAGGCGGTAACCCCCGGACAGGCCATTGTGTTCTATAATCTCGATGAGGTACTGGGGGGCGGGATTATTGAAAGTCCTCAGCCCACAATTCAAGACGATGAAAAGGAGAGCTTTGTCTCAGTTTCCGAACTTCGATGAGGAAGATAAGCTCAAAGCGCAGGGCTATGAGCTTATCGCTGGCATCGATGAAGTCGGGCGGGGGGCTCTCGCTGGCCCGGTAGTCGCCAGCGCCGTTATCCTGCCCCACCCAGCCAGCTTGCCCTGGTTTGAGCTGGTCCGGGATAGCAAGGAATTAAACTCCAGGAAACGTGAATCCCTCTTTGACCTGATTAACAAAGAAGCCGTGGCTGTGGGCATTGGCATCGTTCCCTCTCAAGTGATTGACTCCATTAACATCCTCAAGGCCACCAAGCTGGCTATGGTGCAGGCGGTGGAAAAACTGCCTAAACAACCGAACTTCCTCCTTATTGATAGAGTAACTTTGTCTCAATGTCCCATCTCTCAAAAAGGAATAACCAGAGGTGACAAATTGTGTCTCTCTATTGCTTGTGCTTCTATCATAGCCAAGGTCACCAGAGACCATATGATGGAGGAATTTGACCAAATTTATCCTGGCTATGGATTTGCTCAGCATAAAGGCTATGGAACAGGAAAGCACATATCCTGTCTACAAAAGCTCGGGCCTTCGCCAATTCACCGTCTATACTTTGCCCCTGTCAGGAACGCCATCGTAAGCCAAAATCCTCCTTCTTTGAAGAGAAGGGATGTTGTGCAAACCGAATTTCCTCTCCCATGATGGGGGAATATATTGTGACAAGTCGATTTTTCTCTCCCTTGATGGGAGAGGATTAAGGTGAGGGTGATGAACCGTCAAGAAGTAGGTAAGCTGGGGGAGAAAACAGCCCGGAAGTTCCTCAAAAAGCGGGGCTACCGCATTCGCGAGGTGGGTTTTCGTTGCCCTCATGGAGAGATTGATATCATTGCTCAGCGGAAGGACTGTCTTGTCTTTGTCGAGGTCCGCACCAAGAGCAACCTGGACTTCGGCACTCCTGAGGAATCAATAACACAGGCCAAAAAGAAAAAACTCATCACCTTAGCCCTGACCTATACCAATACTCACCAAAAACTCCCCCCTCTATGGCGCATAGACGTCGTAGCCATAGAACTCGATGACAAAGGCAAGACCAGGCGCATCGAACTCATCGAAAACGCCATCGAGCAGAACTCCAGGTTTAATTGCTAGCTACTCTATATCAGACCGAAGCTCATATTTAGGCGGACTTCAATGCGGATTTTTGAGAATGGATTTGGCTCTTGGTCGTTGCGAATCCTAGTCAAGACCCATACGCATTGGTAAACTAATGAATATTCTGCGTTGGTCATCTTCAATTCTGGTTGGGTCATACGCGTTTGGTAACTCTTGAATCTTCTTTGACCCATTACGAAGATTCCTATCAAGCGTCACAATATGCATGCGCTTTTTGGGGACATCGTAAAAATCGATTAGATACTTCGCAGTTGCGAGAATAACTAGGTCTGGAAGCGAAACATTGAGACCTGCTTTTAGGAATACTTCTAAAAAACGGTCTACAGAGATTATTATATCTCGTGAAGTTGAAATATCATGGTACCTTATCTTTCTACTATACGCACGTAGAGTCTTAGGTGAAACAGTAATGTCTCTTTTGAGGCTATTTCGGGCATTTAAGTATTCAGTATCCCTCAGGAACCATTTATCAACATAATATTTAGATGCCAATACTTTGAATGTCTCGGCGATACAAAGGTCCGGAATATAGACTCGGGCTTTGTCCAAATCCAGCTGTGTATCAATTTCTTTCCACCAGTCAAGGCATTTCTCAATACGTGTTTTCTCCCTATCATTTGGAGCCCTCTGAGGTGGTATGTACTTGTTTGCAAGGAAATTAGCATCAATTACGAAATAATTCTTGCCTTGGCTTGGATCACGGTAGATTCTCCTAATTCTAGCCATAATGATACACTCACTCAGCATTAAGGTCTAAATGAGCTTGCTCGTTCTTATCGGTTATCTTATCTTGCGTTGTATGTTTTGCACGGTTTGATTTATGTTCCGCAGTTCGTTGGCTATCCTCTCCAATACATTTATCAACTTCTCTGCTTGTTCTTGTGTCATTTATTACCTCCTTAATTTCTCTCCAAATCCACCGGCTGGATTTCATTATCTTATCGACAAGAGTTTTGCCAAGCGGTTCATGAGTCTTTGTACTTTATCCAGACCTCCCTTTTTTTGCGCTCCACATCATCTCTTCTCTTTTCAAGCTCCTCATATTTAGCTATTGATTCCTCAGTTATAACGAAACTCGTCATTGGCTCACCTTCTGACACATTCGCAGGGCGTGGTAGCAACTTGAGCATAGCGTTGTTGATTTCCACACTTTCGACTGTCAATCTCGTTAACTCCTTATGTAGGTCTTCCTTTGACTCCATAGTCTCCTCCTTTTCTTGTCTACTCATCAGCCACAGCATACATCGTAATCGTTATCGTAGCACTTGCTGAGGAATTACTTGCTTCAGGATTCAGACTTGCTCATGTAATAGAGAGGCCCCGCCTGGCCCATGATCATTGGGTTGAAGTAGAAGCCCTCTATATACTTGGTGAAGTAGCGTCTTACGAGCGGTTGGCACAGCATGATGCCAGGAGCATCCTGGTAGTAACGCTCCTGTATCTCATAGTACCTATCCTCCTGTACCGCGGGATCGAGCTCCTTAAACGCGTCCTCAATCAATTGGTCGAGTTCAGGATAGCCGTAGCTTTGCCACTCAGCAAACAGACCATAGCTGGCCATAAAAGGCACCACAAAATTGTCTGGGTGAGGATAGTCGACTCCCCAGCCCATCTGGAACATGGGCTTGTCCCGAGTGTAAAACATACTATGCCAATAAGTTGACCGCTCGATTGGCTGGATGCTGATCTGAAATTTGGGATTGATCGCCAGCAGGTTCTCAGCAAGGATCTTGCAGGCAGTCTCAAGCACGAGGGCACTCGGGAAGTAGAGCACGGTCAATTTGAATCCCTTCTCCCAGAGTTGGCCGCCCCAAGCAGCTTGCAGGTGTTCTGCAGCCTTGTCCAGGTCCTTGCTATACATCGCAGTATCAGGGTTGTAGAACGGAAGGCCTTCAACGACTGGTGAGCCCACCTGCTGAGCCTCGCCCAACCAACCATCCTCGATAAAGGTCTCATAGTCAAAGGCATAACAGAAGCCCTTGCGCACGTCTATGTCAGAGAAGAAGTCCGTCGGGATGCCGTTGCCATCAAGCGCACCACTGCCGATAAGCGTGCTGTCGGGGTCAGTAGCCATATTGAAAAGGAACGCAAAATTAGTGAGCGCAGGCAGGTCTTTGTAGATATTGAGATCGGCAATACCCTCAAGCTCCTCAAGATACTCGAGCATACTGGAATCCCGTAAGAACCACACCGGCTCTTTAACATGGACAAGGTCGGCATCCCCGGCCAGGAGTGCTGCCTTTCGGGTATCCCATTCTTCGACGACCTGGGTGATGACCCTCTCAAACGCCGCAGGCTCCCTCCAGTAGTCATCGTTCCTCACCAATTTGATGTGAACGCCTGGCTCCCACTCTTCCAGTTCCCAGGGCCCAGTACCGTTGGTATGATCATAAAGGTAACTCTCGGTTTTGTCGGGGTTGTTATAATCCTGCCAGGTCTCTTCGGTGCCGTCCCATTCGCCATTAGCGATGCACCACTCCTTATCGACAATGGAGCCCCAAGGGCTGCAGAGAATCTGGAGGAATTGCAGGCGCCAACCGGGGTCGGATATATGAAACACGACCCAATCGCCGTCCACTTCTACCGCATTATCGATTTGGTCGAAAGTAACCCGAATGTTGCCCTCCCCATCACGACTACCGCTCCAACCCGTAGTAGGGCTCAAACCTAGCAGCGATGCGTAAAACATCCAGATAGGTCCATCGACTCTGTCCTGGACCATCGCCCGCTCGAAGGAGTACTCAACATCTTCAGGGGTCAAGTCACCACCTTCGTGGAACTTAACGTCCTTACGGATCTTGAAGAGATAAGTTACATTATCATCGAGAAGTTCCCACTCGGTAGCCAGAACCGGCACGAATTGATCGGTCTCTTCGCCGTCGTAAAATAAAAGCGTCTCATAGATATAACCCACTTGCTCGCCGCTAGCGCGGTCCCATCCCCATGCTGGATCAAGGGAGTCGACATCTCCGATGGTCATCTGGACGAAGCTAGCAGGGTTCTTGAATGGTACCGTAATGTCAGTGGCAAACTCGGCGATGATTTCGTAGTTGGCGTTCATGGTGATGGTGGTAGAGGCAGCATCTAAGTCGTCAATAGTGTCTACATCGCCAGTCCAGTTCACAAAATGGTAGCCCTCCTCAGCCTCGGCCATCAAATCAACCACCTCACCCTCATCGTAGGTGAAGCTCCCTGTCCCTTCTCCTGGTGTGGTTACCGACCCTCCTTCCGTGCTGGAAATAGTCAGACTGTACCCGCGTATCTGCTCCCCTCCACACCCGATAAGACCCACGCTGAGCGCTAGCATGACTGCCAACGAGATAGAGATTATTCTATTCTTCACTGTCTCTCCTCCTTTCAAATCCTTTAGCTGGACTACTCATTAAGCATTCCAGTCATCGTAATCGTTATTGTGGCGCTTGCAGAAGAATTGCTTGTCTCATTGCTAGTTACTTCACTATCAGTAATCGAAGCTCTGGTATCGGAAACCGCCAAGCAGGCTAAAATAATCTTCCACATAATCATACACCATTTCACCACAAATAGCTAGTGCGATAAAATCCAGTGTGATATAATGGAAAATTAAGATAAGTATAAGGAGGTCAATGAAATGGCTAGGAAGAAGGGGCCACCCTACTATGAAGAGGAAAGGAAAGAGGCTCATGACTGTGGCATACTAGACCAGAGGTATAGTAGTATGCTTGAAGGTAGTATGGAGCAAGTTGAAAGAAATCTCGCAAAGCGTAGAGAAGAGAGGGAAGAGGGACTTGAAGATTTGTTACGCAGATTCAGAGGTGAGGAATAGAGTTTGGGATTAAGCCATGAGGAATATCACCCCCATATTCCTGTCAGCGCTTATATTATGCAGCGCTCTGGTTATCAGTGCCTGCAACTCTTCTGGGCCTGAGATACCTGAGATAGAGATAGAGGCTGATTTTATTACCGTTGGCTTCGAAGACCACAGTACTATAGAGCTGACCAAGGGTTCGCCTGAATTCGAGGAAATCAACGATGAAGCTATAAGGATTTATCAGAACATATGTGGTATTTATGAGGAACAGGTAGGTTCCGAGGGTATAGAGGAGATAAAGTATAATAATAAGTTTGTAGAGATAGAGCTCATCGAGCCGGCAAGTGTGACCACCTACACCGACGAAGGGGAGGTTTATAGAATATTTGAGTTAACATCGGCGATATTTGTGTTTACTGGAGGGTATGCAGGGTGTGTCCTTGTTGGGCCGCCTCCAACAGCAGAGTGGCCAGATTGGGGCGTGTATTGGAGCAGGCGGAGTTTCGGCAATTTGAAGAAAATGGTCGATGCTTTACTTAGCTAAGCCCGGCAAGTTTTAAACTCGCCGTCTGTTGGGACACTGTACATTTAGCCAAATGTTACCTCTCTAAGCAGACTTGTTAGTCCACTCACCAGCCACAGTACACATCGTAATTGTAGCACCCACTAGCTCAGTGAAGTTTGAGGATAATTTCACCTTCTGCACTCAGGACATATAGTTTGAGGCGCTTATGTTGCTCTTAAGTAGGGCTCTAATGCTTCAGAAATTAATTCGATCGAATTAGCTTCTATTTAGCTGCCCTGGATGCGACCTCTTTGAGTTGTCCCGGGAATAGCGGCTCGTGTCTTATGTCAACTGGTATAGGGTATCGAATGCCTGTTTGGTGGGTAGCTTCAAGCCCCCTTATGACCGGGTCAAGCCATTCTGCCGGTATAGCGAAGGCCATCTCCCCATCCTGCACCATCGCCCAGACTCTGTCGCCATTCCCCGGGAGCACTACCTTCGGCTCCCTGGTCTTAAACGTTTGCAGGACTCCTTCAGTGCAGGTCCCAGCCCGACCGCTGAACATAGACTGCACACTCACACCCGTTTCCTGGGTGGCTCCGTGTACCAGTCGCATCAGCTGAGCGGGATTGCAGAATACCATGACCAGGTCGGGGTCGATCTTAGTCCTCTCCAGAGGAGAGAAGACCACGCCGGCATACTTGCCCTTGCTCAGTTTGACTTGCCTTACAGCGTCCATCGTGATCTTTGCCGCATTCTCATTAGCCGAGTATTTCATTACTATCATGAAATCGATCAGGGCTTTCTCGGTCTCAGATTCAGATTCGCTCCATCCATAGGTATGGGCTGCAATCGGACAGGCGTTATCGTCGGCCGTCATTCCCACTGTCCAGCCGTACTTGCGGGCCATCGTCATAGCAACGCAGAGATTGGTCTTGAATCCCATGTCCCTGGAAGGACGGCGAGTCTTCTCCGGGAATTCGTCAATGCTTTTAACCAGCTTAACAGCGATAGGGAAGGTCAAGGGTCTTATGAGTCTGTTCAGCGCTTCCGCTTTTTTGGTCCAGTCTGTCACGGTGTCACCTCCAGCTATAGTCTATTGAGAGTAACAGATTATAGCACATTGTCCGTAAGCGGTGCTTATGTTGCTCTCAGGTAGGGCTCTAATACTTCAGGAATTAATACTGTGCCATCAGCTTGCTGGTAGTTTTCCAGCACAGCGATAAGGACTCGTGGTAGGCCCAATCCTGAGCCATTAAGCGTGTGAACAAACTGTGATTTGGCGCCAGGCTCAGGGCGATAGCGGATATTTGCTCGCCTCGCCTGAAAGTCACCGCAGTTGCTGCAAGAACTGACCTCGAGCCATTCAGCACAGCCAGGAGCCCACATTTCAAGATCATATGTTTTGCAGGCGGCAAAGCCGAGGTCTCCAGTACATAATTGAACCACGCGGTGAGGTATATCCAGCTTCCGACATATGTCCTCAGCATCAGCTACCAATTTCTCCAGTTCTTCGTCAGAACTCTCAGGGTCGGTAACCTTGTAGAGCTCCACCTTATCAAACTGGTGCCCCCGCTTAATGCCCCTGGTGTCCGTGCCGGCAGCCATCTTCTCTCGACGGAAGCAAGGAGTATAGGCGACATAATGAAGGGGCAAGCTGTCGGCACTTAATATTTCATCACGGTGAAGGTTAGTTAACGGTACCTCTGCCGTGGGTATAAACCAGAAGTCATCTTCTTCGTCGTGATATAAATTGTCACCGAACTTGGGTAAATTTCCTGAACCGACCATACACTCTCGCTTTACCATAAAAGGGAGGTAGACTTCTTTGTAGCCGTGCTCATTTACATGGGCATCGAGCATAAATGAGATAAGCGCTCGTTGGAGATGTGCCCCCAGTCCTTTGAGAACATAAAACCTGGTTCCTGAGAGCTTCACTCCCTGGCGGAAATCTATTATGCCCAATTTTTCCCCTAACTCCCAGTGAGGCAAGGGCTTGAAGGGTAACTCCCTTGGTTTGCCCCAGGTACGCACTACCACGTTATCAGCCGCGCCTCTCCCTAAGGGCACGCTGGGGTGGGGGATGTTGGGTAACTCCAGTAGCAAGGAATCAAGATTAGCTTTAGCTTGTTTGATCTGCTGCTGCAAGGAAGATACTTGCTCTCCCAATTGACGCATCTGGGCGATGAGCTGAGGTGGTTTTTCCTGGCTTTGGCCCAGTTGTTTGCTTGCCTCGTTATGTTTAGCACGGAGTTCCTCGGT
>Ga0209986_10004729_pt1 | contig 11470 bp, 10 predicted proteins | sample BlataG_FD_183168 | JGI IMG/M metagenome (GOLD analysis project Ga0209986, IMG submission 183168) | Deep subsurface microbial communities from Black Sea to uncover new lineages of life (NeLLi) - Black_00105 metaG (SPAdes) (version 2) | ecosystem: Environmental > Aquatic > Marine > Oceanic >...
CCGCTTCTTGTCCTCTTCACTGTACTTCTCCGCTTCGTGCACCATCCGGTCTATATCGTCCTTTGCCAGTTTCGTAGATGCGGTAATTCTAATCGAAGCTTCCTTGCCCGTACCTAAATCCTTTGCAGTTACGTTTAAAATCCCGTTTGTATCTATGTCAAACCTAACCTCGATTTGCGGTACGCCACGAGGCGCTGGCGGAATACCATCCAGATGAAACCTGCCAAGCGAAGTATTATCCGCAGCCATCGGGCGTTCGCCCTGTGCAACATGTATCTCCACACTCGTTTGACTGTCTGCCGCTGTCGTGAACACCTGTGATTTCTTCGTTGGTATCGTCGTGTTCTTCTCGACCAGCGTAGTTGCAACGCCACCCAGCGTCTCAATACTGAGCGTAAGCGGCGTAACGTCAAGCAGAACTATCTCCGCCTTTACCTGACCTCCAAGAATACCTGCTTGTATTGCGGCACCTATCGCCACGGACTGCATCGGGTCTATTCCGCCCACCGTTTTCTTACCTAAGATGGATTCAAATCGTTCACGTACCATCGGCATCCTCGTGGGACCACCAATAAGGAGTATCTTGTCTATGTCATCAGGCGACAGCTTTGAATCCTTCAGCGCAGTTCGTATCGGCGACTCTAACCGTTTCAACGTGTGTCCCGCGAGCTGCTCTAATTTCGCTCGCGTTAACGTCTCCTCTAAATGCTTTGGCTCGCCGCCGGAAACGATAATAAACGGCAGATTTATCGTTGTGGATACCGAAGAGGAAAGTTCTATTTTCGCTTTCTCTGCCTCATCCCGTATCCGCTGCATCGCCGTCAGGTCGTCCTTCAAGTCTATCCCTTCTTTTTCTTTGAATCCCGCTACAAGCCAGTCTATCACTGCTGCATCCATGTCTGTTCCACCCAGATGCGTGTCCCCGCTTGTAGAGAGCACCTCAAATACGCCTTCGCCTACGTCCATAACGGTAACGTCAAAAGTGCCACCACCAAAATCAAGAACCGCGACTTTATATTCTGCTTCCTTTCCAAGCCCATACGCCATCGCCGCCGCTGTCGGCTCGTTTATTATCCGTTTTACATCGAATCCCGCAATCTCACCCGCATCTTTCGTCGCCTGTCGCTGATTGTCATCGAAATACGCAGGTGCCGTGATAACAGCCGCATCTACCTTTTCGCCTAAATACGCTTCTGCATCCGTCTTTATCTTCTGCAATACCATCGAAGCGATTTCCTGCGGTGTGAAATTCTTGTCCACCGTCTTCACGTATATCTTCTCAGAAGACCCCATCTTCCTCTTCGTTTCGCGTACCGTTCCTTCAGGATTAACTACCGCCTGCCGTTTCGCCGCTACGCCGACTAACCTATGACCGTCCTTTGTAAATGCAACTACCGATGGAAACATCTTCCCCCCGTATGCACTACCCTCTGCACTCGGTATTATCTTCGCTTCGCCACTTTCATCCACAAAAGCAGCTTCTGAGTTCGTCGTTCCAAGGTCAATGCCTATTATCCTTCCCATTTTTATCTGCCCCTACGTTTCATTTCATTTCATTTCAATTCAATTTCAATGACTTCTTGAATTTTATAAAAAAAAAATAAAAAAGAAGGAAGAAAAAAATTAGTATTCTCCCATTCCTTCCATTCCGCCCATTCCACCTGGAGGCATTCCACCTGGTGGCATACCGCCGCCTGCCGGTGCAGTTGACGCTATTACATCGTCTATCCGCAGTATCATCGTTGCTGATTCTGTTGCCGAGCTTATCGCCTGTGTCTTTATTCTCAATGGTTCTATGACATTTGCCTTTATCATGTCCCCTGGTTTGCCCGTGGTCATATCCAGACCCATATATTTGTTCCCGGATTCGTGTTCAGACCGAAGTGCAACGAGCACATCTATGGGGTCTAAACCCGCATTCTCGGCAAGCGCTCTCGGAATGACTTCCACTGCATCTGCGAATGCCTGTATTGCCAGTTGTTCTCTTCCACCTACGGTTGCGGCGTATTCACGCAGTTGCATCGCCAGTTCTATCTCCGTGGCTCCGCCACCTGCTACATATTTGCCGTCCTCGACTGCACATGCCGTTACTCTTAATGCGTCGTTCATTCCACGTTCTAACTCGTCCACCACGTGCTCTGTACCACCACGGAGCAATATAGATACGGATTTCGGGTTCTGGCAATCTTCTACGAATATCATCTCATCGCCGCCTATTTTCCTCTCTTCTACTGTTCCTGCATTTCCCAGGTCTTCTGCTCTGATCTCTTCCAGCGTTGTTAATACTTTACCGCCTGTTGCGCTCGCCAGCTTCTTCATGTCGCTCTCTTTTACGCGTCGCACAGCCATCACACCTGCTTTTGCAAGATAATGCTGCGCCAGGTCATCAATACCTTTCTGGCAGAAAAGCACATTCGCTCCGCTTTCTGTTACTTTGTTTACCATGCTCTTCAGCATGTTCTCCTCTTCGTCCAGGAACGCTTTCATCTGGTCGGGCGATGTAATTTCTATCTTCGCATCTACTTCCGTCTTCTCTATCTCCATCGCAGTGTTTATCAGCGCTATCCTCGCATCCTCCACGAGCTTCGGCATCCCCGAGTGCACGCGCTCCTTGTCTATTATCATCCCCTTTATCAGCACGGTGTCATCCTTGCTTCCTCCCGTCTTCTTCTCTAACTTTATGTGGTCCGTGTCTACTTTCCCCCCTTTCTCTGCTATCGCTATTACCGACTCCACTGCAAGGTTGGTCAGCAGTTCTCTTGCAACCTCTGCTCCCTTCCCAGTCATAGAAGTCGTTGCTATTTTCTTCAGCGTCTTGGTATCGTCGGGCTTGACGGTCTTTGCCATTTTCTTTAACACCTCATACGCTTTCTCCGCCGCCAATCGGTACCCTGTTACAATCAACGTTGGGTGTACCTCCTGATCCAGCAAGTCCTCCGCGCGCTTTAGTAGCTCGCCACCTATAACAACTGCACTTGTCGTGCCATCTCCAACCTCATTGTCCTGCGTCTTCGCTATCTCTACCATCATCTTCGCCGCGGGATGCTCTATGTCCATCTCCTTCAGTATCGTCGCTCCGTCGTTTGTTATTACAACGTCGCCCATAGAGTCCACCAGCATCTTGTCCATTCCCTTTGGTCCCAGTGTAGACTTAACTGAGTTAGCAATGGTCTTCGCTGCGAGAATGTTCCTGCTCTGTGCGTCTTTTCCTCTTGTCCTTTCACTACCTTCCTTCAATATCAATATCGGCGTTCCGCCTAATTGTCCTGCCATGTGTTTTATTCACCTCTATTTTTTATATCTGTGGTTCTATATAAAGGTTAGTATATAAATAAATACAAATGCACATACTAAACTATGTAAAATAAATCTGTGTCTCAACTAACTAAACATTTGCCTTGGTAGCATAGTGGTAATGCGCCACCTTGGTAAGGTGGAGAGCGCGGGTCCGAGTCCCGCCCAGGGCTTATTCGTAGATTTGTAATTTTCGGAATGACTATAATCAATCACTGATACAACCTGTTCACACCATTAATTAATGCATACAACGATGCGAGGACTATGTCTTCGCTTACGCCACTTGCCGTTATTGTTCTATCCCTTCTACTCATCTTCACCACAACGTTCACCAGCGCATCGGCTCCACCTGTAATGGCATCTACATGATACTCCTCAAGTCGCAAATCCTCCATTTCCATCCCCCTTATTCCCTTCTTCAATGCGTTTATCGCGGCATCCACCGGACCCACACCAACAGCTGCTTCTACCACGTCCTCACCGTCTATTTCCAATCTTATTGACGCTGTTGGATACACGTTCTTCCCCGAGACCACGGATAAGTCAACAAGTTTTATCTTCTCGCCTCTCTCGATACTCAGCACGTCATCCACCACCGCCTGAAAATCCGCATCGGTAACTAATTTACCCTTGTCCCCGAGCTCTTTTACCTTTGCCAGTATCTCACTCATTTGTTCCTTGTCCGCCTGAATCCCCTGCTCTTCCAGTGCCATCTTCACCGATGCCGTACCTGTATGCTTACCAAATGCAAATCGCCTCTTCCTTCCTACTATCCCGGGGTCCATTGGCTCGTATAAGGTCGTATCTGCTAACGTGCCGTGAACGTGCATCCCGGACTCGTGCGTAAATACGTTATCGCCAACAAGCGGCTTGTTCGGCGCAACAGGCACCTTTGTCAGATTACCGACCAATCGCGATGTTTCGTATAATTTCGATTTTACAATGTTCGTTTTCATACCGTAAAGCAGTTCCAACGCGGCTACCACCTCCTCCAACGATGCGTTGCCCGCTCGTTCGCCCAGCCCGTTCACCGTTACGTGCACCACCTCCGCACCAGCCAGCACGGCTACCACTGAATTCACCGTTGCTAAACCGAAATCATTGTGACAATGCACCGCAACAGGCGTGTTAAAATCACAAATCAGCCCGAATAGCTCTTTCGTACGCTCGGGATACAAAATGCCCACCGTGTCACAGAAACATAAACGGTCAACAACCGCGGCTAAATCAGAAAAGAAAGATTGTAAAAATCCCGTGTCCGCTCTGGACGCGTCTTCTGCGCTTATTTCTACCTTTAACCCGTGTCCTTTTACATAGTCCACCATCTCAAATGTTCTGCTCCTCAGCGATTCCCTATCGGTCTTCAGTTTCTTCTTTATGTGCGCATCCGAGACAGGCGCGACTAAATTAACCGTGTCCACATCGCATTCAATAGCAGCGTCAATGTCACCCTTCAACAACCGAGCAAAGGAGCTGATTTCCGCTTTTAACCCTTCATTTGCTATCCCCTTTATCCCCCTTTGCTCGCCTTCCGAAATGACCGCCGTCCCCGCCTCTATGTAGTCAACACCGAGTATGTCAAGTTGTTTTGCAATCTGCAATTTCTGCTCTGGCGTTAGCGATACACCAGGCGTCTGCTCACCGTCTCGTAACGATGTGTCCAGGATTTTTACGGTTTTTTGTTCTTGCATATTCCTTATTGCGTAAATGCCTATTTAGCTATTCCTTTCTTTATTGTATAATAATATTTCTTTGGTAAAGCTTTCCGCTTTCTTTTTGAAAGAAAAGGTTTTTTAATAGCAACAGTCCTTCAGCACACAGTCATTACACTTCGTTTTTCTTGCCGTGCATATCCTCCTTCCATGCTCTATTAAGTTCAGATGAAACGCACATAGCTTATCCCCGGCTATAGTTTCCTCTATCAGGCTCGCTATCTCCTCTCTACTATTTCCCCCCAATCTTAATCCCAATCCCAATCTTTTGCATATTCGGTAAACGTGCGTATCCACGGGGAAGCAGGGTTTATCAAAGGAGAAACACAAAACGCACGCTGCGGTCTTCTGCCCCACACCATCCATGCTTAATAGAAACTCCATTGCATCTTCTGTGCTCATCGCCGCCAGAAACCGCAAATCTACCTCGCCCTTCTTTTCCTTTATCCTCGAAAGAGCATTTTTTATCCGTCTCGCCTTTATTCTCCCCAATCCACCAACGCTGATGGCTTTAGCGAGGTCGTCCTCTGGTGCTTCTAAAACATCTTGCCATGTTTTATATTCCGCGGTAAGCCCTTCGTAAGCTGATTTACAGTTCTTAAAGTTCGTCGTTTGCGATAGAATAGTGAGCACGAGTGTATCAATAGGATTGGTTTTCGCGGGATGCTTCTTACGCCCATATTCGCATTCAAGAAGTTCGCAGATATGTCTCACGCACCTCTTTAAATCCTCTGAACTCTTCATTTCACACTTCAACAAAGCAAGAATATAAGAGCATAAAAAAAAATAAATTTATAGGTTATCTTAAGATTAAATTAATTTGAATAGAGAAAAGGGAAAAGGGATTAGTAGGCAAATAGGGATTAGCGGGTCAGGCAAATACATGCCAGTCCCCTATTGGCTATTTGGCTATCCCTAATAAAACAGGAGAGGGCCCGTAGCTTAGTCTGGTTGGAGCGCTCGGCTGATAACCGAGAGGTCCGGAGTTCAAATCTCCGCGGGCCCATCAACACTTTTTCTTTTTCATAAAAAGAAAACCTGTGCTAAAAGAAAAAAAAAGAGAAGGTTAATTCTTTAATATTTAAAGAAACTAAAATGGAAGGTAAAGTAAAGTAATGGAAGTGAAGCGAGATGAGTATTGAAACAAGGGTAATTTTAATTTCCCCGGATTCGGTGATAACGCCGGAAGGAGTAAAAAGCAAGATTTTGGGTATAGTCAGCGAAGATACAAGCATGGCGAGCTCGGACATCCGCGTAAAGGAGACCTGTTTTGGTGCACTGGTAGAAGGGGAGGCGGAGAAAATAAGAGAGATAGCAGAAAAGGTGAGGGAGCTGGATAAGAACGGTATTTTTTCAAAACCACGGGGCTTTCCTATTGGTGACCCGAGGATATGCAGGGCAACGAGGAGAGGAGGACCAAGACCAGGTTTTCATCAGTTGGAACTTGAGCAAGGGCTGCTTCCTATGGTGAGGGCGGCATTGGACAAAATAGAAAATGAAAAAGAGAAGAAAATTGGCGGTTAGATTGAGTAAGGGGGAAGGCGAAGATAACGAGAAGGAGAAGGTGGAGGAGAACGAGGCCGTATTTCACAAAAAACTAAAGATAAAATTGAAGGAGAAGGGTAAAGAGGGCAGGTTAATTCTGCTTGAGGATTATCTGGATTATTTCATAAGAGGGAATAAAACGCTGCCCCCTGATTTCCCTACTTTTGTACGAGAGATTATGGGGCTGGACGAGAGAGAAGGGTTTCTCCATATACGGATATGGCACGAGAACAGCGAGCTTGTAGATTTTGCAACGACAAGGGGTTATGAGTACAAAATAGATACCTATGACTGACGAGAGAGATGAACTCCTGATAGGCGAAGCTCTTGTAGGCGAAGAGCCAGAAATAGCGCATATTGACCTGATTATCGGCAGTAAGCGAGGGGCAGCAGGGGCGGCATTTGCAAGTTCTATTGCTCAGCCCAAGCAGGGGCATACACCCATTCTTGGCGTTATTAGACCCAATCTCCCCACCAAGCCAATGACGCTTATCGTGCCTAAGGTAAGCATAAGAAATCTTGCAGATGCAGAAAAGGTATTTGGACCCGCTCAAAGCGCTATTGCGAAAGCGATTGCCGATGCGGTAGAAGAGGGCGTGATACGGAAATCACAGGCAGAAGAGTTCGTAGTTATTGTTTCGGTGTTCATCCATCCCCGTGGAAAGGATTATCAGCGGATATACCGTTATAACTATGCGGCAACAAAACTTGCCCTGTCACGAGCGGTTGAAAAATTCCCAAATATAGATAAGGTTTTAGAAGAGAAAGATAAATCTATACATGCTATGATAGGATTCAGAATAAATAACCTGAAGAAGCCGCCATATCTTGAGGTTGCGCTGGACATCCCTGACTGGAGAAGGGTAGAAGGGATTGTCAGGGCGTTGCCCAAAAGTGATGCGATAATAATCGAGGCGGGCACGCCGCTTATCAAGAGATACGGCGTGGAAGTAGTGCAGAAGATACACCAGTTGAGACCAGAGACGGTCGTTTTTGCCGACCTTAAGACGCTGGATACGGGAAACTTAGAAGCGAGGATGGCGGGGGATGCCACCGCCGATGTTGTCGGTTTTTCGGGATTAGCTCCTGTAAGCACAATGGAGAAGTTTATAGAAGAGTGCAAGAAAGTCGGTGCTCTTTCTCTGATGGATACGCTGAACGTGCAAAACCCCGTTAAAGTGCTTAAGAAGCTAAAGGTGACGCCGGACATCGTAGAACTGCATCGAGCAATAGACGTGGAACAGGTTAAAGGAAGCGAATGGCGTAATATTGGCGAGGTAAGAAAAGTGTGCGGAAACAACGTGCTCGTTGCGGTAGCCGGTGGCATAAGGGTGGACAAGGTAGAAAAGGCGCTGAAGGCGGGGGCGGATATTCTCGTGGTTGGGCGAGCGATTACGGCTGCTAAGGATGTTACGGGTGCAGCAAGGGCATTCCTCCAGCGGATGGGTGTGGAAGAGGTAGACCAGTTCCGCGTAATGACTGATTTTTAGGTCGTGGGATACAGGATACAAGATGCATGATACAAGATACAAGTTTAGGGATGCATCATGTATCTTGCATTCAATCTCTTTTCTCCTTACTTCTTTTTAATCTACACAGCAGTTTTACTCATTATATAGTGCGGGAGTGTAAGAGTCTAAAAGTTGGAAAGAAGGGATAATATTTATTAAATATTTAAGAAGGGAAAGAAATATTAAAATGGTGATTGAAAATGGCAGGAGCTAAAAAAGTCCGTCTCCCTGTTCTTGTGGAGAAGGATGAAGATGGTTTTTTTGTGGTAGAATGTCCACTTCTTCAGGGATGCTATACGCAGGGAAAAACACTGGACGAAGCGTTAAGGAACATACACGAAGTGATTGAGATGTGTGTTGAGGAACAGAAGGAAGAAATAGTGGAACAGCTTGATGCAATCCAGGAGTTCAGTTACCATGTCGTGTCAGTGGAAGTATAAGCAAATTATCTGCTATTTTGTAAACGCCATTTAATAAGTCTTTATCCGTGATGTAAAGACATGAGCAAATTGCCCGTTGTTTCTGGAGAAAAAGCAGTTAAATGTTTTGAAAAGCAGGGTTATATGATCGTAAGACAAAAAGGAAGTCATATTCGTATGTGGCACAGGTCTGACAAAAGTAAAAAGCCACTAACGATCCCAAAACATAAAGTGCTTGGCAAAGGACTATTAAGAAAACTTTTAAGAGATGCTGAAATAAGCGTTGAGAAGTTCAACGAGTTGTTATGATGAGGCGCAACAAACTGCCAGGGATGCGCCCGAATTTTATTTTGGTGTGGAGTGGTTGGGGCTTTAAAAACAGGTTAAAAAAATTAAGGGAACAAAAAGTTTATAAGGAAGGAATTGCCCATAATTGTAATATATATATATATAATGGGAATATATTATTGTCAGGGGGATATAGTGGGGAGCGATGTGATATGGATTTCATAGACCAAATAAAAGAATTGTCTAGTGAGATTTCTAAACGGTCAGAGCGTTTAGAAACGGAAGAAGCGACAAAGAATGCCCGTGTTATGCCATTCATTAGAGTTCTTGGGTATAATGTTTTCAATCCCGAGGAAGTTGTGCCAGAATTCACCTGTGATGTTGGTACAAAGAAAGGGGAAAAAGTAGATTACGCTATAATGAAAGATGGAAAGCCGATTATGCTGTTTGAATGTAAATCTGCGAATATGAATCTGGAAAAGGAGCATGCATCTCAACTTTATAGATATTTTTCTGTTACTGAAGTGAAAGTTGGAGTCCTTACAAATGGGATTGTGTATAAATTTTATAGTGACCTTGAAGAAGCGAACAAAATGGATATAAAGCCTTTTCTTGAGCTTGATATGCTTAACCTAAAGGAGCCTCTGGTAGAAGAATTGAAACGCTTTAGAAAGGAATCCTTTAAGACCGACGAAATAGTCTCAGCAGCAAGCGAGCTAAAATATACGAAAGAGATAAAGAGAATTCTTGGAGAAGAACAGGATTCTCCCTCAGAGGCATTTGTTAAATTCTTCACAAAACAGGTTTACTCAGGCATAATAACAAAACCTGTTCGGGAAAAGTTTACCGATATTCTTCATCATGCGTTTAAAGAATTCATCAATGATGAAATCAGTGATAGATTGGTAAAGGCATTAGAGCCAGAACCTCCAGATGGGGGAGATGGCGGTAGTGATGAGCCACCGGAAGGACCAGGTGATGGCGGCGGGATTGTCACAACAGAAGAAGAGATAGAAGGTTTTCATATTGTTCGTGCAATCTTGTATGAAATCCTTGATCCTGAGAGGGTTGTTTTGAAAGATTGGAAACACTATTGTAACGTTCTGTTTGATGGTAAATCTACTAAGCCGATTTGCAGGTTCTATTTCAATACTAAGCAGAAATATGTGAGCTTCGTTGATGAAAATAAAAAAGAAGAAAAGATACCGATAGATAAATTAAGCGAAATCTACAACTATACCGAGAAACTGAAAGCAACAGTCGGTTATTACGATGGAAAAATTTCATCTAAAGCTCCTTCAGACTTCAGAAAAAATGACAATGGGTAGTTATTGAGAAAAGTTGTTTCGTTCCTAATGTGGGGCCTGGCGGATGCGCGAAGGGTTTTTAGGATGCCCCTGGATTTATTGTAGGATGCTTCACCTAAACCTCAGCAATCCACCCACACCGCCAAGTTCATCTAACGTAGGATTATCTCCCACAAACTCAATCTTTGTGTCCGTTCTTTCGGCAAACTCAATGATTTCTTCGATAACGTCAACCCCTGACGTTCTGCTGCCGCAATACGGGCATCTGTCCTTCACACCCGAATCAACCGCCTGGCATTTCTCACAAATCCATCCCCTTATTTTATAACCTTTACTAACTAACAGCAACTCTATCTGACCATTCATCACCGCTTCCATTGTTTCTTTTAAACCATGAACGGCAAGACCGTTTCTCAGTATTTCAGCACTCAATCTGCTCACATTTCTCTCGCTTGTTTCTTTTTCATCCTCTAAGACGATTTCCCCCGCTTTCGAGACAAGCCTATCTTCAGCCTCATCAAAATCCATGTCAATTACATCTACTATCTTAGATTTAATATTAGGCGGCAGGATATTTTTGAACATTATTTTCGCATTACCGGAACCCGCAATAATGATTTTTACTACCTCATCATTCGAAAACAATTTTTCCACACCCTCCGCAACATCCTTGAGGAAATGTTTTATCGCACCCTTTCTTAATCGCTGAAAACGCGCCTGAGACATCCCGCCTTTTTTATGCTTGTTTATAATATCTGTTGCTTTTTTCTTCTTATACTCCACTTTGCCCGAGGAAACAACATAGATTTTCGCTCTCTGGCTATCCAGAAGAACAAGACCGAAGGCTTCATATTCATCCACCAATCTTGCGAGGGGTCTGACATAAGGTGACGTATCCACAACCAGCAGGTTTTCAACGGGCATCGCTAATTTGTATGCTCTAAAAAAGTTGTGAATATTTGATGCAAACATAGCGAGTCCTTTCTGCCCTTTTTCTCTGCCGCTTTTATTCAAATTCAAATGTTCCTCTATCATTTGCATCGTCTTCTCAAAATTATCTGACAATTCCTTATCTTCTTTCAGAACCGATTTGCAGGTGCTTTTTCTTCTTCCAACGAATTTATTGTCCAGGCTATCCATATCCAGATAAAGGCTGATAAACGAATCCCTGTTTTCGGAATCATAGACCTCTGAGAGTTCCTTGACGTCCGTGTTTTTCAGGTCTGTGAGCATAGTTCAATAAGAGGCTTTTGAGTATTTATTATATTATTGGCACTGTCGAATTTTCCAGTGAAATTGCCAAATTCTTAAAATTTACCGCATAGCACACGGAGAGCGCTAAGATGACGTGAAGGTATGAGTTGTGAGTTGTAAGTACCCCTGAAACCTAA
>Ga0209986_10004731_pt1 | contig 11468 bp, 10 predicted proteins | sample BlataG_FD_183168 | JGI IMG/M metagenome (GOLD analysis project Ga0209986, IMG submission 183168) | Deep subsurface microbial communities from Black Sea to uncover new lineages of life (NeLLi) - Black_00105 metaG (SPAdes) (version 2) | ecosystem: Environmental > Aquatic > Marine > Oceanic >...
CGAAATAGTTGATGAAAAAGGTAAGCCCGTTCCAGTCGGTGTTGAAGGAACATTTGTTTGCAAGCGACCGTTTCCAGGTTTAACACCTACTCTTTGGCGGAACCATGAACGTTACGTGCAAGATTATTGGAACAAAATTCCAGGCGTCTATTATACTGGTGATGCTGCAATCAAAGACGAGGATGGGTATATCTGGTTCCTAGGCCGCGTTGACGAAGTCATCAAGATTTCAGCTCACAGAATTGGCACAGTTGAAATTGAAAGCGCATTGCTTCACCATCCAAGTGTTGCTGAAGCAGCCGTTGTGGGACGTCCAGATCAGCTAAGAGGCGAAGTTGCATGTGCATTCGTTGTCCTGAAGAGAGGGTTTGAGCCGAATGACGCTTTAAAACAGACTTTAAAAGATTTAGTGAGGAAAATCTTAGGTCCAATAGTGGTTGTCAGCGACATATTCTTTGTGGATAAGCTACCTAAGACAAGAAGCGGCAAGATAATGCGTCGACTGGTCAAAGCAATAATCACGGATAAACCTCTGGGTGACTATTCAACAATAGAAGATGAAACAGCAATAGAAGAATTGAAAAAAGCCGTAGGAAGACTATAAAGCAGCTTTTACTTGCTGAAGAACACAACAAAAACAGCCATTCATCCAGCTGACGATTTCGTCGAAGCAGAATTATCGAGGATAAGAGGAAGTGACTTTGATCAAGCATTATAAAATGTTGAAATTAGGCTTTCCTTCTGAACTGTTGAACAGGGACTTGAAACTTATTCTTGCCTCAAACTTAGCAGGCTCATTTGGAGACGGCCTCTATGCTTATCTTCTACCATATTACATGACTGAAACTCTCAACGCCACCTCGACAGAAGTCGGAATACTTTATGCCATAACAAGCCTTGTTGCAGCTTCTACCCTATTCTTGGCTGGAAAGTTTGCAGATAAGTATGACCGAAAAAAAATTATGATTGCCGGATGGATCGCATGGCTGCCAGCGCCAATAATCTTCTCTTTTGCTGAAAATTGGATTCAAATGCTGCCTGGAATGATCTTGTGGGGTTTTTGGCTTGGCGGACCAACAGGTACAGCCTACATAGTGACAGCCGCTGACAAGAGCAAGTTAGCTTTCACCTTCACTGCAGTTTCAGCTGCATGGTCCATCGGTTACATTTTCTCTCCAGCCTTAGGCGGCTGCTTGGCTGAGACAATAGGTATGCAAACAGTTTTCTATTCAGCTTCCATTCTCTACGCTTCAGCTGGTTTTATCCTCCTTTTCATAAACAGTCAACATGCAAAAGGTCATGCACAACACCCAGCGGAAGAACACTATTCTTTCTTTAAACTTTTGATGACAAGAAAATTGCTAGTTCTATCACTTTTCTTCGCCTTAACATTGTTCATTTTGATGTTGTTTCGTCCTTTTGTTCCTCAGTTTCTAGGAGATGTGTACGGCTATGGTGATCTTGAGATAGGCGTTCTAGGCTCCGTTTCCTTTTTCGGCTCAGCAGTTTTAGGGATTCTTCTGGGCAAACTTGGAGATAAGTGGAGAAAAAAATATGCACTTGCCGCGTCTATGATCTTTTGCTGTCTTTCACTGGTGCTTCTCACAGTTTCAGGTAATTTCCTGATTCTCATAATAACATTTTTCATAGCTGGAGGTGGGTATGTAACTTGGTCTCTAATGGGCGCTATTGTTGGCTCTCTTGCCCCAGAATCTGTTAGGGCTCGTTGGGTTTCTATCCCTCAAACAGTAGGTATGTTCAGCGCGTTCATAGCCCCTTACATTGGCGGTGTCCTCTATGAAGCTTCACCCTACTACCCTTTCCTTGTCGCGATTGCGGCAACACCATTTCTCGCCTTGCTAGCGTCCACAAAATTATCTGAGGAATAATGTCTCATGAAAGCTTGCGGAACTTTTATTTAACTAGATGCTTGATTTTCGTTTACAAGGTGAAAAAATGTGGGTGAGCTTGAAGAACGTTACATAAAATTTTCCTCAGCCTTTCTCATACTGATTTTTGTAGCTGGATTAATGGTTGGGGGAATAGCAAGCTGCTACATAACTTTCCGGGAAATCAACAGCTTAAACAATGAAGTTTCCAACCTTAGAAGCCAAGTATCCAAGCTATGGGGGATTCGACCAGAGGTCATTAATCAAAGTATTACAATCTACCAAAATAGCACTGCCCTAGCTGAGCTATATGAGAGAGTGGAAAACTCAGTTGTTTTAATAGTGGGAACGACAAGTGAAGGGACTGTTCAAGGCTCCGGTTTCGTCTACAACTTTTCAGGAACGATGGTTGTGATAACAAATTATCATGTTATTCATGGAACAACAAGCTTAAGCGTAACATTTTCAAATAGAAACGGATATGCAGCCGCAGTAAATGGAACAGACCCATACGCGGATTTAGCTGTGCTGCTTGTTGACGCTCCTGAAGATGAATTCACACCGCTTGAGGTTGTTAGTTCTTCAACGTTAAGAGTAGGTGATCCTGTGATTGCCATAGGAAACCCGTATGGCTTGTTTGGTTCAATGACTACTGGTGTGGTAAGTGCGCTTGGAAGAACAATCACTGAGGAATACACGGGAGGTTTTGGGATAGCTAACATCATACAGGCAAGTACACCTATAAATCCTGGAAACTCTGGCGGCCCATTATTGAATTTTGACGGCAAGGTTGTGGGGATAACAACAGCCATAGTTACTGATTCTCAAGGTTTAGGTTTTGCCATTCCATCCAGCACATTACTTAACGAAGTATTTTCTCTCGTAACATACGGCACTTACGAAGGTCACTCGTACCTAGGCTTGAAAGGGATAGATATGGATTATGAAACGGCTCAAGAGATGGGTGTGAACGTTACTTATGGTTGGAGAGTTGTTGAAGTTATGCCTGGTGAACCCTCTGCCACTGCAGGTGTAAGAGTCAACGACATTATAGTTGGAATTAACGGGACGTCTATTAGAAATGGAGATGACATGGCAAGCTATCTTGAGGAATACACGTTGCCCGGACAGACCGTAATTTTGAATGTGAGACGGGGAAGCCAAACACGAGATATACCTGTAACTTTGGGAAGCCGACCTTCACCACCTGTCTAAACTCCTCAATCTCTGGTGGAGATACTAACAATTAGCGGTTCAAGCATTCTTCCGTTCAGTAGCCCATGTAGCTGTTATAAACTAGCATTTTGCCTGAAGTTTTGGTGGGGCTGCCCGGATTTGAACCGGAGTCTAGAGAGCCCAAGTCTCCAAGCCTAGACCAAGCTAGCCGACAGCCCCTTGTCTTAATTGTCATTTTCCGAAGCTAGAAATAAAGGTTGTTCCCTAACCTTTTAAACTCTTATTGTAGTACCTTTTCTTCAGGGTTGTAGATTTGTGTCCTTTGCAGCGATTTCGTGGAGTGAAAGTGTTGAAGGCTGTTTCTTCACCTATCAGGCTGAATATTTTGAACTTGCTTTTTGATAAGGGTTCTCTTTCATACACTGAGTTGATGAGTGTTTTGAAGATGAATCCAAGCCGGGATGCTGGCAGGTTTGCGTATCATCTCAAGTTTTTGCTTAAGACAGATTTGATTGAAGCAGATGTTGAAGCTAGAAAATATCGTTTGACTGAAATGGGTAAAATGGTGATTAATGTTGCTGAAGAAATTGAAAGGAAATCTGTTAGGCGGAAAAGGATTCTTGTGCGTACCTCTCGTTTTGCGTTGGAAGATTTTGATGCAAACAAGATTGTTGACTCCATCATGAAAGAAGCAGGTATGCCTGTGGATCTGGCTCAGAAAGTGGCTAAAGAAGCGGAGAAACGACTAGTCAAGTCAAAAACCAAGTATCTAACAGCCCCTCTTGTAAGGGAAGTTGTAAACGCAATTTTAGTTGAGAAAGGGTTAGAGGAATACCGCCATAAACTTACACGTTTAGGTCTTCCAGTTCATGATGCTGTATCTCTTGTGGAGGGTAAAAATAGAGGTTTTAGAGTTTCATCTTCTATACATGAGGAAGCTGGAAAAGCCGTTGTTAAAGAGTATACGCTTTTAAACATACTTCCGAGAGATATTGCGGACGCGCATCTTTCAGGCTCGCTGCATATTAATGGCTTAGGCAGCTGGATTTTAAAGCCAAGCGATATAATGCACGATCCAAGATTTTTCTTCCAAAACGGGTTAAATCTAGAAAAAATAAGTGTTTTTCAACCTTTCTGTCCACCGCCAAAAAGCTTTGAATCCGCCTTATCTATGATCTTTGACGTTTTCTTGTATTCCACCAGAGAAATTGGCGAAACACAAACTTTTGAATACTTCAACATTTTCCTCTCACCCTTCATAAAGGACATGAAACCTCCAGAAATCAAGGAAACTTTACACTTGTTTGTACGCAGTATAAGCCAACATACAAAGGCATGCTTAGGTTTAGAGCTTGTAACCCCTGATTTTATAGCTGAGAACAAAGCAATCGGACCTTTCGGAAAACCGGTAGGTAGCTACGGAGATTTCAGAGAAGAAAGCCAACTCTTGACATCGCTTCTCCTCCAAATATTCGCTGAAGAAAGTGTACATAAGCCCTTGTTTGAGCCAAAAATCATTGTAAAGGTGCGACCGGAAATATTCAGTGATGAAAAAGCGAGAGAACTTCTTCTGGACGCACATAATCTTGCGTTAGAAAAAGGTGTTCCCTACTTTGCCAATCTCTCAGGAAAGAACCGGAAACACAGTGTCTTTTCAGCTTCAGGCTACAGGCTTAGGGCAGACTTGAAAGGAGATTGGGAAATTGACACCTTGCGAACAGGCAACATTGGATGTGTGACAGTCAACCTACCACGAATTGCATATGAATGTGAAAAAGGCAAAACAGACTTTTTTGAAACTCTAGGGGAAAGACTTGAAATGGCAGCCCGTGCACTGGAAATTAAGCATAAGATGCTCAAGCAACATGGCAAAAACCTCATTCCATTTATGATGCAAAGTGTCAACGGAGATCGGTATTTCAGGCTTGAATGTTCATCTCGCCTAATAACCTTTGCAGGATTAGAAGAGGCTGCAGAGGCGTTTTGCGGAAAGAAGTCCTCTGAAGAAGAGTCCTTGAAGTTCGCTGAAAAGCTGGCTAGATACACCTTGGATTTCACGCGTAAAGCTGGAAAGAGACGTAGAAAACGTTTGTTGCCAGCCGTTCTGCCTAGCTTTCATGCCTCTAGAAGACTGGTAGAGTTGGATATTGAAAGGTACGGCATTGCAAAGGTTCGATTTTCAGGAACAAGAGAAAAACCTTTCTACTCAACTGTCAGCAGACTCGGTCTTCATAATGGGGAAAGCCACTTGGAACCTTTGAAATTTGAAAGAAAACTAGATAGATTGTATGCTGGCGGAAGCCTAACGATAGTAGAACTTGGAGAAGGCGAGCACAACCCAGATGAACTGATGTCTTGGACCAGGCGGTTTGTTGAAAAATACGGCGTAGAGTTCTTTAAGTACAACCGCAACTTGACTTATTGCACAAACTGCAGAAAAAGCTGGTTCGGTTTGCTACATAAATGTCCTTCATGCGGAGCAACAAGTGCTCTAAAATCTTTAAGCAGATTCTAATAAACCATTGTTTTTGTTGATTTTTCATCAAGAAACGGTTATTTTATGGCTCCTAATATCAGGGCTAGAAGCGTCATTCTGACTACTATGCCGTTCCATACTTGGTGGAAGTAGCGTGCATACGGTGTGCTGTCAATCTCAGGTGATATTTCATCTATTCTTGGGAGCGGATGCAAGATTATCAAATCTTCTTTGGCTTTGCTTAATGTTTCTAGGTCAATCTTGTAGGAGCCTTTAATTTTCGCGTATTCTGCGAGGTCTGGGAAGCGTTCTTTCTGTATTCTTGTAGCGTATAAGACATCTACTTGTGAAACCACTTTTTCAAGGCTTGTCTTAACTGTGACCTGTGTTGTTCCTTTTATTGTTTCAAGAACTTCCCGCCGCATTTTCAATGATTCTGGAGAGACTAAGTATAATTCAATGTTGTACAGTGAAAGGGCATAAGCAAGCGAGTGAACTGTTCTTCCATATCTCAAGTCACCTACAAGAGCGATTTTCAACCCATCAATTCCGCCCTTATCCTTCATAATCGTGTATAGGTCCAGCAAAGCTTGCGTTGGATGCTCTTCTGCTCCCGTACCACCATTAATAACCGGCACTTTTGAAAATTCAGCAGCCAACCTCGCCGCACCTTCAAGCGGATGCCTCAACGCTATCACATCAGCATAATTCTCAACTACACGAACAGTGTCTGCAAGATTCTCCCCCTTTTTAACAGAAGTAATCTCAGCCTCTGCAAAACCTATCGCCGAACCACCAAGCTTGTGCATGGCAGCCTCGAAGCTTAAACGAGTACGTGTACTAGGCTCAAAAAACAGCGTCGCAAGAATTTTTCCTTTAAGCATATCCGAGCCTTTCACGGCTATAGATTCCATAGCCTCCGCAGTCTGCAATATATAATCGATTTCCTTACGAGAGAAATCCTTGATGGATACAATGTCTCTGCCTTCAAACTTCAAACTCACACCCAAAAAAACAACTCTATAGAACTCATAAATAAGCATTATCAGCAGGGTTGTGGTTCACCCGAAATATCGCAGTATTGGCTTGGGTTGGCGGTTGATTCGTGATTCTCTGCCGCTGGCTGGAACACCTTGTATTGAGATGGTTGCAGTCATGGCTAAGTATAACCCGTTTGCAGAGAAGGCTGGAATGACTAAGATTGTGGAGCAACCTCCAACAAGAGAAGCAGTAAACATCGCAGAGGTCCTCCATGCAGTAGGCTTCAACACTCAACTATTAGGCAGCAGCACATATGTCCTAGCTAAACTTAAACTAGAAGCTTCACAGCTGAACCGAGTGAAAGAAGCCTTTATCCATAATATCCAGCCTAGGTTTATGAAACAATTCTTCAGCGGCCTACCATACGGGAAACATAAGCTGTTCGCACAGAAAATACGGGAAGCCAACCTAGAAACGCTTGCCAGACTGATTAAAATCTGCGGTTTACTACTGCAGACGAAAGTTTACCTGTTCCGGGATCAACATCATAAGATTCGTGAACACAGAACTGGAAAAAGAAAGGGAAGTGTTACAGAGGCTGCGTGGAATCCAGAGCGTTAGAGAGGCGTTTATGCTGTACGGAACCTATGATGTAGTAGCGGTCATTAAAGTAGATGCAATGGAAAGCCTAAACCAGATTTATAAAATGATAAGGCGGATCGAAGGAGTACAATCCGCAACAACGATGATAGCGATCGAAGGAAAAAGTTAAACAACTTAACGCTTATTCCGTAGCGCGCGCGACACCCCCATAGAAAAAGTTGGTTTATATGGAACAGTTTTTGTCATTTCTTTGCCTTCTTTTCAAGTTCAATTTCCCTCGGACATTTTAAATCGTATATTGCATAGTTGTATTCTCTTATGCGACAATGTTTAATCCCATCCTCATTCCAGTTGCAGTTTTCACAAGCCCAATGTTTAATTTTGTTTGTCATTCTTCTTCTCTCCTTAGTTTGCGCCCTCTTTTGTTCCCGCATCCATTGTTAAGGGTACATCTTCATCCCGTGTATTGTCGCCTTCGCTTTCCTCTGTTTTTTCTTCCACGCCCTTACGAGTGTGACTCCACTTCAGTTTATCGTAGTACCAAGCTATGACTAATCCAAGCAGAATCCATGATAGAATAGCAGAAACAAGAAGTTTTAAGTCTTCCATCGTCATCTTTCTTCCTTTCTTTCTCAAGTTTTTTCCTACATTCCTTTGCCCATTCCTGTAAAAGTTTCAAAGCGCGCGCTAAGGGTTCATGAAAGTTTAAGTCATCGCATATATGCGAAAAACGCGCATTTATTAATAGTTGTCAACATTTATCTGAAGGAGAGAAGAGAAGTAGTGAAGCTAGGCGATATTTAAAAGTGTCTCAGAAATCCTCTGTTATTACCCATAGACTCAAGGCGGTCGCTTACTTAAGCACTTATCCGCCGCGAGAGTGCGGTATTGCGACGTTCACAAAGGATTTAGTTAATGGTATTGATGCACTTCACGAGTTTAAATCGCAAACAGTTATCGCAATAAATGAGAAAGAGACGATTTACAACTATGATAGAAGGGTTAAATGTCAAATTGAACAGGATTCACCTGAGGATTACGTTCAAGCCGCTCGCTACGTCAATTCATCCAAAGCTGACTTGGTAAATCTCCAACATGAATTTGGTCTTTTTGGGGGAGACTGGGGAGAATATGTTAAATTGTTTCTGCAGAATCTTCAGAAACCTGTGGTAACTACGCTCCATACTATCGAGCCAGATTTTGAATTAAAAGCTCAAACTATTCTGAAATACATTGCTAATCATAGCGCGAAGATTATCGTTATAACGAAAAAGGCTCTTCAACTACTAGACAATTATGACATTGGGCGTGAAAAAGTCATCGTTATCCCACATGGTTGTCCCAATATCCCATTTGTTTCTAGCGAAAAGGTCAAACCCTCCTTAGGACTAGATGGCAGAATAATTCTGTGCACGTTTGGATTGATTAACCCAGGCAAAGGTGTTGAATATGCCATTCAGGCTCTTCCTTCCATTGTTAAAAAAGAGCCAAGAATTCTCTACATCGTACTTGGAGAAACTCATCCGGGAGTAAGGAAAATTGAGGGCGAACGTTACCGGATGAAACTGATGAGCCTAGTCGATAAGCTCCAATTGGGAAAACACGTCAGATTTCACAATCGTTTTCTTTCCAAAGCAGAACTAATTAAATATCTTCTGGCAACAGACATCTACATCAGCCCCTACATCTCTCCGAGTCAGACAAGCAGTGGCACGCTTGTATACGCATTGGGAGCAGGCCGAGCCGCAATATCGACTCCATACATTCACGCCAGAGAAGCCCTAGCTAATAACCGGGGACTATTCTGCAAGTTTAGGGATCCTGATTCCATTGCCGAATCTATAACTGTTCTTCTGAAAAATGAAAGGTTAAGAAAAAAAATGGAGAAAAAAGCTTACAAGTATAGCAGAAAATTCGTTTGGTCAAATGTAGCAATGAGATACGCTGAACTGTTCAAACAAGTCCTCAAAACTTAAGAGGGATATAACGCATGGATCTTCCACCTATAAAACTGGATTTTCTAAAATCACTTACTGATGACACCGGTATCATCCAGCACGCAAAGTTTGCGACTCCGAAAAGACAGGAAGGATACACCACTGATGATAATGCACGCGCATTGATGGCATGCATTAAGTACTATCAGATCTATAATGGCTCGGAAGTAGAAAAACTGATAGACGTGTATTTGAGCTTTCTTCTCCATATGCAAAGACCAGATGGCAGGATGCATAATTTTCTCAGTTACCATCGACGGTTTGAAGACGAAGTAGGTTCAGAAGACTGCATGGGACGCGCCCTCTGGGCTTGTGGACGCACCATGAGTTCCAACTTACACATGGAGAAAAAACTAATATCAAAGGAAATTTTTGACAAAGTTTTCCCATGGGTTCCTGACTTCAAATCACCTAGATCTAATGCTTTTGCAATCCTGGGACTTTGCCACTATTACAAAGCCTATCCTCAAGATCAGAATGTCATCCTAAACATGAAGGCATTGGCTGATCAACTCTTAAACAATTACAAACTTGAATCTTCTAGCGATTGGCGTTGGTTTGAATCTTATCTTACCTATGTTAATGGGCGGTTGCCCCAAGCCCTTTTTAAGGCGTATAAAAATACGAATATTAAGAAATACCTTCAGATAGCCAAAGAGTCTTTTGATTTTCTCCTAGGAGTGGGGATGATTGAAGAAAAATTTGTCCCAGTTGGCAATAATGGTTGGTATATGAAAGGACGGAAAAGAGCAATGTATGATCAGCAATCCATTGAAGCATCTTGCATGGTAGAAGCAGCACTTGACGCCTTTCGAGTGACTGGCGATGAAAAATATCGAAGAAAGGCTCAAGATGTCTTTGATTGGTTTCTTGGAAAGAACTCTCAGGGTATTGTAGTTTACAATCCGGAGACAGGTGGTTGTTATGATGGAATAACACCTCAAGGATTAAACCTAAACCAAGGCGCTGAGTCTACTGTATCCTATCTTCTAGCACGCTTGGAGTTGGTGTCTCTTAAGAAATCGTGCAGTTGATTTATTAAGGAAAACGCAAAATAAAGGTTAGAATGAAGGTTGGTGAAAGAAAGATGAAGGTTCGACATATAATGGTTGAAAGCGTCGTAACTGCAAAAGAGGACAATACGGTAAAGAAGGCGATTGAGATGTTGTATAAGAAACATGTGGGATCAATAGTTATAACTGATGATGAAGGAAAATGTGAAGGAATTTTTACCGAGCGAGATGTCATTAGAGTTGTAGCCCAAGAGGTTGCTTTAGACGAGCCTCTGAGGAAGGTTATGACGAAAAATGTCATAACTATTGGGGAAGACGCTACATTCGAAGAGGCAAGAAGATGTATAGTCTCACATGGAATCAGACACTTGCCGGTAGTGAATCGAAATGGAAAATTGGTGGGTTTGCTGGCTATCAGAGACTTTTTGGATGAAGTTTTTGGAATAAAGTTTTTGAAACCATATTAGGAAATCAGAAAGTTTTTAGATGAACTTTTTGGAATAAAGTTTTTGGGAATTACGTGTCATGAAGCGTTTTCAAGGTAATCCGATTCTTGAATCAGTAGTGACTCATGAATGGGAGTCGAGACGAGTATTCAATGCTGCCGCTTTTTTAGCGGACAAGCGTATTCACATTATATACCGTGCTATGGGTGATGACGGTATTTCTCGTCTTGGTTATGCCGCCACGTCGGATGGCTATTATATTAACGAACGTTTGTCTTTCCCTATTTTTGAACCCATAAACGATGCAGAGAAGAATGGGTGTGAGGACCCTCGTTTGACTCTTTTGGATGATAAGTTGGTTATGGCTTATACTGCGTTGCACCAATGGAATCATCATCTAATATACCAGATTTCATTAACTTCGATTGCTGTTAAGGATTTTCTCGCTAAACAATGGAAGTGGGCAGATCGGCGGTTACCTTTTCTGGGTATTCGTAACAAGGACGCAGTGATTTTTCCTAGAAGAATTGATGGGAAATATATTATGTTTCACCGCATTGAACCCGATATTTGCAGCACTCGTTCTGATGATCTTCAGAGATGGTGTGATATCAAATCTGTAATGAGACCTAGGATTAAGAATTGGGATTGTTGGAAGGTTGGTGCAGCTGGCTCACCGATAGAGCTTAACGAAGGTTGGCTCCTCATTTATCACGGAGTGAATTTTGAGAAGACATATTGCCTTGGCGTCGCACTGCTCGACAAGCATGATCCTGAAATTGTTCTTTACCGTTCTGAAAAACCTATATTAACACCTACTGAAGATTACGAACGCTTTGGCAAAGTGCCCAATGTGGTCTTTAGCTGCGGAAACATCTTGATGGACG
>Ga0209986_10004732_pt1 | contig 11465 bp, 9 predicted proteins | sample BlataG_FD_183168 | JGI IMG/M metagenome (GOLD analysis project Ga0209986, IMG submission 183168) | Deep subsurface microbial communities from Black Sea to uncover new lineages of life (NeLLi) - Black_00105 metaG (SPAdes) (version 2) | ecosystem: Environmental > Aquatic > Marine > Oceanic >...
GCTGTATTTCCCTGGTCTGTTCAATCATCACAGTTTGAAAATAAAAGCAGGCATTGAAAAACAAAAACCACAACGATTTCTTTATTTTAATACACTGGATTACCCGAGGGGATATGATAACCGGATATCTGAAGAGCTGCAAGCTTTTACGGCTGAATATACCATACCCCTGTTTTATCCTGATCTTTGTCTTTCTTCACTAGCCTACATAAAACGATTCCGTGGGAGTGTTTTTTACGACCATACACAGGGAAAACGAAATTATTATCTCCTGACCAAAAAAACGAATGAAACCACAGAGGTGTTTAATTCCCTGGGAGCTGAATTTATAACCGATTTCTATGTATTACGGATACCTTTCCCTCTAAGTCTTGGAATACGGTATGCCTATAAACTGAAAACAAACACTTACAAAACCGAATTGTTTTTTAATGTAGATATTTTCGGCTTCAATATCAATCGCTGATAAATCCATAAAACAAAATGATCTTCGCTTTTTTAATAGTGTCTGTCTATCCTGATTAATTCATCAATAGCCCCGCCTTTTAAGTCGGGGTTTGAAAAGAAACCAACTCCCCTCCCTCAAAATTTGGAGAATTTTATTTTCAAATTTATTATTATATCTTTTTATTAGCATAATATTTTAGATCTAATCATAAAGTTAAACAGTAGTAGTGGTCTGGACGAGTATATAACTCTTAGCAGCAGCAGTGGACTAGTATCAACTTTTTGCTGAATTAGTTAAAGTGCCACAATCAGATTCCAACTACCCTGTATTTCCTTTCATTAAAATACGCAAACGCAGCCAGTAAAATCACCGTCAACACAGAGTAGTAAACAAATGAAGGTACGGGCACAGGATCGCCCTGTGCGTAGGAATGTAAACCGGACAGATAATAATTAACTCCAAAGTAGGTCATTAACACCGAGCTAAATCCAATTAAGGCGAAGAGGTTAAGCGCATACCTGCTTTTTAAACCGGGTATTTGCCGCATATGGGTAATAAAGGCGTAAATAAAAATGGTTACCAGCGACCATGTTTCCTTAGGATCCCAGCCCCAATATCTGCCCCATGATTCGTTTGCCCAAACAGCCCCCAGCAAGGTTCCAACGGTTAAGAAATACAAACCCAGGATCAAGGTCATTTCAACAATCCGTGTTATGGACAAAATTTGTTCCTGTAAAGAAATTTTATTCTTTTCTGTTTTTAAAACATAAAGTACAAGGTTCAGAAACCCCAGAATTGCTCCCAGTCCAAGAAATCCATAGCTGGCTGTGATAATGGAAACATGCACGGTAAGCCAATACGATTTTAAAACCGGCACGAGGTTTGTAATTTCCGGATTCATCCAGCTTAAATGGGCCACAAACAAGGTTAGGGAAGAAAGAATGGCTGTTGCTGACAAGGCAAGGGGAGCCTTTTTTGCAAAAATAAACCCGGCAAGCATGGTTACCCACGCAATATATATCATTGATTCAAAACCATTACTCCACGGCGCATGTCCCGAAATATACCACCTGGCTGCCAATCCCAGGGTATGAGCCAAAAATCCCACCAATAAAAGATATTTTACACCCGAAACAACCGGTTTAATGTTAAAACCCGGGGTTAAAATCCGGATAATCAGAATAATCAGAAAAAACAACCCTATTAAGCCATAAAAGGGAAACAATCGTTTAAAAACATACAGATTATAATATAATATTTCAAGGTTGGATTTTGTTTTTGACGGAATAATAGACTTGCCCTTAATTTGTTGGTATTTTTTTATGGATTCAAGATATTCATCCGGCATAATCCAGATTCCCGTCGTTTTTGCTTCATTCAATGCTTCATTGTACAACTGAAAAACACCCTTGACAAAGAGGGAATCGTCTTTTGTGACAAATTGATATGCATCAACCGGTGAATACCATGTATGGTTTATATCTCCTTCTTTTGGAAAAACCTTAAGAAAAGAACCGGTATAGATCGAATAACAGATGTTTACCCGTTCGTCAACATAAATAATTTCTTTATCAAATTTATTACGGGCTCCCGGTTTTTTGGAAAATGCCTTTTCGACCAAATTCTGTAATCTATATGTCTGTCCTTTTTCAAATTCAAAGAAATCATTAAAAGATGCAAAGGTTCCTCTTATTCCAAGCAATCCTGATAATTCCGGATTTGAAACTTTTATCATGGGTACATTCCGCCAATAATACGGATCGGAGAACATACTGAGAAAGACCTGTATTGAAAACAATCCTTCAAATCTTTCCTTACGGGAAACTTTCCTGATCACATCCGAAGCCAATGTATTTATTGGTTCAATCCGGCCATCTTTGTCCTGGATCAGTAACTTTCCGAATTTTTTTGCATGCGGCAAACCGATAACATGACTACTTGTTCGCGCAATATCAACGCTTTGCGTTTTTCCTGTCAAGCCATGCAGGAAGAAACCCGATGAAAAAACAAGGAAAATAAAAACAAACGCGAGATTTTTTTGCCTGGTTGTTGAACGCCGTGTCAGAAACCGAAACCTGCTGTTTTTGTTTAAAATCGATAGAATAATACCCAGGGTCACTAAAAAATATCCGACATAAGTAATAAAAGTGCCAGGGAAATCGTGATTTACAGCAAGGATAGTACCCAATTCATCCCGGTCATATGAAGACTGGTAAAACCGGTAACCTTTGTATTTTAAAACATTATTCATAAATATCCTGAAAGGCTTTTGCACGTTGTTTTGTTCATCTATCACGATGACTTCACTCGCGAATGAAGACGGACTCATTGATCCCGGATATCTATCCAGTTGAAAATCATTCAATTGAAGGGCAAACGGAAGGTCGTAAAATTTTGTGCCGTATGTGAGCTTTATATTTATTCCTTCCATATCAATTTCGTTTTCCACTCTTGACTGACCCATTTGATTCAAGAGTAAAACTTCTTTTGTTTCTTCTTCGCCTGAAACGCTGAATTCCAGTACATTAATTGATGGATGATAAGTATCTTCCGGTACTGGAACCCATTTTATTTTGGCTTTGTCATAAAAATCAAGCAGAACAATTTGAAGATCCCGATAAGTATATATTTTCCTTTTTTTAAAAGGGAATAAAATTCCTTTCTCAGTATCTTCGGTCTCTCCACCCATCATTGGGCTAACCTGAGCATTTTCAGGGAACCGTATGATAAGACCGGAATCTCCATAATAAATGAAAATTGCATTTTTATCAACAGGTTCGCTAAAACTAAATATCAATCCACCATGAATTTTATGTTCCCCCTTTGTCAGGAAGATCTGTTGGCGTTTTTCCTTTCCGGAAATAATCAGTGATACAATGGGTTCCCCTTCCGGATCGGGAACAATCCTTTCTGATGCATTCGGGATGTACCCGGTTAACTTAACATGGATTTGTTTTCCGTCCAGTTTCATATTTTTCCTGAAAGAATTTTTCAGACCTTTGGAAAACATTATGTTTTTCCCGAATACTTTTTTAGTTGAACCGTTATCAAGTACGATTTCCATAAGCGTTTCATCCAAAGCTATTGTATTTGTAACAGCCCCTTCCCTGATATGCATTGTTCCTTCAAAACCAAAATAACGTGTAACCCCGGCACCCAGAATAATAAATAAAAAGGAAAGATGAAACAAGAACAGGGAGATTTTCTTTCTTTTATACATACGTGTTAGAATAATCCTTCCTGTTAAATTAACAGCGATGAAAAAAATCAATATTTCAAACCATTTGGCATTATAAACCATTGCTCTTGCGGCAAGAGTCCCGTAATCATTTTCCACAAAGGTTGCAACTGCAATCGATATGGCAAACATGATTAAAAGAGCCCCCATAAGCTCCGGAGAGAAGATTATTTTAACGTATCGGAATTTCACAATGTTTATGGCTTGATAATAGCTAATTTCATGTGTTTATATTTTGTCCGCGAATTACACTAATGAAAATTTAATCATTCCCCTGGGTGACAATTTATGGATTAATCTATTAATCCATTTGCCGTTTTTTTTATAATATCCCAGGCTCTCAATATATGGCTTTCCTGAACATTGGTCTGAGCTGTGACCATCCGGATAACATAATTACCATGGAGTTTTGTATGAGTGAGATACAATTTCCCTGTTTTATTGATTTGTGTCAATAATATCTCATTCAAACGATTTATCTCCTCGCGGTTCTTGATCTGTTGAGGTCTGTAACGGAAACAAACAGTATTTAACGGGACAGGTGCCATAATTTCAAAGGATGTATCATTTTCAATGATTTTATGGAGTTTCTGTGCCAATGAAACATGGTAACGAATTTTTTCCTGTAACCCACTAATCCCAAAACTCCTTATAACGAACCATAATTTCAGAGCCCTGAACCGCCGCCCCAGAGGTATTCCCCAATCTCTGTAATCATTTACCCCGCCCCTTGATCTGGTTTTAAGATATTCAGGCAGTATCTCAAATGTTTTGATCAATGCCTTTTTGTCTTTTACAAAATATGCCGAACAATCAAAGTTGGTAAACATCCACTTATGGGGATTAAACACGAAACTGTCGGCATTTTCAATCCCTTCCAGCATCCACCGGTATTCAGGCAGGATAAGTGCTGTACCCGCATAAGCCGCATCAACATGTAACCATATGTCATATTTTTTGCATACTTCTCCGATTTCCCTGAGTGGATCAATGGCTGTTGTGCTCGTAGTGCCCATAGTAGCCACAACACAAACAGGCTTGTTGCCTTCATCAATATCTTTTTTGATTTTTTCGGCCAACTGATCCGCTTGCATTTTGAATTCACTGTCCACTTCTATCTTTACCAGGTTTTTCCTGCCGAATCCTGCAATTTTAACAGCTTTTTCAATTGATGAGTGTGTTTCAGAGGAACAATACACCTTTAACCGGGAGTTACCCGTGAATCCTGACTGGTTTATCCTGTAGTTTGAATACTTCTCCCTGGCGGTCAGGATGGCTGCCAACGTAGCGGTTGAAGCGGTATCCTGTATAACACCTTCCAGATGATCCGGCAAACCAAGCATTTTGATCAACCAATTCATCATCTTCTCTTCCAGTTCAGCAGCAGCTGGAGAAGTTTCCCATATCATGCATTGTGTACCAAGAGTAGCTGTTAACATCTCGGCCAGTACAGATGGATAGCTTGAATTGGCAGGGAAATAAGCAAAGAAGTTGGGGCTTTGCCAGTGTGTGATCCCCGGTAAGATAACCTGCCTGAAATCATCCATAATATCAGCCATTGATTCTCCCGTTTCAGGGGGATTATCGGGCAACTGATTAAAAATTTGTCTTGGATTAACTTGTGACTTTACAGGATACTGTTCAATATTTTCGATGTAATCAGCCATCCAATCCACAAATTGGTGTGCGTATGTTCGAAACTCATTTACTTGCATGATTTCCGGTTTTGTGGAATTTAATGATTTAGGATATAAATAATTTATTTGCCAAATTGATAACCTGTTCAATATTTATTTCATTAATACATTTAAAATGTCCTTTAGGACACTTTTTATACCCTAATTTCGAACAGGGACGGCATGGCAGATTTTTTATTTCGATGATTTCTGAAACAGGATCAGGTAAATAAGGATACATTCCAAACTCCGGAACCGTACTTCCCCACACGGAGATGATTTTCTTTTTAAATGCAGCGGCTATGTGCATTAAACCGGTATCATGGGTAAGAATAAGCATGGATTGCCTCACTAATGAAGCACTCTGATTGATATTATATTTTCCACAGGCATTAAAAACCTTATCGCCAACATCAGAAACCACCTGATTCCCTGATTCCGTATCACCCTGCCCCCCAAAAAGTATTATGGGATGATTTATTCCCCGGCACGAAGAAATGATCTTCTCCGGGGTTAGTTTTTTTGTATTATGCATGGCTCCTATTGCAAAACCGATATAGCCCGAATGAAACCGGTCGGGAAGAGTTGCGGGATCGATTTCATCTTCTTCAGGAATAAAATAATCCAACCCTTCACCATCATTTTTAATATCAAAGATTTTTAAAGTTTCGATATACCTGTCAACAATATGCACATCAGGGAGTCTGTTTATTTTTAATCTTACCAATAACCACTTTTTTAGATTGATTTTATTAAAGGAGAGCGGAATTGCACTCAGGCGCGATTTTATCAGAAAACTCCGTATGTTATGGTGAAGATCAATAATATAATCAAACTTTTCCTTTTTCAGCTCCTTAATTAATTCTGACAGATCACCCTCATATCGATGCACTTTATCAATGTATGGATTAGCCATTAACAAAGGTGCAAATTGTTTTTTTACAGCATAGTGGACCTCGGCGCCTTCTACTTGCTTTTTCAGACATCTGACTGCCGGAGTAGTAAGAACAATATCGCCTATTGAACTAAACCGTATAAAAAGAAATTTTACCACAAGGGAATTCAGATTACTCAGCGGATTCAGCAAGAATCATTATATTATTCTTTTTCACTTCGACAACACCATTCTTAATATTGAAATAATCAATACGATCGTTTTCTTCCACTATTTTTACAATGCCTTCTTCGAGAGTGGAAATGATTGGAGCATGGTTTTTTAAAATTGCAAAAGAGCCTTTTGTGCCAGGCACCTGTACAAGTTTTACTTCACCAGTAAATATTTTCTTGTCAGGAGTTATTATTTCTAAATACACGGTATTTGTGTTTTGTATTTATCGGAATTTACTCACTTCGTTCATGAGATCGTCACGCTTGCAGCGTGCCTAAGTTCAATGTTTATAGCTTGATAATGGCTAATTTTATTATACTTTGCATTTTTATATACAGTTAAGTTTCTAAATCCAGTTGCCATTGTGTTATAATTGCTTGATTGTTATTTACTTTTTTGTGGACTGCCGACTGTGGACTGCAGACTATTAACTAATTATTTATGAAACCTGAAAATTATCCGCCAGCTGACGGATTAATCAATTTGTGAAACTTTGTCCTTTGCTCTTTGCCCCTCTCCCTATGCTCTCAGCGCTATGCGCTACGCACTTTGCCCTCTGCCTTTTTTATCCTTCAGCTTGTGCCAGGATTTTTGTTCCTTTCTCAATTGCCTCTTCGATTGTTCCAACCATATGGAAAGCTGCTTCAGGATAATCGTCCACTTCTCCGTCAAGAATCATATTGAATCCTTTTATCGTATCCTCAATATTGACAAAAGTGCCGGGTATTCCGGTAAACTGTTCGGCTACATGGAATGGTTGTGAAAGGAATCGCTGTACTCTCCGGGCTCTGTGAACAACCAGCTTATCATCTTCTGATAATTCATCCATTCCGAGAATGGCAATGATATCCTGAAGCTCTTTATATCGCTGGAGTATTTCTTTTACTTTTTGGGCGGTTGTATAATGCTCTTTCCCAACAATGTCGGGAGATAGGATTCTGGAAGTGGAATCCAGCGGATCAACAGCCGGATAAATACCCAATTCAGTAATCTTCCGGCTTAAAACGGTTGTGGCATCGAGGTGGGCAAAGGTTGTTGCCGGAGCTGGATCAGTCAGGTCATCTGCAGGGACATAAACTGCCTGAACCGAGGTAATGGAACCATGTTTTGTGGAAGAGATTCTTTCCTGCATCTCGCCCATCTCGGTTGCCAGCGTTGGCTGGTAGCCTACTGCCGAAGGCATACGTCCTAATAGTGCAGAAACCTCAGATCCTGCCTGGGTAAACCGGAAAATATTATCCATAAAAAACAAGATATCCCTTCCTTCTCCTTTTTTGTCTCCATCACGAAAATATTCAGCCAGTGACAATCCGGAAAGAGCAACTCTCGCACGTGCACCAGGAGGCTCATTCATCTGTCCAAAAACAAGTGCCAGTTTTGATTCCTTAAGCACTTCCCTGTCAACCGTTTTAAGATCCCAACTTCCGGCTTTCATGCTTTTCAGAAATTCTTCACCATAGGTAATAACTCCGGCTTCCAGCATTTCGCGAAGAAGGTCATTTCCCTCCCTGGTTCTTTCCCCCACACCTGCGAATACCGATAATCCGGTATAAGCTTTGGCAACATTATTGATCAATTCAAGAATAACAACGGTTTTGCCAACCCCGGCACCGCCAAACAACCCAATTTTACCTCCTTTTGAATAGGGTTCGATTAGGTCAATTACTTTAATACCAGTAAATAAAACCTCCTTTTCCGTTGAAAGATCTTCAAATGCAGGAGGTTTCCTGTGAATCGGATAGCCTTTTAACTTATCCAGCTCCCCCAGACCATCAATGGGCTCTCCTATTACATTCAATAAACGTCCGAGGATCTGATCACCGACAGGCATCCGTATTGGCGCTCCGGTAGCCACAACTTCCAATCCTCTCTGAAGACCGTCTGTGGAATCCATTGCAATAGCCCTGACCGTGTTTTCTCCGATATGTTGCTGACATTCAACAATAAGTACTTGACCATCAAGCTTTATTATTTTAAGAGCATCATAAATATTGGGGAGTTCTAAGCCTTCCCTTTCAAATATAACATCAATAACCGGACCGATAACCTGACTGATAACACCAACACTATTTGACATATGCGTGATTTTTGAAGTGTGTGTAAAATTTTCAGAATGTACAAATTTAAAATTTTTTAACAATTAAATTACTAATGTCCTTACAATCATAAGAACATAGCTTAGCAAAGTAATTAAAAAGGTTAATACTATTCAAATGAAACTGCTAAATTTGAATGATTGTGGAATAAGGCTGAGGCTAAGGCTAAGGCTGAGGAAAAAAAGGAATTAAAGAAGAATTATGTTTTAAATTCAAAAAATAAATACAAAGGTAAAGGAACAAGTTCAAAATGAAGACATAAAAACCTTAGCCTTAGCCTCAGCCTTAGCCTTTTATAAGATAAGTTTTATTACATACACATAACTTATTGTAAATCACTAAACAATTTTGAAATTCCGATACGTTCAAATAAGATTCATTCCTGTCTAACTAAGATGTTTATTTTAAAAATCGAAAAGAATTGACGAATTATTTCACTCGTCAAATTTCAGATTTTCCCTGGATATTTTTTGTATTTTTATAAGAAAATCTGAAATGATAAAATTAAAATCTCTTTCTCTGTCTGTCCTCTTTTTTTTTCTTTCAGTAAGTCTCCCGCTTAATGCCCAATTTACGAAGGTTGGAGGAGGTCTTATTTTCGGGACGGGTTATGAATACCACTATGTTCACACCGGAAATCCAGGAATAAACCTAACGGGAATTTATGAAATCAATCAACCATTCCACCTCTCCCCGGGTTTTAGTTATTTTATACCCAACAGGGAACCATTTTATGATGATACCAGGACTACCAGTCTTTTTATGTTCGATCTTGATGCTCATTATGCGTTCAATTATCTTGATAAGTTCGAATTTTATGGTCTTGGTGGACTTAATATTTTATGGTTACGTTCAAATTACAAGGGTGATTTGCCTGAAGTATACCCTGATTATTCGGATAATGCAATTGGGCTTAATATTGGAGTTGGTACATATATGAAGTTTTCCGAACAGATGGATTTCTTTGGTGAACTAAAATACATCGTTAGTAAGTATGATCAGCTTGTGGTGACTATCGGTGTATTGTTAAATGTTCAATGGCTTGCCAAGCATGATGAGTGAGCAGTGGGAATTGAGGATTGTTTTAAACTCACCGGGTGACTCCCAGTCACCCGGTGAGTAATCAGAACTTAGTTTTTGGGTCTGCCAGGACATTTGCTCGTGCTCCGACTAAAACCTCAGTTTATTATTATTACTCGTAGCCAGAGTTGAAGTCGGACTACGAGAAAATTCTGTCGTATCCTGACTATTAATCTTTACCAATCAAGCGGTTTGTGCCATAGACATCCATGCCAGAGAACCGAAAACATAATAGTGGCAGTAGGCAGTTCCCCACCTAAAGAAACTGTTATATCTATTTGCCTCATCGGGTAAAAAATAACCATTATTTTATGATCGGAAAAAGAACCTCGGAGAGGTTCCATTATTGTAGAACTTACAGCTAGTTTAGAACAGCGCCGGAACTGCCGGTTTTGATTTTTGTTACGACCGTTTCATCCGGCGCAAATAGCCGGCAGCTGATTCAGGGAGCAGCAGCAACAGGCAGGAATAAGTTAGCAGTTTGCAGTAAGCAGTACGAAGAAGATGAGGAGCAAAGTGCAGAACTGAATTTTATTCGGTTAAAGATAGACCTGCCAGCGTCCGTAGGACCTGGCAGAGTCTGTGAAGAAATGCAGGTTAAGATTGAGATTAAGATTAAGAAGAAGATATGCCAAGGGCATCCCTATGGGAAAAGGCAAATAGCTGAGCAGAGGGCAAAGGATGAAATAGGGTCAGTAGGGCGAAGCTCAGGTTCGTCATTGTATCCCGGATAGAACAAGCGGAATTAAGGATGAAGAATGAAACGGGTTACGGTTTACGAGTTTTTTCTAATTCTATAATTTTTTCAATTTCAGCACGATTATCCGGTAAATAATTTGTTGCCACATCCCAAAGTATCTCATAGTCAACTTGAAAGTACTCGTGCATAACCTTATTTCGTAAATAGTACATCTCCTGCCAGGGTACAGAAACATATTTGTCTGTAATTTCATCCGGAAGATTTTTAGATGCTTCGCCAATTATCTCAAAATTTCTAATCACAGCATCAACAGTCTTATAATCACGCTTAAATTCAATAAAATCATATTCCTGAATATATTCTGCAATTCTATTCATTGACAAAAGAATATCTTCAAGAAATAACAAATATGTTCGTTTCTCTTTTTTCAAATCAAATGTATTGAACCTGATCAAGAATTATTTCTTTTAATTGTTCCTTTAATGCATTTTTTGTTACTAAATCAATCTTTCTTCCAAAAATCTTCTCAAGATAGATTTCCAGAGTGAAAAATTTCCAGCCGATAGGTTTTTCAAGTTCTACCAGAATATCAATATCACTTTCTTCTGTATTCAAATTTTCAGAATATGATCCAAAAAGACCAATATTCTTCACACTGTATTCTTTATGAAGATAGGGCTTCAATTCCTTTAATTTGTTTATTATGTCTTCTCTGTTCAGCATACTTCAAAAATAATCAAAAACTTTGTATCAGACTATTAAATGATGTTTTGTTTTAAACTCACCGGGTGACTCCCAGTCACCCGGTGAGTAATTAGAACTTAGTTTACGGGTCTGCCAGGACATTTGCTCGTGCTCCAACTACAGTTCGGGGTACGAGTAATTTTGTGGGTCTTGAAAACTCGTAGCCCGAGCTGAAGTCGGACTACGAGAAAATTCTGTCGTACCCTGACTATTAATCTTTACCCATAAAGCGGTTTGTGCCATAGACATCCATGCCAGAGAACCGAAAACATAATAGTGGCAGTAGGCAGTTCCCCACCTAAAGAAACTGTAATATCTATTTGCCTCATCGAAAAAAAAAATAACTATTATTTTTTAATCTGAAAAAGAACCTCA
>Ga0209986_10004733_pt1 | contig 11465 bp, 10 predicted proteins | sample BlataG_FD_183168 | JGI IMG/M metagenome (GOLD analysis project Ga0209986, IMG submission 183168) | Deep subsurface microbial communities from Black Sea to uncover new lineages of life (NeLLi) - Black_00105 metaG (SPAdes) (version 2) | ecosystem: Environmental > Aquatic > Marine > Oceanic >...
TGGATATGCTGGCCAGCGGTAGGGGATCCACCGGCTATCGAACTAGCGGTAATAGCTGTGGGAGAGTAGCCGTGTAGAAGGTGGTAAATACGGCTTGGGGTGAGTTTGGGGTCAGCTAAGGATTTGAGTTTGGCTTTGAGGCTAATAGTATCCCGCAGTATCTGACATAATGATTTAGGTAACCTGAGGTGTGACATCAGGTGTTCACTGGCTTCATTAGTTAGTGGGTAAGCCATAAGGGCTAGGTAGAGTCCGACCGGTGGTGGACTAGGCGAGCTTAGTTGCCGAGCCTGCTCCAATTTCTCAGCCAGCCAGCCATTACCCTTTAATGATGGATGCACTTTGACTAACACTCCTAGCTCTTCGGCACGACGTAAGATTTTCTCGGGGAATTCTTCCTGTAATATACATTCCAGCTCATATCGTATTCGGTCGCCACTAATGGTATCTAGCATAGGTATGTCTCGCTTGAGCAACTGTAGGGTATTTGGTTCCAGGTGGAAGTTTAGCCGTTGTTCGTAACGCAGACCACGCCAGATACGAGTAGCATCATCAACAAAACTTCTCTCATGCAGAACGCGGATAAGTTTGTGCTCAAGGTCTTCACTGCCTCCATGAAGGTCAATTAGTTCGCCATAATAGCTGGGGTTAAGCCTAATAGCCATAGCATTGATAGTAAAGTCACGTCGAAATAGGTCTTTTTCAATAGAACTAGGCTTGACACTGGGTAGTGCCCCCGGCCTAGCATAGGTTTCGGAGCGAGCCGTAGCCAGGTCAACACTCCATTTATCCCACTGAAGTTTAGCGGTATTAAAACGGGCATGGGTTACCATTTTCCCCTGTTTAATCTCTATTAACTGCTGGGCTAAATCTATGGCATCACCTTCTACTACCAGGTCAAGGTCAAAGTTAGTCCGTCCCAGGAGCAGGTCGCGAACGACACCGCCAACAAGGTACAGGCTCCGCTTTCGATTGGCAGCAACCTTGCCGGCTAACTGCATAAAGTTGACCAGCTCGGCTGGTAGCTGTTTTTCTATTTTGCTGGCTAGGTTGATAGTCTCAGACATTTTCCTAATGTAGCCCAAATTATAGCACAGGTTGTTACTCAGTTCATTGGCTTTTTAGTCAAGTCAGGTGGATAATGGCTATGCCACTGACAATCATGGCGGTAGCAATGAGCCGTAAGGCTAGCATTCTTCTACCCGGTTGCCACTCTAGAAAAGTGGGCAAGACACGGTTCAGAATAAGGGCGTATGTCAACACGAAGACGGGGCGGGTACTGATAATGGTGGAAACCAGCGACACCGGTCCCATCTCTATTGACCGTAATGACAGTAGTATGGCGACTGGTGCTAGGAGCTCATTAAAAGTGAGCAAGGCTATAGCCGAATTCCTTTGTTTCATGTTAATTAGCTGTTTGAGGATGTAGGGACGCATTGAGACCAGTAAGAAAGTAACGGACATGCAGAATGCAGTGAGCCAATACAAGTTCCAAAATGAGATGGAAGCTAGAACGTATTTACTGGTTATGTCCGCCATAGCCAGAAGCAAGCTGGAGCCGAAAAAGAGGAAAAACATCTTGCCCAGCCAGGTAGTAGAGCCAGACGGGCTCTGTCTAAAAGAGATGGTTACTGCTCCGGCCACCACCATAATTATTGCCAGCCACTGCAGATAATATAGGCTCTCCCCCAGTAACGGCACTGCTATAATCGCCACCAAAATAGGGTAGGTGTAGACTACTGGTATAACCCGTGATACCTCCTCTCTTTTGAGGGTATAAAGGATAATGATAACACCAGCAGTGCGTAACATACCTGAGGCTATTGCCACTAGTAATGTCCCTACGCCAGTGCCTTCAGGTAAAGGAAATAGATAAAATAATACCAAGCCATAGGTTAAAGAAATGATGCCTACTGGCAGCAGGAAGCCCCGTAAGCCTGGCATTCGCTTGGAGAGGAGATGACTGTCGATTATGTTTACTGCCCCGATGATGGCCGCACTCAGTAGTGCCGTGTGAATCCAGCTCAATGGGATTAGTCCTCATTTCTAGGGAAATACTTGTAATCAAAGCTTACACTATCTGTAACAAAATGCAAAGCCGCCTATTCGGAGTGCGCCGCCCCATTTTAAGATTGTTTAACAACCTATCCCCCTGACCCCCTTCCCTTAATAAGGGAAGGGGAATGTTGGTTAGAGAGGGACTTCGCCCCTCTCTAAAATCTCTTTCCCACTCCCTTCAAAGTAACAGGTATTAAAAGAGAGTTAAAGAGAGACGAAGCCTCTCTTATAATATTCTTCCCCCTCCTTTGGTAAGGGAGGGGGATAAAGGGGGTAGGTTGCCGAATAAACATTAAAGAGGTGAGGTTACCAGACAATCTCCCCCGTTGTTATTTTGCCAATATCTTCGTATAATGGGCTACATAACAAGGGCATAAATTATGAAAGTGGTGTCAATCGTGGGCATGACCGGGGCTGGTAAATCAGTGGTGGCTAAAGTATTTGAGGACAATGGCTTTACTAGAATAAGGTTCGGGGATGTGACCGACGAAGAAATAGGGAAGAGGGGTTTGGAGCTAAACGAGAAGAATGAGCGCTACATCCGAGAGCTCCTCAGAAAGCAGCACGGGATGGCGGCCTATGCCAAGCTGAACCTGCCCAGGATTGATTCAGCCCTGAAACATTCAGATGTGGTGGTTGATGGGCTCTACTCCTGGGAGGAATATATCTTTTTGAAGACCCACTACGGGAAAGATTTTTGTATCGTGGCGGTTTGGGCGTCGCCCAGGACAAGGTATGCTCGGCTGACAGGTAGATCAAACCGGTGCCTAACATTAGAGGAAGCTACCAGCCGGGACCGGGCAGAAGTAGAGAATCTTAACAAGGGCGGGCCTATTGCTATGGCTGACTTCACCATCATAAACGAATCTTCCTTGGAAAGTTTGGAGACGGAAGCGAAAAGGATTATCAATCTTGTCCAGACAGATAGGTGATACGTTGACACAACGGTTAAAGGGTAAATTGACCAGGCCAGATAGTGACCAGTATTTTTTAAAGATAGCCTCTGTCGTCGCCGAACGCTCGACTTGCCGGCGGCATCATGTTGGAGCAGTGGCGGTGAGGAATAAACGCATACTGGCTACGGGCTATAATGGCGCCCCTTCGGGGGTTAAGGACTGTCTGGAGCTTGGTTGTCTACGGGATGAGCTGAATATACCGTCGGGGACAAGACAGGAAATATGTCGAGGCATTCATGCTGAGCAAAATGTAATCATACAAGCCAGCCTCCACGGCGTCAGCCTTGAGGGGAGCACTATTTATGCCACGCATACGCCGTGTGTATTGTGTGCCAAGATGCTGGTAAATGTCAGGATAAAGCGGTATGTTAGCTTTGGCGAGTATAACGATAGTGCCTTTATCGACCTGTTCCAAGAGGCTGGCATTGGACTTGACATAAAGAAAAGGCCCCCATCCAGAATAAGCTATCTTGATTGACACCTTGACATAAGTGGTAGGATTAATAAACAGTTAACCTGCTAGGGTTACGTGATGTCGATACTACATGCTAAGGTAATTGTTAATCCGGTGGCAGGAGCGTACTCAACTCGCCGCAAGTGGCCTCACATTAGTAAGCTGCTCAAGCATGTTGGTCTATCATTTGACTTTGAATATACTGAGGGTGTAGGCCATGCTATAGAGTTAGCTAGGGCTGCTGCCAGTGATGGTTACCGATACCTGGTGGCTGTTGGTGGCGATGGCACTGTGAACGAGGTAGCCAATGGTATACTTCGTTCAACTAATTCAGGTGATACAGCTCTTGGTATAGTAAGTACCGGAACTGGGGGCGACTTTGTGCGTTCGGTAGGTATTCCCCGGGATTATACCCGTGCCTGTTCATTCTTGGTTAGTTCACGAAGGTTGTTGATTGATGTTGGTGTTGTTGAATACAAGAGTAAGGGGCAATCTCTACAGCGCTTTTTTGTCAATGGGGCTGGTGTCGGCTTTGATGCTACGGTAGTGAAGGCTACTGAGCGCTTGCCCAAATACTTTGGTGGCACCGTCCCTTATCTGGCGGGACTGGTAAGGACTCTATTCGGCTATAGAAACAAGGCGGTTGTCCTTGGTGTAGGGAGTAAGGTTGAGGCTAAGCGCATCTTGAGTGTAATTGTGGCTAACGGGGCTTACTTTGGGGGACGAATGTATGTGGCGCCTGGCGCCGAACTTAGTGATAGTCTGCTGGATGTGGTGGTTATTGGTGATATAGGTAAGTTTGAGCTGCTCAAGGCACTGCCGATGGTGTATAAGGGGACTCACATTACACATCCCAAAGTCCGTATGGAAAAGGCAGCACATATTACTATTGAATCGTCAGAACCAATCCTAGTGCAAGCTGATGGTGAGCTGCTGGGGGAAGGTCCAGCATCTTTCTGGCTGATGCCGGCGGCTTTGAGCATTGTGGTATAAAACTCAGTCTATATTTTCTCCTTGGTAAGCACCGTGGTAGCCTTCAGTCTCCTCGGTTAGCTGCAAGAAAACAAGCTGCACAATTCTGGCATTCCTCTGCAAACGAAACCCTTGAGGATTATAGACCACCATTAGAGATTGGGAACGACCGGAGTAACCAGCGTCCCATACCGCAGTGTGCACGGTAACACCACAACGAAGCAAGCTCGACCTGGGTGTGGCTAATGCCATAATATTTTTAGGCAGATGGACAATCTCATTGTAGGTAATAATATAGGCACCGGGCATCAGGTCAATATAATCCAGCCCGTCAAATACCAACGGGGCTAAACCAGACACCAATCGCTGGCTGTTGCTAACGGCTAGCCTACCTGACGTCTGGAGCAAGGCTATCTCCCGTAGTGTGAGGTCAATGCCATTGGGCTGCACTTGCTCCTCAAGGTTAATATAGCCTTCTATCAGCGGTGGCTGTTGCTGGAGTAATATATGGATATTCTCCTTGGATAAGATGACTGCCATTTTTGAGATTTCCTATCTAACTGAATCACCATACTATTTTACCCCATCGTTTCATTGTAGTAAATTCTAGGCTCTTGCATCACCGGTTATTGTGGTATTATAATAGGGCGCTGAATAGGACAGATAACAGACTGCAGAAACCAATGGGTTCGCAGGTTTTCCGGGCGACGTAGCCAAGTGGTTAAGGCGGGGGTCTGCAAAACCCCTATTCACCGGTTCGAATCCGGTCGTCGCCTCCAATTTTATTCAATTATGCTCTCCAATTCGTTAAGCTCAGCCGATAAGCCCTTGCCTACTAAATTGTATGCCCTGAACTAATATTGCAATATGCCCATAATAGCCAGTGTGAAGACAGACAAAAGCTTGCTAATCGCAGATGGAAGATTAAATGGCAGATTTCGTTGATAAGGTTGTCGGGTTCTATCACTTTGTTGGTGATAGGGTGCCGAAGAACGTTCCAATTGTTGACCCCAAGCCACGTACTGTGAATCCATGGTGCCGAAACGGCCAAGCCCTCGTGGCTAGGGTGACAGCCGAGAAAGACATCAGGCTTTCCATTGATAGAGTTATCGCACTGCTGGGTAACCTGGGGCAAGCTATTAACAGAGGCGATAAGGTTTTACTAAAGCCAAATTTTAACAGCCCGGACTCATATCCTGGCTCTACTGACCCGGTGTTTCTGCGCGCCGTAGTTGAGATCCTCTTGGAAGCGGGAGCAAGAGTTACTATAGGTGAAAGCTCTGGAGGAATTTGGCGACCTACCAGGAACGTATTTCGGAAATTAGATATATTCGGGCTAGCCCGTCGTCTGGGTGTTCCGTTGGTTGCTTTCGAAGACGAGGCTGATGATTGGGTGGGGATTAAGATTGATGGTGACTATCTAAGTACAGTTTATATGCCTCGCTCCGCCTATGAATCGGATAAGATAGTATATTTACCGTGCATGAAGACCCATAATATAGCGGCATTTTCCGGTGCCCTCAAGCTTGCTGTAGGTTTTGTGCATCCTGGCCAGCGGCGTGGTCTTCATTTTAGCCACTTACAGCAAAAGATTGCTGAAATCAGCCTATGCTGGCAACCCAACCTCATAGTAGTCGATGGCAGAAAAGCCTTTGTGTCTGGTGGTCCCGCCAAGGGCCAGCTAGCCGAGCCCGGACTGCTGCTTGCCTCTGGAGACCTTATTGCTATCGATGTCGAAGCGATGAGGGTACTGCTAAATTATGACACCAGGAACAAGCTCGTTACCGATCCCTGGCAGTCACCCCAGATTGTAACCGCTTTGAAGTATGCTTTGGGGGTAGGGAAGAGCGGCTACGTTGTAGTTGAGTGAACGACGGATTAATCACCACGTAAAATCGATTCCCAGGTTTTTGTCGCTCAGTCTTTTTAGACTTAGCGGCGTTTATGTTTCCCAATTCCTTTTTGCCGTTACGATCATCCGATTGGTCATACACCCATAGTCCCCATTTGCTTCGCGGTTCATAAAATTGCTATTGCAAATTATGGACGAAAAACCTACCGAATTCAGCAAGCCCGAGATTTTTCTCGGGCTATAAAGACGGGCACAATAAGTTCTATCGCGTATGCAGCCCCTTTTCTTGGATGTTACTGTTTCCCGGCTGTAAATGATATCATCTCTTATTTCTCTTTGGCGGCAAACTGTAGTATCTTTACTTACCTCATGAGAGGAGAAAGGGTTAAACTTTTGTAATACATAATTCCGGTCAGGAAGGTCTAACAGTAATGTGCCATTGGGCATGAGCAGGCGATACGACTCTTTGAGGATTTTTTTGTTTTCGCCTTCATTAACAAAGTATCCAAAGGAACTGGCCATGATTATGATAAAATGGAAGCTCTGTCCTGGCAGCCTGGTATTTCTGGCATCGCCCTGAATGAAAACGGTATCGAGTTTTTCCTTCCTGGCTCTGGCTTTCCCCAGGTCTATCAGGTATGTGGAGTAGTCTAGCACGGTCACGTTCTTGAAGCCACGCCTTGAAAGTTCTAAAGAATGCCGGCCATGTCCTCCACACAAATCCAGGATTAAATCGGATTTATCTAAATCCAAAGTCTGTATAATGAAATCTACTTCTTGACAGGTCAGTCTCTCATCACAAACTGACCGGGCATCAGTCATAAGATAAATTTCGTCGAAAAGGTCCTGCCACCAATTATCATCTACTTGAATACTCATTCTACGTGTGCCCCGAAACTAAATAGTCCGTCTGAAGCAAAGATGGCTGGTGCCCCTCCCCACGGCTGAGACCTTATGATTTCAAGCTCTTCGCTTTCAATGTTGACGCTCACCCCCAGTTCCCCAGACAGCCACATTTTTTCCAGGGTCAGGCAGTCGGACCAAATGCCAGCACAATAGGCTTCAAGGGCTTTCATCTGGCCGATGGTGATCAATCGAGGCCGCAGAGCGATTTTAATAGGACCAAGAAGATATGTAAAATGATGGTCAATCGCCATTTTTTTCTGATGTTCTACCGCTTCCAGTACATCATTGTAGTCCATTTTGAGAATAGCTTGGTTGATGCGTTTTGTTGCCTCACCTACGCTCATTTCTGAGTGGAGTACCGCCAGAGGTTGCATTCCTCCACCGCTGCCCACATTTGTCGGTACCCTGCCATATCTGCCCAGAAAACCAAACAAACCCTTTTGGCCGAAAAAACACCGAAAATCTGTTTGGTATTGAACCTGTCTAACTATAGGGTTTTCCAAATCCAGTTCGGGCATGTTCTCAGTCCAAAGATTCAGAGGAATTTTTTCCTGGACAATATAATCGCCATCTTTGAGTGCCCGATTTATGATATCAACGATATCATGATGTATCCCACCCACGCTCACCCCTTTTCCTGAATATCCGCGCTCCGGTTTGAGCACCAGATTATCCCAATTTGAACGGGTCCACTCGATAAGGTCGGAGATATGCTCCCCATTGGGACCTTGAGTTTGACGAGGATAAAACTGGCGAGTCCAAGGGGTTCGTTGAATGGTTTCCTTGTGGAAAAGTTCTTTATTCCGAGGCTCGGTGAGCACTTCAAACATGCTTTTAGCATTGATCGGTTCTGTGCCTCTAGGATTGATTACCCTGCCTTCTCGCACCGCCTGTAGCAGGGGACGTAAGTTATGCTTGTGGTGTAAATCTAAAAGGACGTTGGTATTAAAGTCCATAAAAATGATGGACACCGGTTGACCTTGCCAACAGACACGTCCGTTTATTAGCTCAAGTTCGTGTGGAGCCATAAGGGCACCCGATAGTCCATCTTCAGCGTCTAAGTGTGTTGCCAGGTTCCGATTTTCAATCACATCTTTTAATGTCTCTTCTTCAGCAACCACGGCAATCAAACCGGGATTTGTGCCTTCCCGTAGGCGGTGCACTTCTTTCAGCATGTTTACCAAGCTATTTACTGGGTTAAGCAGTGGATGGTCAAAATCAAACTGTACGTCAATAGGATGGTTCTGAAAGAGTTTCTTCCAGACCGCTTTGCCAATTTTTTGCGCAATCCGCTGATACTCCCAACCTCCAGGGCTTCCCAGATTCCATTCTGAATGATATCCAAGAAACTGCTCCAATACTATCTTCCTTTCAAGTTGGCGAATAACCTAATAACGATAGCAGATTACTATGACAAAATTAATTATTGGTATTTTGGAGTATCTTTTCAAGGTGGGTAAAATCTATTTCTCCCTGACCCAATACCGTCTGGACAAATTTGGGCAGGTTGTCACCACCATACCGATGCAACAAGTCTAGAAATCGACGCAAGCCTAAAGTATAACACAACTGGTATCCTGGATTTAGTGGGTATTTGCGTGCCAAAAACATGGCTCGTTGTTTACTGATGCCTATTTCTTCCAGATACTTAGCTGCAGTTGGAATATTCATTACTCCGGTCTGAAGACCTAAATCTACCTTGCCTCTTACTGCATGCGAAAGCCTGCGTTTGGCCAGCAGCAGTCGGTCGCCAGGAGCAGAAAAATACCCCGTTAGTCTCACCAGTTCTTCAGCAAAACAGGCCCATCCCTCGTAGAAAATGGGCCGTTCGACAGCACGACGCAAAGATTGTACCAGGCTCCAGCGTGAGGCATCCAAAAGGTGGTGACCGGGATAAGTTTCATGAGCACAAGTCATCCGATATTCACGGAGATACCCCTGCGGCACCTCACCTGGTAAAGGGTTGATGGGGATATAGAAGTTCCCCCCAGAAGGAGGATGTTTGGGTGGTATGCTGTAGCTGGCACCGGTGCGAATTGCTGATAAAAATGGCGGCATTGAAGCCACACTTACCGGGCAAGAGGAAACCAAGCTGGGTACGACCAGCCCATGATTAAGGCAGTGTTTGGCCAGCCGGTTCACTTGACTCTGGTAAAGCTCGACCAACCCGTCCTTGCCTACTGCCGGCAAAGGGATGCTTTCAAGTGCTTCTAACCAGGGTCGTTGACAGCATTGAATTGGAAATCGAGCCGAAACAAGATTCCTGGCCTCTTGTTCCAAAATCTGCTGCATGTCCTCAATTTCCCGGTCAAGCGTGTGGTCTATCTCTTGTATGTCCAGGTTACAATGAAGGTGAAAACGGAGTACGCGTTCCAACAAGTCCCGGGGCAGAACAAAATCTTGGCCAGTTGATACATTCTGGATCACATCTTCAAACTGGTCCAGAGCAATTAGGGCAGGTTGTAGTTCAGGTAGTGTTTTTGCTAACAAAATAAGGTAATTTCTGGTATCTGAGACCATTTCCAGGCCGATATCCCGAAATAAAACCGGAACACGATTAAGGTTGTGGCTGGCCTGTTCCAGGAAGGTGGGAAGGGTCTTTGCCCGCTCGTGTTTTGCCGCCAGGTCTTCTGATTCCATGGCTTCGGCCAGTCCAATACAGACGAGAGTCAGGTAAAAACTAGGCTGAAATTCCCAACTTCTGACCTGGGATAACTGCTCTCGGAGAGTGCGGGCAAGCTTTTGCCAAAGCGCGATGTCAATATGTACTTCCAAATCCGATTCATATGAGGTCAGTAGATTAAGCTCATTCTCCCAGGTTGACAGTCGCCGCACGAATTCGGTGACAGTTTCCGAAGAGAAGCCATCCCAAGTGCTCCATTGGGGTTTGGGGAGTCGCACCTGGGGAAAATAAAAAAACTCGTCACTCGAACAGGCAACAGGAAAAGTACGGGCAAGGGCGTCAACCATGTTGTGACCAATTGTCTCCACAGATGATACAGGATTTGTCACTGAAAACTCCTTGTTTCCTAATTATATATAACATATTAAGTTGAAGATAGAAAAATATATCTTCAACTGGGGAATGAATTTACCACTTTGGGGGGTGGTATGGCAAGGCACCACGTGCTATAATAAGGCTCAGTGATGGCCTGCGCCAGATACAAAACAGAGCCATCTAATACAGAAAAATATTAGGAGGCATGAGCTGCTACGGTCGGCAAAACGCCCATTCACCGCTTCGAACCCGGTGGTCGCCTCCAGTTAGCTTGCCGGGGTGGCGGAATTGGCAGACGCAGCGGACTTAAAATCCGCCGGAGCAATCCTTGTGGGTTCGAGTCCCACTCCCGGCACCAAGGAGGATAGGTATGCCCTGGCTAATAGTGCTACTAGGTTACTTTCTGGGCTCTATCCCGACCGCCTACATTGCCGGTCATCTGCTTAAGGGTGGAGATATTCGGCAGATGGGTGATGGCAATGTAGGTGCCGCCAATGCCTTTCGCCAGCTAGGGGCTAAGGCAGGGGTAGCGGTGTTTTTTGTTGATGCCGGTAAGGGGGCACTGGCTGTTCTTATTGCTCAGGTAGCCAGTCTACCTCTGTTGGTCATCCTGTTTACCGGGGCGGCGGCTGTCATCGGTCATAACTGGCCGGTTTTTATTGGCTTACGGGGTGGACGTGGGGAGAGCACTGCCATTGGTGTGCTGCTAAGTGTGATAACTCAGCCAATGCTAATCTTAGCTGGTCCGTCACTGTTGACCCTTATTCTCAGAAGGAATGTAATTCTGGCCAGCACCATTCTGTTTATCCCCTTGCCTTTGGTGTGCTGGTGGCTGGGAGTTCCTGGAACATTAGTCGCTTATAGTGTTGGTTTGCCTTGTCTGGTTGGCTTCACCCATTTTCTGAGGACGAGGCGAGTGCCCGTGCGCCAAACTTAGGTTGACCCATCAACTCTGGAATAGTAAGTTAAATGGTGACCTTAGCTTCACCATTTGCGGTTCATTTCCTAGCCCCAGATTAGCTACCACCGTTAGTAGCGGTTGGTTGTGGTTTGTTGGGTAATGCCCTCTTGAGTCCAGAGATTGCCTTAACTATTGGCTAATACCACCCCCCAGAGACGCAACTACATTCCTCACGCATGGGTTCATCTCTCACTTGGGGCATTGACAAAGATGTTCATCACAGATAAATTGGGGTTATGAAACCACGGACGGCGGTTTCTAAGGCAAACAACATATTGAGATATCTGCAGACAAGGAGAAAGGCGAGA
>Ga0209986_10004734_pt1 | contig 11465 bp, 7 predicted proteins | sample BlataG_FD_183168 | JGI IMG/M metagenome (GOLD analysis project Ga0209986, IMG submission 183168) | Deep subsurface microbial communities from Black Sea to uncover new lineages of life (NeLLi) - Black_00105 metaG (SPAdes) (version 2) | ecosystem: Environmental > Aquatic > Marine > Oceanic >...
TTAAGATAAATATAGATAATAAAAAAAATTTTTTGATTTATTTGATTACTACACGTGAATATATTGAGAACATTTATACCATAATCTTTGGATATTCTTCTCCAGATCGAGATATAAAAGTTGGAGAAGTTATTGGACCAGGAAAATTAACACAAGAAAAAATAAAAAATTTAGTTGCTGGATTGTTGATGTTTCAAACTCAATATAAAGCAATGTTGAAAGATTATGCTGGCTCAGAAATTTATTTCATTGAATTTGAATTATTTAATATTGATGAGAAAGATGCAAAAACTAAATTGTATCCAAATTCTATGATTTTTATTCCAGGTTCTTTTAAGGATTGTGAGTCTCTTCTACTTGCATTAAAACCTGAAAAAAAAATTTTAGAAATTCATAATTCCCGAGAATCTCTTAATAAAATCAGTAAATTATTTTTTGAAGTTGAGGAATTTACCAGACGCCCTGATTTAAATAAATTTCATAAAGAAGCGGTTTTAGCGAAATTTGCCACTCATTTCACATTTAAACTACAAGGAGATTTATTGGAGGGTAAATGGAATAAAAAATTAGTTGGAATAAAATCTTCTACACCTACTGAAGATGAATCAATGAATGTATATAGCACAATTAAGGGTGAAAATACATTTTTATATGGAGAATCCCCCCCTGAAATAAGAGTTGAGAACCCCACATTTGTAAAAATGCCTCTAAATTTTAAAGAAATTGTTTTTCCTTTTCCTCAATGATTTTAAATATTTTTAAATCTCCTTCTTCTCTCATACTAAGCGTTTTGTCAACTTCTGCGTCAAGAATCTTACCAAATTTAGTTCCATTATAAAAATATATTAAATTTTTAACATCCATATAAAATTCTTTTTTAGTAAATTCTATATAATGATCATCTTTTATATAGAGTTTTGGAAGGTAATACCTCACAATATTGGGGTAGTGTCCAAATTCTCTGAGAATTAGCAGGTGGGATATTACATGATATAGGAAAAATTTACTGCTATGATTATAAACAACAGAATATTGATATAACTGATTTATATCTAAAACATGAGCATATTATTCAAGGTGTGAAATTAGTAACTCAATTTATTAAATCAAACAAAATAGATAGTATTCTACATATTACTGCAAATCACCATAACTTAAAAGAATGGGGCTCTCCTATTAAACCCTCTCCTATTAAACCCAATTCTATTGAAGCTTGGATCAATCATTATGCTGATAATATTTCTGGGAAAATAGGATAAAATGTTTTATGGACTAATTGTATTTTTTAGAATCAATCTTCTTCTAATGGAAGATCATCAGTATCATAACCTTTCGAATGTAAAACATCAAGGATTCCGCTATATTTTGCTTTATCTTCAAGCTGATCAAGTTTTTCCTTTATACTTCCCAAAATATTCTTGACTATATCTACTCTATTAGACCAAAGCCAATCTTCTATGCCTTCTGCTTGAAGATAAATTGATAAGATATTTAGTACTGTTTTAAAATATGGATCAATGTATTCTTGCAAAATTTTAAGAATACTATCCATAAAAACATCTGAAATTCCATTTGTAACTACTACAATTTTTTCCATCCTCTTAAAGAGATCTTCTGAATACTCTGTCATCTCGGAAAATAAAACACCATACCATTTTAGTTCTTTGAAAGCATCTTCAGGAGTAATCTTCTTATTTTTGATTGCTTCCGCTAACTGGTCAATTCTATAATCCCATAATACATAATATCTATCCAAAATTGAATTATTTTTTTGTTTAGCATAAGGAAATATATTTTTAAAATAATCCCACATGGCTCTATTTCTCGTATCAACATCTGCTTGCTTGAAATAAAGATAAATTAATCCTCCCTTATCCAGCTCCAAATGTCCGTGGAGATAAGCCAGAAAAAGATGAGTAGATAATGCTTCCTTTGCACGTAGAGAAATATTTGGACTTTGAACTTTGTTGATAGCTTTTTTATAGTTCGCATCTAAAATGTCCAAAGTAGTTTTATTTAAATGCTGTTTATGGCTGATAATATAAGCTTCCCAAGCTGCATTCCATTTAGTTCTATTTTCTTTTTCCTCTGGAAAAATATTATTAATTTGTTTCTTAGTCCATTCTTTATCAAAATAAAATAAATTATAAAGATAATATCCTAACACTGCATTTGCTATTTCCTTATCTTCATATTCCGTATCGAGTAAATGAGTAAGAATTTCTTTAATATCATCCTGTAAGTAGGGCTCATCTTCTTCTTTTTTAAATTCTTTTAAATATTTATTGTTTAAACTGATTAAGGATTCAATAGTTTTACATTTAAGCAGATTATAATAATAAAAAAAGCTGTCTTCACGAGAACTTTCGGCTTCTTTATAAGATATAAAATTAGGACTATTAAATTCTAATAAGATTTTACTTATTAAAATTGTCTTTTGGAATATATCTTCAGTTAGTTTAAATGTTTCCAGTTTAACAGAATAATTCAAAACATTTTCAATTTCTTCATATATTTTTAAGATATCTTCTATTTCAATTTCACTCGAATCATGAAAAAATTCTGCAATTTCATAGAGTGAATTGATACATTTTTCATATTTAAATTCTTTTTTATCATAAAAAGCTCTTCCAAATCCATTAATTATATGTGAAAGATATGATATTGGAATCTCTTTAAAGTTATCTAATAGGCCTAAATATGTATCGGGGTCGCTAGATATCTGTCTAGATAAAGAAAACCCTAATTCGCTTGGCGATTCAAAAATCTTTTTACCAGAAGGCTTCCAACTTTTTAAGAAATGTATTAGCTCTTCGATTGTTTTATTTTGTAAATCTTCTTTAAATGCAATAGCTGGATCAAGAAAACTAACAGGTTCCATATATGAAAAAATATCTGGAGGTGTTTTATATATATTACCAAAATCTCCTGATTGTTCTATTAAATCTGGATATTCTTCTTTAATATCATCTGGTAGATAATCTAATACTGGATTTAATGAGCGAAGTAAGGATCTTTTCGAAATTTCTTTATTATTATATTTCTCAATCTCTTCTTTGAGCCATTTAAGGTATGTATCCTTTTGTACTTGAGAGAAATTAGAAAAATTATTTTTAAGTAAATAAAAGACTTCAGCCCAAACTTGTTTCTCATTGAATATGAGATCTTGATTTATTGCATTTAGAAGATTTTCTTTAAGCAGGGTGAAATTCTTATCAATTAAGTAGATTTGGAGTCTTTTAAATAACATCCAATCATAATTTGACAATAATTCATAAGATTCAACAAATATTCTCTCATCAGATTGACGTAATTCTTTAAAAAGATTTCTAATTTCATCTAATAGAAATCCAATAAAATCACCAGATTTATATGAATGAGGTAAATCTTCAATTGAACTCCTCCCTACTTCCGAACGTTCTGATTCTAATAAAAGTTCCTTAGTAATTTCAATATCAAGTTGATTTAATTTTATGTGAAAAAGCACACCTTCTAAAACCTTTTTTTCTTGGTATTTATCTAGCAACTCAAGTAATACTTTCACAAACTCAGTTTTTAGATCCGAAGATTTAGAATCTAAGATTTGTTTTAGTAAATTTTTTGGTCCAGTAAGTAAGAATCTAAGAATATCCTCACTTGATTGAGATGTCCCTTTAAATGAAAATATTGTTTTTAATATCTTCATAAGAAAATCAAATTCAGATTTCTCAATAAGATCGAGACACATCTCTTTTAAAATGGAATGTAAAGCAATATCTTGTGATTGTGTAATTTTTTCAATTATTTTATCCGTTTTGGTAATATAATCAACAGGTAGGTTCTTTATACAAATAATAATAGATCTCCTAAGAATTAGATTTTGGGTATCTTGTAAATCAGCTAGAACTTGAAACACCTTATTGGGGATATTGTAAGCGATATTTTTAAGATAGTTCATTTGAGGAAAGAAATGTATCATAAAAGAACCAGGATCATCACCTCTGGGTTCTGTAAAGAAATTGTATTTTTTCAATAAATCAAACCATTTAGGATTCTTTAAATTTGTAAAGAAATAATGAGAATCTGCGGGTTTTAAGATATATTTGCTTAACAAATGAATATGATCATCATTAGGTTCAGAGATAATCATTAACTCATCTAATTTTTTCTTAATTTCTGTTGAAGATTTGAATAATTCTAAGATAATTACTTCTAATCGTTTGAAATTTACATAAAAAATAGTTTCATCAACAAATTCTGAATCATAATGAGCAACTTTTATAAAATATTGGTTAATCTTATGCCATTCACTTATTAGAATGCCGACGCTTTCTTGAATTATTTTAGGTAAAACCTCTGGTTTATCGGTTATTTTCTTTTTTAACTTTTCTTGTTGAGTAATATATTTTATATTAAGTTTCTCAACTTCATATTTATCTTCAAAGTTTTGCCATTTTAGGATATCATTAAAAATTTTTATTAACTTCTTATACTCACTTTTATCATATTCAATGTTAACCTCTCGAGAGATAAGTCCAGTGATATGACGTATTGAATTAGCGGCTTGTTGAAACCTATCTGGGTTTTCATCTAGTTTAAGTGTAAAGATTGTTCCTAAGTAAGCCTGGGATGCTAACTTGTTTATTTTTAAAAGTAATTTATAAACTTTCTTCTGTCGAGGTTCAATTTCCATAATAAATCAATTTTTATGTCTTCTTGTTAATTATACTATAACTTTAGATATGTTATTTTTATTTTCTTCTTCTTTTAATAACTAAATTATATTTTAGGGCTACCAACTGCAATCTTTTTCTAAATAACTCTAAGGATTTTATTTACAAAGAAAAATTTATGTTCGACTTAATATATTTTTCTATTAATCTATTGGAAATGGGATTCTAGTGGGAGATCTTACTGAAGAATTATTTTCCAAATCCGATAAATATCCTATTAGTTTTTTAGAAAAAAATTAATACTTGAAAAGGATTTAATGTATATAAGAAAAATTAAAATTTAATCAAATGAGAGATTTGCTAATTTGAGATGAAATTAAAAGAGATATTTGAGAATACAATGAGGAATGGTAGCTTTGATTGATTTGAGTATTAAACCTTATAGAAAAATAATGAAGAAGGATGGTAATTTGATAGTTTCATTTATTTTTGAAAATTGTCTCATTTATTTATGCAAAAGTCTCATTTATTCTGAAAGTTACATAAAAATCAGTGATAATATGAATTTCGTTGAGAAATTAATTCAACTTATAAGAGAGAAAAAAAGTATCGTATGTATGGGATTAGATCCGAGAACCGAGCAAATCCCTAAAATTTGTTTCTCAAAAGAACAAAAATTTATGGTTGAAGACGAAACTAATAAGGAAGCAATACTAAATTTTAATATATTATTGATAGATGAAGTAGTAGATTTAATTCCTGTAATAAAACCAAATATGGCATTTTACGAAAAATATGATGCTTTAGGTGTTTTAAAAGAAACCATCAAATATATACACAAAAAAGATCTGTTAGTAATCTTAGATTCTAAGAGAAACGATATTGGTTCAATATCGGAAGCATATGCAGATGCTACATTCAAAGTTTATGGAGCAGACGCCTGCACTTTAAACGCTTATCTTGGATACTATTCGATTAAACCGTACTTAGATAAATATCCCGAAAAAGGATTGTTTATTTTAGTCAAAACATCAAATCCGAGTAGTAAAGATATTCAAGATTTATTTTGCGTTAGAATGGATAATATTCCCGACACTATGATTGAGACTGAGAGTAAATCTGTTAAATTAAAAAGAAATTACATTCAAATGGCTCGATTAGTTCAGTATTGGAGTAAAGACTTAGAAAAATTTTCAGGGTATCATAATTTAGGTGCTGTTATAGGAGCTACATTTCCACAATAATTGAAAAAAATTCGAGAAGTGTCATCAAACTCATTTATATTACTACCTGGATACGGAGTTCAAGGAGTCCAAGCAAAAGATATTAAATACGGATTTGATAAAAATGGTTTGGGAGGAATCGTCAATTCTTCGAGGGGAATTATGTTTGCATACAATAAAAACGATAAATATGATGAAAATCAATTTGCTAAAGCTGCGAGAGAAGAAATTATTAGAATGAATAAAGAAATCAATAAGGAAATAGAAATTTAAGATTATTATGTTAGAATACACTACTAGAATCTTCTTTTTAATATTATGAATTGCTATGCCGATTAATGTAAAACTCACTTTAATATTTGAAGATAAAATTCTATTATCGTAAGAATATCTAGCTTATTTTTGTCTTTTTCGCAAAAATTATTCATTGTTTTTGCAATAATTATTCTTTGATTTGGCTTTAATTTTTCAAAGTTATAAATTTTTTTCAAAAACAAGAGGAATAAATTCTGCAATAATTTTAGATTTTCTATAGATATAATTTCGTGTTATATTTACGACTTTTTTGACTTTTTTTAAATCGATATTTTCTTTCATAGATTTTGAAGCTAAATAAATTGAACAAGCAGCAATTCCGTTAAGATCTTTCCTCCCAATTAAGAAATTATTTTGTAAAGATATTTTTATGAATTCTTTTGCTTTTTCTTCTAGTGTAGAAGATAAATGCAAGCTCTTAACAATATTTTCTATATTACTAAAAATTTTTCCTTTTTTTGATAGTATTTTTTTTCTCTCTAAATAAGGAGTTAGACTAATTTGTTTTCTCTTTCTTGGAATATCGGTATGTAATAAATATATTTTTTCTTTTTCGTTAATAAATTTAATAAACTCATTATTTTCAAGAAAATATTTTGGTTGTTTCAAAAAGTTTTCGCTCTCTTTAGCGAGTGCAGCCAATTTTTCTCTGTTCTTGCTATTACAGGAAGAATTTTCTGCTAATCTGACAATTTGGTTAAATTTTTCTAATTTTTCTCCTTTAAATCCTAAAAAACGCGCAAATTCTTCAGGGTTTAATATTTTAATATGATTTATAAAGTAAATCTCTTTATCTTTTGGGACTTCTCGTAAGTTTTTTGATGAATCTAAAGAAAGTAAAATTAGACCCTTTTTTTTACCTTGATAACCTCTCTTGCATTTATCTTCAATTACTCTTAAAGAACCTCCAGTAAATATATCAATAGAAACGAGTTCGATCAATTCTTCATTTCCTTCTTTAGATATATATAAAGGAATTTTATAGATATTCTGTTTCGATTCAATCTTTTCTTTAAAAACACTATCTCTATAAATTGTGAGGTCTGGTGCGGATTTATTATCTAAAGCACTTGTCCTAGCTTCTCGAAACACTTTACAGCCTAAATTTTTTAGATATTCTATGCAGAATCTTTCTATACAGATGTGCGCATCATCCCCAATGCTTTGTGATATATTCCAATCATAAGGTTTAAATCCTAATTCTCTTTCTGCAATGGATGTAGGGTTCAGCCCCCTTCTCATAATAGCATTAAGTAAATCTATACGTTGATACTTTTCGAAATATTTAAAAGGAGGAAATTTTTTTTCATCAATTATTATTTTATCATCTTCTAACTTCTCTTTTATATATTCAATTGCAGAAAATAAAAAATCTGCCGCAGTGTTTTCATTTAAGTTTTTAAATTTTTCCAAATCGAGATTCAATTTATATTTGTTTTCAGTAAGAATATATGGCCAAGATAGGTTGTATTTATACAAAAAACGTACTTCTGCATCGAAACCATAAACGCTAATATCTTCTAATGATGGTGCTTCATTTGATTTGAGTAATTCTAAACCCATGTTTTCCCTATCTATATTAACCCTTTTCCAAACTTTCTTTATAATTTGCCCATAAAATTCTACTGCTTTCTCATTATCCAAGACTGGATATTCTTTAATCCATTTAATAGGTAATTCAAGGTCATATTTCCTTCTCACCCTAATAGCAGTAGTGGAAGAGATCCTTAGTCCTTTCAGGTTCGGTAATTCAGAAATCTTATTTTGAGAAATGGATTTTTCCTTAATTAATTTTTTAACATATAATTCTAATATGTTATAATTATCTACTAAATCATATATGAAAAGCATATTTTTTTTATCTGTGCCAGATAAACTCTCATAGTTTTTAATAAATATTCTAAAATCATCTCTAAGGCTTAAACCATTATTCGCATAACTACCGTTTTTGTTCCAATAAGCTTCAATCAATTTCTTAAATTTATCTTGAAGCAAACTGGTTTCGAAATTATTTTGTTCGACATCCTTTAGAATTTTAAGTAAAGTTTCGCTTTTTTTCTCGTCAATTTGTTCTTGAATGATTTTATCATTTAAACAATCAATTAAGTTATCTGTCCTGAATGGTAAATTTAATTTTCTTTGAATTCTTTCAAGTTTTTCTCTGTCATTTGGAAAATCAATATAATGTCGTAAAAAGTTAATTAAATAATTAATATAGGATTCAGTTGGCTTTTGAAAATCTCTATGATTAAGTAAATAAGACAATCTCTTATATTCTGAATTATCTATTTTAGACTTAATAATTGATAAAACTTTCTCATTATTCTTTGACATATCACTTGTAATAATATTGTATAAACCTTGACAAATTACCTCTTTTACATTGTTTTGTAGATGTGTAATTTTGTTTGTTTTTTTATCAATAATAATATCTGAGTTATTGGAGATAAATTTGTTATATTTGTCAATTCCAAAATATTCAATTAACTTTTTCGCAATTAATCTTTCAGAATGGGGGTTAATATTATTTTTTTTTAAGTATTTATGAATTTTCTTAATACTTCCTAATTGAATAAATAAATTTACATATCCTTCTCCATTCAATTCATTTTGCTCTTTATTTATTATCTCTTGATTAAATTTATTCATATCATATTCTTGTTTTTGTATATCTGAATTTTTTATTGTATTTTTTAAAACATCAATAGACAACTCATTTTTTGAATCTTTATTATCTTCTCTTTTAAAATTTGAATTCAATAAATTATTATTAGAATTCTCCCTTTTAAACTCAGAAATATCATTATTCATAATAGAATTATGCCTATCTATTTCTTTTTTAGTAGGTTTAAAAACGTCTCCAATTATATTTTTTTTCTCTAAATCTATATTTACTTCTTTAAGCTTTTCAGCATATCTTGAACTATTTTCTACAGTGTTCGATTCTTGAATAAGATTTTGCTCATAAGAAAAGGTTATTCCCTTATCTCTAGTCTTTTGGTTTCTCTCATTATTCTCATAATCTACATTAAATCCTTTATATAGAAGATCTGACTCTAATGTCATTTCTTTTTCTATAGTTTTATTTGCACTTTCCTTTTTTAAATCCTCAGAATTTCTATCCAATGAATCATTACGAAAAAATGGTCCTGAGCCTTCTGGATTACCAACTTCACTTGGTTTGGCTTTATTGCCATCCAAAGTCGGAGGAGAATCAATTTGGGAAAAAAATATATCCAACTCATGGTTTGTATATCCTCTAGACAATCCAAGCCTTTCCCGGTGTTCGGAACTCATTCGCATTACATTGCGAATTGAATTTTTAATAATATTCTTGTTTTGGTAATCTTCTAACGCGTTTAATTCATCTATTGATTTAGGAACTTCAGTAAGGTCAAGTCGCTCCTCACTTTCCTTAAGTGCTTTTTCAACCTCATCGAATGTTTGAGGAATCTCTGAAAGGTTAAGTCGCTCCTCACTTTCTTTAATTGCTTTTTCAACATCATCAAATGTTTGGGGGACCTCGGTAAGGTCAAATCGCCCCTCACTTCCCTTAAATGCTTTTTCAACCTCATCGAATGTTTGGGGAACCTCAGTAAGGTCAAGTCGCTCCTCACTTTCCTTGTCTAACTCATCTTTTAATTGTGGAATTTCGTGGTGATCTAATCGTTCTTCAGAATCCTTTAAATCTTCTTCTCTCATGGGAAAATCATTCTCCGATGGTAAATCATCTGGATTTTCTATATCATCTTCCCTCATTGGAAGCTCGTCTTGAGTAGGCTCTTCTTGAATATCTTTTACATTATCTTCGGTTGCAGGAAATCCTTCGGCATCATTATGATCACACTCCGTTTCTTCGGATTCTTGCTGAAAATTAAAACATTCTACTTCTTCCCCTGTATCCTCCCCACCTTGACTATCTTCTCCTGTATCCTTCTCAACTTCCTCAGCTTTTACTACTTCCTTTGTGCGACCTTCATCATAATCTACTTCACTATCTTCTCCGGCTTCACCCACTTAAAGCTCCCTCTTTATCTGTTTGATCGTGTTCGAATGGTTTTATTAAATTACAAATTTCGTTATATAATGCCATAAAGGAGTGATTTAATCGCTTCATCTCATGTTTTATTCCAGGCATATTTAATAAGAAATAATCATGCAAGGAACCAAATGACATAAAATCATTATAGATTTTTAGGTCTAATTCCCATCCTCTTTGATATAAAAATTGTGTTAGTTCAAATATAAAACCATAGAGGTCGGTATTTCTTTTTATATTTGGACTAAGCGCTTGTGAATTCGAAAAAATCATCCGAATTTTTTAATAATATTTTTTTTTTTTTTGCATTAAATATTTGTTCTATCATAATTTTCACTTTTAATTTTTTTTTTAAACTCTAATTAAAATACTTCATATCCTCTATAGAATAAACATATTTAAATAAAAAAAGTTCAAAAAATTCGAAATAATCAACCGAATTTTTTAATAATATTTTCTTTTTTGCATTAAATATTTGTTCCAGCACAATTTTCACTTTTAATATTTTTTTTTAACTTTAATTAAAACACATCATATCCTCCATAGAATAAACATATTTAAATAAAAAAAAGGGGTGGCTACAAAATCCAGTGATTTCGGGTAGAATTGATCGAAATTTGTTACTTAATTGCTTAAAGAAGAGAAATATTACTTGATTTTATAGAGTAAGGGTTGATCTCCACTGGAAAGGGATTAGGCAGAGAGGAATCATTTAAGAGGAGCCATTTTTTTGATCTTATTATCGTTTATCGAGAGTTTTCGTCATTAAAAGAGTTGAAAATTAGATTGAAAGAATGTCTAATTGATATAATCTCAGATTGCTTTAGAAATTATCAAAAAATATATCGAGATTATTCAGTTGGTTAGTTCTTAATGTTATCACTCTCTCAAAAAAATCATTTGATATATTAAAAGAAGAATAAATACATTAAAATTGCAATGTGTTTTTAAAATAATTTTTATTGCAATTTTTCCATAATAAGAGCAGAGTAATTTTTAAATCAATTACAGATAATATTATTATAAATTAAAATTTTTTTTCATAGTAAATTTTGATAACTACAAGAGAATCTATTGAAAATATTTATTCATTAATTTTTGGATATTCATCTCCAGATCGAGATATAAAAGTTGGAGATACAATAGGTCCGGGAAAATTAACAAGAGAAAAAATTAAACATCTGTCTATTGAATTACTTAACTTTCAAAATCAATTTAATGGCATGCTAAGAGATT
>Ga0209986_10004735_pt1 | contig 11464 bp, 8 predicted proteins | sample BlataG_FD_183168 | JGI IMG/M metagenome (GOLD analysis project Ga0209986, IMG submission 183168) | Deep subsurface microbial communities from Black Sea to uncover new lineages of life (NeLLi) - Black_00105 metaG (SPAdes) (version 2) | ecosystem: Environmental > Aquatic > Marine > Oceanic >...
TCAATATCTGTGGGCAAAGGTACCGGGCCAACTACTATAGCCCCGGTACGTTCAACTGTTTCCACTATTTGTCTTACCGCTTGATCAGCCAACCTGTGATCGAAGCTCTTTATTTTGATACGAACTCTCTGCTCAGTCATCTGCTTCTTCCCGCTTTGGCAACGATCTGCTCAGCCAAGCCTTGAGGCAATTCCTCATGGTGATGAAACTGCATGGTATGACTTGCTCTCCCTTGACTGAGCGACCTCAAATCGCCGGCGAAACCGAATGTCTCCGCCAGAGGAACAAGGCAACGGATGGTGGAAGACTCATCACGACTCTCAATGCCTTCTATATGAGCTCTTCGAGAGTGCAAATCGCCGATAGCGTCTCCCAGGAACTGATCCGGAGTTGTTATTTCCACCTCCATGATTGGCTCGAGGATAATAGGCTTAGCTTTGTTTATCCCATCGCGCATAGCCATGAAAGCTGCCATCCTGAAAGCCACGTCCGAAGAATCGACCTCGTGAAAACTGCCGTCATACAAAGTTACCTTCACATCCACTACGGGATAACCGGATAATCCCCCGCTCTGCAAGACTCCTTTAACACCGGCTTCTACTGATGAAATGAATTCCTTGGGTATAGCTCCACTTCGAATCTGGTCGCGAAACTCAAATCCACTGCCACGGTCGCCCGGTTCAATTCTAAGCCAAACATGCCCGAATTGCCCTCTGCCGCCGGATTGACGTACAAATCTTCCTTCCGACTCCACAGGAACGGTGATTGTTCCCTTATAAGCGACCTGAGGCTTGCCGGCGTTGACCCTTATGCCATATTCGCGAAATACGCGCTCCATTAATACCTCGAGATGGAGTTCACCCATACCCGAGATCAGGGTTTGGCCTGTCTCCTGGTCATGATAAATCTTGAAGGTAGGATCCTCGATAGCCAGTTTCGCCAGGGTATCGTCCAACTTGTCCTGGTCAGCCTTACTCTTGGGCTCAACAGCCATGGAGAGTACAGGCTCAGCAAACCGTATAGCCTCAAAAAGCACCGGTCGCGTGGGCTCACAAAGAGTCTCACCTGTTGAGGTCATCTTGAGCCCCAGCGTAGCTACAATGGTCCCGGCCTCAGCATGGTCGACTTCCTCGCGGTGATCGGCATGCATGACATACAGTTTCCCCAACCTCTCCTTCTTATCTATGCTGGAGTTCAGGACTTGCGCCCCAGCTTTTGTCCTTCCTGAGTATACGCGCATGTAGACCAATCTGCCCATAAACGGGTCGGAGACGGTTTTGAACGCCAATGCCGAAAAGGGCTCATCATCGCTCGTCAGACGGAGGATCTTCTCACCAGTTCTCGGATTGGTGGCCAGAACGGGAGGGATGTCCAGCGGCGAGGGGAGATAATCAACAATAGCATCGAGCAATGACTGGATGCCTTTGTCTCTCAAGGCGCTGCCACAAAGGACAGGCACTATGCGGTTAGAAATGGTCAACCTTCTTATGGCTGCCTTGATCTCAGAGGCAGCGATGTCTTGCCCGTCCAGATAGGGCAGCATAATCTGTTCATCGAGCTCAGCCAGGCTCTCTATCAGTGCTTGACGGTGCTTGGCCTGGAAAGCCTCAATGCCTTCCGTGATCGAATCTGAATTGGAATCGACGGCAAAAGGAATGACCTTGTTCTCCACAAGGTCGATGACGCCACGAAAGAGTTTTTCACTGCCTACGGGGAGTTGTATGGGTAACGCCTTGCTGCGCAACCTTTCGTTAATCATGACCACTGTGTGATTGAAATCAGCGCCCAGCCTGTCCATCTTGTTGATAAAACAGATCCTTGCCACGCCGTATTTATTGGCCTGGCGCCAGACAGCCTCTGACTGAGCTTCCACTCCGGCCACACCGTCGAAAATCACAACACCACCATCTAATACGCGGAGGCTACGCTCTACTTCGGCCGTGAAATCTACGTGCCCGGGTGTATCGATGATGTTTATGCAGTGTTCGCGCCAGTGACATGTAGTAGCTGCTGCAGAGATGGTAATACCTCGTTCTCTTTCCTGCTCCATCCAGTCCATCACTGCAGTGCCTGCATCCACGCTTCCAACCTTGTAAGTGCGCCCGGCATGGTGCAGGATCATCTCAGTAGCTGTGGTCTTGCCAGCATCTATGTGAGCAATGATTCCTATATTCCGTATTTTTCCCAAAGGGAAAGTTCGCGTCATGAGTTTGTCCTTTACCTCAAGTACTGCTTTCAACACTGCTCTTCACCAGCGGTAGTGAGCATAGGCTTTGTTCGCCTCTGCCATCCTGTGAATATCCTCCCGTTTCTTGATTGTGACCCCACGACCCTGGATCGCGTCAATTAGCTCTGAGGCCAACTTGGCTTCCATTGATTTGCCACTACGAGCCCGCGCCGAAGCTATGAGCCACCTCATGCCAAGAGCACGCCCCCGATCCTCCTGGATCTCCATGGGCACCTGATAGGTGGCCCCGCCGACACGGCGCGACTTGACCATGACAAGCGGCGCCGCATTTCGTATCGCTCGCTCCAAGGCTTCCTCGGGATTGCTATTCACCTGCTCGGCAGCGAACTGCAAGGCATTGTAGACAATGCGCTCGGCTGTGTTCTTCTGCCCTCGAATCATGAGCCTATTGATAAACTTGGCCACGGTGACGCTGTTGTATTTAGCATCGGGTGGCGGCGTTCTCTTCACTACTCTTCTAGCGTCTCTTGGCATTTGACATCCCTGCTATTTCGGGGCCTTGGCCCCATACCTGCTGCGACTTCGTTTGCGATTGGCTACCCCTTCAGTGTCCAGAGTGCCACGGACAATGTGATAGCGGATACCGGGCACATCCTTGACCCTGCCGCCACGAAGCAAGACTACCGAGTGCTCCTGCAGATTATGTCCTTCACCGGGAATATAGGCAGTCACTTCCATGCCGTTGGTCAGCCGGACACGGGCAACTTTACGCAGAGCCGAGTTAGGTTTCTTGGGTGTAACCGTCTTGACCAGGATACATACTCCTCTTTTTTGAGGCGCCCCTCGACCCCAGGTAACTCTTGCTTTCATCGTATTGCGGACGTAATGCAATGCTGGGACATCGCTTTTCTTTCCCAGCTTCTGTCTGCCTTTCCGAACAAGTTGATTCACTGTTGGCATTCTTATTCTCCCCTATTCCGGGCAAGTAAAAGCCGCCTGGTCATATGCCGATCTACTCCAAGAAAAACCTGCTCGGCTTTAGCCAGCCGGCTTTTGCAGTTCTCTAAGCCCTTACCTTCTAGTAGACGCCAATTCCCCAATTTAACACAAGATAATTGGCATGTCAACTAGAGTGTCTCAAATCCCTGCCAATTATTGAGAACTGGGCGATTTATGCTTCAAAACTGGAGTGGGGTATTGCCTCATTCTGAAGGAAAATGTGTTAATCTATGTGCCATACTGCGCACCAGACCTCCGTCTTTGCCCCACGGAGATCGAGTTGAGAGTATGAAGACCTTAGTTCAATGTGATTTCGACGGTACAATCACCGAGGAAGATGCCAGTTTCTTTATTCTGGATGCCTACGCCGAGGGAGATTGGCGACGATTGCTGCAAGAGTACAGGGAGGGCAGGATATCGGTATGTGGGTTCAATACCGTGGCCTTCTCCATGGTTAAGGCCGACAAACCTGCGCTGCTTCAGACGCTGAGAGGCAAGGTCAAGGTGCGGGCCGGGTTTCATGAACTGGTGGACTACTGCCTGAGAAAGGGCTTCAAATTCGTGATCGTGAGCAATGGCCTGGATTTCTACATAGAGGCCGTTCTGAAAGACCTGAGCCTGGAAAACCTCGAAGTCTACTCAGCGCAGACTTCGTTTCACCCTGAAGGGATGAGAGTTCAGTATATGGGACCCGACGGCAGGCGATTGAGGGATGGCTTCAAAGAGGCGTACATCCGGTCATTCCTGAAGCTGGGGTACAGGGTAATATATATGGGAAATGGCGACTCCGATTTTGCCCCGGCAAGACACGCCCATCACGTCTTTGCCACGGGCGAACTGCAAGAACGTTGCAGGGAGAATGGCCTGAATTGCAGACCTCTTGAGAGTTTTATTGATGCCGTCAGAGATATGGAAGCGATATCACAGGTCCAGCTCTGAAGCAATTCCCTGCATCGCTTCGATTCCCAAGCTTATGAACTCTTCCAGCTCCAGTCCGATTTCCCGGCACTCCGCCACTTGTTCTCGGCTAACTCCGGCAGCAAAGCTCTTCTCCCGAAAGCGCTTCATCACCGATTTGCTCGCCAGTCCGCTCAGTTTGTCGGGGCGAACCAATGCGGCAGCAGTAATGAGTCCGCTCAGTGGGTCAGCGCAAAAGAGGGCCTTATCCAACTCGGTTTCCCGAGAAACATCGTGAGCTTCGTTATGGCACAGAACTGCATGGATCATAGTCTCATTGGCCCCCAGTTCCCGTGCTATGTCAGCACCCAATATGCTATGGCTGCTCATATCATGCTTAACCAATTCTACGTCTATGTCGTGAACGAGACCGGTAAGCCCCCACTCTTCTTCGTCCTTCCCGAGCTTTCTGGCCAGGATGCGCATGATCGCCTCGGTGGCCAGCATATGCTTTATCATATTCCTATCATGGACATTCTCGTAGATGGAATCAAGAATCCTTTCCCTGTCGAGTTCAGAGCTCATACCAATGCCTTCTCCCGCTGCCTCAATAATATACCACGTAGATACCGCCCTGTGGAAGAGGCGTCGTTTTCTGCCAATTGCTCAGGCGTCCCGGCAGCCACAAGATAGCCACCTTCATCGCCGGCACCAGGACCAAGGTCGATAACCCAATCGGCGTTCTTTATCACATCGAGATGGTGCTCAATGACAACTACCGTGTTCCCATGGTCCACCAGGCGCTGCAGCACTGTCAGCAGGCAAGCAATATCTGAGAAAGACAGACCGGTAGTTGGTTCATCCAGTATGTAAAGCGTCTTACCTGTGGAGCGACGTGACAGCTCAGCCGCCAGTTTTATTCGCTGGGCTTCTCCCCCGGAAAGGGTCGGCGCTGGCTGCCCCAGGCGAATATACCCCAGGCCTACGTCTCGCAGGGTCTCGAGCTTGTTCCTCACTTTGGGGAAATGGTCAAAGAAGAGCAAAGCTTCGTCCACCGTCATATCGAGGATTTCGGCGATGTTCTCTCCCTTGAAGTGGATCTCCAGCGCTTCGCGGTTGTACCTTTTCCCTTTGCATACCTCGCAAGGAACGGTGACATTGGCCAGGAACTGCATCTCTATCTGCACGTAGCCCGCTCCCTGACAGGCTTCGCACCTTCCCCCTCTTACGTTGAAGGAGAAGCGTCCCTGGAGATAACCGCGCATTCTGGCTTCGGGAACAGCGGCGAAAAGCTCACGAATAGGAGTAAATGTTCCCGTATAAGTAGCTGGATTACTCCGCGGTGTGCGACCAATCGGTGACTGGTCAATGTTGACCACCTTATCAATGTGCTCGACGCCCACGATATCGTCGCATTCGCCGGGCCTTTCCTTGGCTCGATAGAGGAGGCGGGCCAGCCTCCTATACAGGACCTCATTGATGAGAGAGCTTTTGCCGCTTCCAGAGACGCCGGTAATGCACACGAACTTGCCGAGCGGGATGTGGCCGTCGATGTTCTTCAGGTTATTTTCCCTGGCACCTTTGATTACCAGTTCTCTTCCTGAACCCGGGCGACGCTCGTGCGGCAGGGGGATTTGCTTGATCCCGCTGAGGTACTGGCCCGTTACTGAGTGAGGACAGCTCATCACATCTTGCAGTGTCCCTGTGGCGACAACTTGTCCCCCGTGTCTACCGGCCCCGGGCCCCATATCGATAACGTGGTCAGCGGCTCTCATCACAGCTTCATCGTGCTCGACGATGATTATGGTGTTGTCCAGGTCTCTGAGGTACTTCAGCGTTGTTATGAGCCGGGAGCCGTCGGCAGGGTGCAAGCCCACCGTGGGCTCGTCACAAATGTAAAGAACGCCGGTCAGCCCGCTGCCAATCTGGGTAGCCAGGCGGATTCTCTGAGCCTCACCACCGCTCAATGTTGCCGAAGGGCGGTCCAGGGTTAGATAGCCCAGACCTATATTTGTCAGAAAGCCCAACCGCGCATGAATCTCTCTGATGATCTGCTTAGCTATTGTGAGTTCGCGAGGACTGATTTCATCGCCCAGTTGTGCCGCCCAGTTCAGAGCCCTCGTAACGGGTAGCGTGGTAACATCCATTATATTCTTGCCCGTAATAGTGACGGCCAGGGATTCCGGTTTCAGCCTCTTACTCCGGCAGACAGAGCAAGGATTGGATGCCATATAGCGCTCAATATCGGCCCTGATGCTATCGGAGTCCGTCTCCCGGTGGCGGCGTTCCAGGCGTGGTATGACACCTTCGAAATTGGCGTAGTACTGACGCAGTCTGCCATGGCGGTCCTCATATGTGACGGGAAATGGTTCACCCCCATCCCCATACAGAATAATATGCAGGAATTCCTCGCTCAGTTCCGTGACCGGCGTGGTTAGAGAAAAACCGTGGCGGCGACTCAGCGACCGCAGCATGCTATCGTACCAGGGTTTGAGTTGCCCGTTTGTGGTCCAGGGTTGGATAGCTCCTTCAGCGAGGCTCAGTCTCCTGTCAGGGACGACCAGGTTAGGGTCGATTTCCAGGTTGTATCCCAGTCCCGTGCAGGCAGGGCAAGCTCCGTAAGGGCTGTTAAAACTGAAGGTTCTGGGAGCTATTTCTCCCAGGCTTATGCCGCAGTAGACGCAGGCAAAATGCTCCGAGAACAGCGATTCCTCGCCATCAAGGACTTTGATAAGCACTACGCCCGACCCCAGTTTCAGTGCTGTCTCAACAGAGTCGGCAAGCCGGGCGGCGCTCTCACCTTTCTCCATCTGTAGTCTATCGACCACCACCTCCACGGTGTGCTTCTTGTTCTTATCTAACTGCAACTCCTCAGACAGGTCATAGATTTGTCCGTCGACTCGAGCCCTGACGAACCCCGCCTTCTGCAAATCCTTGAATATTGTCTGATGTTCGCCTTTGCGGTCTCTGACCAGAGGTGCCAAGATCATGATGCGACTGCCTTCGGGAATCTCCTGAACGGAGTCGACGATCTGCTGCACTGTCTGCTGTGAGATCGCCCTTCCGCATTCAGGGCAATGCGGGTGTCCGACGCGGGCGAAGAGAAGCCGCAAATAGTCGTATATCTCGGTCAGGGTGCCTACAGTAGACCTCGGGTTATGAGACGGTCCTTTCTGGTCAATGGATATGGCCGGACTGAGCCCTTCAATGTAATCGACGTCCGGCTTCTCCATCTGCCCGAGGAACTGGCGGGCATAGGCAGAAAGGGACTCCACGTAACGGCGCTGCCCCTCGGCATATATGGTATCGAAAGCCAGAGAACTCTTTCCTGAGCCGGAAACGCCGGTGATAACCACGAGTTTGTTCCGGGGGATGACGATGTCTATATTCTTAAGGTTGTGTTCTCTGGCGCCCTTAACAGATATGACATCCGGCATGGTTCCTATTGTAACACTGGCACGCGTGCTTCTCAAAGGGGAATCGACGAGGTTGTCGGGCAACGCGAATCGCTATTTTGAGCCCCGACTTGTCGGGGCATGGCAATCCAGTACAACCTCGACCGAGACTGCTTCGGCTGGCTACGCTAGCCTCGCAACGACAGGGTGAGAGTGTCATTGCGAGCACCTGAAAGGTGCGCGGCAATCTCTTCGGCTAAATCAGGCCTTCAAAATGCGTCAGTACCGGGGCCAGCATGAGCGCGATCACGGACATCAGCTTGAGCATTATGTTCAAAGACGGTCCGGCAGTATCCTTCATGGGATCGCCCACTGTATCCCCACAGACACTGGCTTTATGAGCCGCTGAGCCCTTGCCGCCGAATTTCCCCGCCTCAATCCATTTCTTGGCATTGTCCCACGCGCCACCGGCGTTGTTCAGTGTGACGGCAAGTATAAAACCGGTAACCAGCGCGCCGATAAGAAAGCCGGCGAGGGCGTATTTGCCCAGAACTATTCCTACAATCACGGGTGCGATTATCGTCATTAGCGAAGGAAGCAGCATTTGCCTCAATGCTATTCTGGTGGCAATATCCACGCACTTGCCGTATTCGGGCCTGACCGTCCCCTCCATCAAGCCCTTTATCTCACGCCACTGCCGGCGGACTTCATCTATGATTGCGGCCGTGGTTACACCCACTGCCTTCATGGTCATGGCACAGAAGACGGGAGGCATAAGGGCGCCTAGAAACAAGCCGACGATAACAGGCACACTTAACAGGCTCAGTGCCGGAGGCAGTATCAACTCGCCCGCGGATGAGACTGTCACTATGCCGACAGCCATAGAGAAGGCCAGAATCAAGCCCAGTGAATTCATGGCAGCGGCACCGATGGCGAATCCCTTACCTGTGGCTGCCGTCGTGTTGCCCAGAGAATCTAGAGCATCGGTCCGCTCGCGCACCTCGTCCGGCAATCCCGCCTGGGTTGCTATACCTCCGGCGTTGTCAGCTATAGGTCCGTAAGCGTCGGTAGCCAGCGTCACGCCCAGAGTAGACAACATGCCGACACAGGCCAGGGCCACACCGTAAAAACTGCCGAACTGGAAGGCTACCGCAATCGCTATGGCTATCAAGAGCACCGGTGGCCATGTGCTCATCAGGCCGGTGGCAAAGCCTCGAATTACGGTAGCACCGGCACCGGTAGTGGAGGCTTCGGAGATTTCTTGCGTTGGCTTGAAGGCGTAAGAGGTGAAGTAGTTCGTGCTTTCCCCTATCAAGGCACCGGCTACAAGGCCGGCGAGCATGGCCCAGAAGAGACCCAGACTGGCATCCATGAAATGAATCACCAGAAAGCCAAAGACTGCTGCCAGTATCGTGGCGCCAAGAGTGCCACGGCGCAAAGCGCCCAGGAGGGCCGCCATTTCCACTTTCTCTCCTATTCTGACCAGGAAACAGCCGATCACGGAGGCCAGAATCCCCCCCGCCATGATTAGAAGAGGCAGCCACCAGGCACGTTGCAGGGCAACCTGTTCTGACACTGCCGGACTGGGAAACAGTATTCCCTTAACCCACGGCGCTACCATGACGCCAACGGTGGTGAGCGCCATGGTGGCAATAATGGTTTGCACATAGGATTCAAAGAGGTCGCCGCCCATGCCGCACACATCGCCGACGTTATCGCCCACATTGTCAGCTATGACGGCTGCATTCCTGGGGTCGTCCTCCGGTATCCCGGCCTCCACCTTGCCCACCAGATCGGAACCGGCATCCGCCCCTTTAGTGAAGATCCCGCCGCCGACCCTGGCAAAAAGAGCTACCAGTGAAGCACCGGTGCCGTAGGCGGGAATGATAAACAAGAACTGGAAGTCAGGGAGGGCGTGCCAGGCAAAATAGAGAATGGATAACCCTATGAGACCCACGCTCACCACTGTCAGTCCCATAACTGCCCCGCCCCTGAACGAAACCCTCAGTCCCTGGTTGAGGCTCTTCTGTGCTGCCGCGCAAGTCCGGCCATTGGTCCTGAGCGCCATATTCATGCCGGCATATCCGGCACCCATAGAGCATATGGCGCCAAAGATGAACGCTACCGATACTCTCCAGCCCAAAGCCGGGACAACTGCCAGAACAACGGCTATTACGGCCACCACAATGCCTAATGTGCGATACTCCCTGTGGATAAAGGCAAGCCCCCCCTCTTTGATGGCACCAGAGATCTCCTTAATCCTCTCCGACCCCGGATCCTGGCGCAGAACGTAGCGCGCGAAGTATGCGACCACACCTGCACTCACAAGCCCCGCGATTACACAGATCCAGACTAAGTCCATAGCTCTCCTTCCTATGCGGGCATAGAATTAGGGCACTCAAGTAGAGTCCGGGTGCCCCTGTTTCGGTCTGCCGGAATATGCATGCTAGAGGTCTAAGTGTAATACAGAAGGCTCTACCCGTCAACGAAAGCGTTATTGACCCCTGGTCGGGGTGCGATGTAAAATCAGGCGTGAAAGTGGAGAGAGACAGCCCGAAGCTCGCGGTACACTTCAGGAAGCAACGGTCGGAAGATGCCGGAGACAATCAATGGTGGTTGATTGTCCTCCTGCGAGTGTTGGTTCCTAGATAGCTGATAAAGGAGGCGAAATGGATTTTGGATTCACCGAGGAACAGAAGATGTTCCAGACGATGGTGCGGGATTTCTGTGCCCGCGAAATCGAACCCTACGCTGCCAAATGGGATGAGACCGACAAGTTCCCCCACGAGACTTACAGGAGAATGGCCGATGCCGGGCTATGCGGTGTTCACTTCCCTGAGAAATATGGAGGAAGCGGCGACGAGGTAACCTTCACCATAGCCAGCGAGGAGATTTCGCGCGCCTCTGCCGGGTTGGGTGTGGCATATCTTGTCAGCCTCGGCCTGGCCATGTATCCCGTGGTCATGCACGGAAGTGAGCAGCACAAGAGTCACTATATTCCCCGTGTAATCAACGGGTCGGTAGTGGCGTTCGGCTTGACAGAGGCCATGGCCGGCAGTGATGTTGCTGCTCTGGAGACCAAATATGGCCGGCAGGGAGATTACTATGTGCTTAACGGCACCAAGATTTTCATAAGCAATGCTGCTGAAGCCGATTTCGTAACTACCTTTGCTACCAAAGACAAATCCCTGGGCTACCGCGGCATCAGTGCCTTCGTCGTAGATAAAGGTACTAAAGGCTTCTCCGTAGGCAAGATAGAGAAGAAGATGGGACTGCACCCCGCTTCGGTAGCTGAGCTTATCTTCGACGATTGTAAGATACCCGTCGCCAACATGCTGGGCGAGGAGGGGAGAGGCTTCAAGATAGCTCTGGAAGGCATAGACGCCAGCAGGGTCAGCATAGCCTCTCAGGCACTGGGGATTGCTCAAGCTGCCTACGATGCGGCCGTGGCCTATGCTAAGGAAAGGAAGCAATTCGGTGCCGAAATCGCGCGCCTGCAAGCAATCCAGTGGATGATTGCCGATATGGCTACGGAGATAGACGCGGCGCGCTTGCTGACCTACAGGGCTGCCTGGCTAACCAAGAAGGAGGGGCATGCACCACCCAAGGAAGCGTCCATGGCCAAGCTTTTTGCCTCTGAGGCGGCTCACAGAGTCTGCCACAAAGCTGTTCAGGTATTCGGCGGCTATGGTTATACCAGGGACTTCGCCGTCGAGCGCTACTACCGTGACCAGAGAATAACCGAGATTTACGAAGGGACATCGGAGATGCAGAGGTGGACGATTGCCCGCCAGGTGTTGGGCACAAAGTAGAGGAGTTGACGACCATGTTTACGGAGAAAACTCTGCAAGAGGTGCGGGAGGGTAAGAAGCGGTGGGAGAAAGAAGTAGAGAAGGCTAGACGGCAGAAGCCTGAGAGGAAACAACGGTTCTCCACCGGTTCCGATTCTGAGATAAAGGGGATTTACACCCCGGACGATATCAAG
>Ga0209986_10004736_pt1 | contig 11463 bp, 10 predicted proteins | sample BlataG_FD_183168 | JGI IMG/M metagenome (GOLD analysis project Ga0209986, IMG submission 183168) | Deep subsurface microbial communities from Black Sea to uncover new lineages of life (NeLLi) - Black_00105 metaG (SPAdes) (version 2) | ecosystem: Environmental > Aquatic > Marine > Oceanic >...
AAGGTCGTATGAAGGCTGAGCGGGCACGGTTTCCGACTGGAGGGAGGAAGAGCGAAGCCTGAATCGAGCCGCTTTGGCTCGCTGGGACAAAGCGAGCGTGCCTTCAAACCGCCTACCCCTCGTTGTGACTACTTTATCTCTTATCACGGAAAAAAAGATGCTTCCAAAGAGTAATGATAAAAAATAAATTTGAAAATTTAGGCTGAATTAGCTATATTTCTATTAAGAATCGTAATGAAGCACATTGCCTTTTATATCAGAGATATCCATTTCAACAAGAAAAGCGGACTGCTTAAATTTACCTATGGAGATATTAAAAAAACTCTTTTCTTTCAAAATGGAAATTTAATTTTTGCCAAAACCAATGAACCTGAGGAAAAATTAGGAGCAGTCCTGTTTAAATTAGGGAAGATTTCAAAAGATACCTATACCCAAATTGACCAATTAATTAAGCAGGGAATGAAATTAGGGGAAACTTTAGTTAAAGGAGGATATATTTCCGAGAAAGATTTGTATGATGGTTGGATTCATCAGATGAAAGTAATTACTTTAAATATTTTCTCTTATTATGAAGGTGAATTTATCTTTGAAGAAATGGAGGGTTTGGTTGACAAGCAATTTGAATCAAAGATAAGTGTTCCTTTATTGATTAAGGATGGCCTAAAGCAGATGAGATACGATCCTTCTTTAAAACAATTCATAGAGAAAAAGATTCCTTACCCTAAGGGAAAACTTTATTTTTATCTTTTATCAGAAGAAGAAAATAAGATTTTAGCCTTGATTGATGGAAAATCGTCTGCTGAAGATATTTTAAGATCTACTGATTATAATCCTGAGTTATTCTGGAAGAGTTTATATCTTTTCTATAGTTTAGATTTAATTGATATTAGAGATAAAGAAGAAGAGAAAAGAGAGGAGATAGAAGAGAGAGCGGAGGAGAAAATTGAGCAAGTAGAAGAGAGCCCTGAACAAGCCGAGGAGAAAGTTAAGCAGGCAGAAGAGAGGGCTGAACAAGCCGAGAGGATTCCTTCCGCAAAAGAAAGGGAGAAATTAGCTGAGGTGGAAGTTTTAAATGAAAAGCTTCCTGGTTTGAATTATTATCAAATTTTAAATGTTTCCCAATCTGCTTCTGAAGATGATATAAAAAAAGCCTATTTTATTTCAGCTCGTAAGTATCATCCTGATTCCTTTGAGCGGAATCTTCCTCAAGAAACAATGAAAAAAGTTGAAGGTTTGTTTGCCCAAATTACAAAAGCCTACCAAACTTTGATTGATAAGGAGAAAAGGAAAGACTATGCTTCTAAAATTGAACTTCCAAAAGCAGAAGAAGGGGACAAGGACCAAGCAAAGCGATCAAATATTAAATTCCGCCAGGCTAAGACTCTTTATAATCAAAGAAGATATGAGGATGCATTGATCCTTTTGGAAGAAGCTATCAGGTTAAATAGAAACAAAGGAAGCTTTTATTTATTGCTGGCCCTTACTGAATCAAAAATACCTTCACTTCATCAGAAAGCAGAGGAAAACTTCATAAAAGCAGTAGAACTGGAACCCTGGAATCCAGAATGTTATCTGGGGTTAGGTTTATTCTACAAACAGGAAGGACTTCCAGCCAGGGCAAAGAAGCAGTTTAAAAAGGCATTGGAACTTGATCCAGATCATAATATTGCCCGCAAGGAATTAGATATAATTCCCAAGGGTAAAAAGAAAAGAGGACTAAAAGAGTTGTTCTCTATTGATCTTTTCGGCCAGAAGAAAAAAAAGAAGTAGGGATAAGTTTTAAAAATTCTTTTTCTTCTATTGTTTGAATACCGAGTTTTCGGGCCTTAGAAAGTTTTGAGCCTGGTGATTCACCTACCACCACATAATCAGTCTTAATGTTTACAGAGGAAGAGACTTTGCCTCCCATCTCTTCGATAAACTCTGCTGCCTCCTCTCGAGTTAAACTTTCAAGTTTTCCGGTTAAAACAAATATCTGACCAGCAAAAGGCCTCTCACTGCCTCTTTCTCTTTCTTGGTAGGAAAAGTTGAGGCCGGCTTTTTTAAGTTTATTTATAAGCTCGATGTTTTCAGGCTGTTTAAAGAAGAAGACAACACTTTCAGCTACTTTAGGCCCCACATCTTCAATCTGAATAAGTTTCTCTAACGATGCCTGGACTACAGCTACTAATTCTTTAAAATTGGAAGCCAGGGCCTGAGCAGTGCGTTCTCCGACATACCTTATCCCCATGGCATAAATCAACCTATCTAAGTTATTTTGGTTTGATTTTTTTATTTCACCCAACAAGTTTTGGGAGCTTTTTGGCCCCATTCTATCTAAATCAACTAAATCCTCGTATTTCAAAGAATAGAGGTCTGGAATTTTTTGGATAAGCTTTCTCTCCAGTAACTGGTCAACTACAGCCTCTCCCAAGCCTTCAATGTTCATGGCCCGACGGGAAGCAAAATGAAGAATAGATTCTTTTAATTTAGCTGGGCAAGAAGGGTTGGTGCAGCGAGCAATCGCTTCCCCCTCCGGTTTGAAGGTTGAAGATTTACAAGCTGGACATTTTGATGGCCATTTAAACTTAATCTCTTTGCCTGTTCGTTTTTCCTTCATAACCGAGACAACCTTGGGAATGACATCGCCGCTTCTTTCAATTAGAACACTATCCCCTATTCTTATATCTTTTCTTTTGATTTCATCCTCGTTGTGAAGCGTTGAGCGGCTGATGGTGATTCCGGAGAGTTTAACTGGATCGAGAATAGCCACTGGAGTTAAAGCCCCTGTGCGGCCTACTTGAATGTCGATTTTTTTTATCATGGTTGTGGCCTGCCTGGCTGGAAACTTGAAAGAAATTGCCCATCGAGGAAATTTGGCTGTGGCTCCAAGGAGTCTTCGTTGATCGGTAGAATTGACTTTAACAACTATTCCGTCCACATCAAGGTTCAGGCTGTCTCTTTTTTCTTGCCATTCTTTATAAAAGGAGATTACCTCATAAAGGTTGGCACATAAGCGGGCATAGGGGTTTGCTCTGAAACCAAGTTCCTGCAGCATCTTCAGATTCTCCCATTGGCTTGGCATCTCGATGCCTTCGGTGAGAATGTAATAAAGAAATATATCTAAGCAGCGGGAAGAGACTTCCTTGGGGTCAAGATGACGGAGAGAACCAACTGCTGCATTTCTTGGGTTGGCAAAGAGAGATTCTCCGTGCTTTTTTTTTTCTTGATTAATTTTTTCGAAAGATTCAAAAGGAAGATAAATTTCTCCCCTGACTTCAATATCCTTGGAATTACTTATTAAAAGAGGCACACTTCTGATGGTTTTAACATTTACAGTTACATCATCTCCTCTAAAGCCGTCTCCTCTTGTTACTGCCTGGAAGTACTTGCCTTTCCTGTAAAGTACAGATATACCCAGTCCATCGATTTTGAGTTCAGCCACATATTCTATCCTTTCTGATGGAAGCAGCTTTCTAATTCTCTCTTCGAATTCCTTTAATTCTTCTTCGCTGTAACAATTATCCAAGCTCAGCATTGGAGTTTGGTGTTGAACAGGAACAAAACCTTCGAGGGGTTGCTCCCCTACTCGCTGGGTGGGAGATTCAGGAGTGATTAATTCAGGGAATTGTTTCTCGAGCTCTTCCAGTTCTTTAATCAGAGAGTCGAACTCGTAATCTGAAATCTGGGGGTCGTTATCGATGTAATATTTTTTTTCATGGTACTTTATTTCCTCTCTTAACTTTTGTATCTTTGGCTCAGCTTCTTTAAAAGAGAGGACTTTTATCACTACCTTCCCAAAAAATTATGAAAATTTGAAGGTATTATTTAATTCCTAATCTTTTTTTGGTATCTTCGAGTAACTCGTTGAATTTGCAGACAATTAATTTTTGCTTGCTCTCGAGTTTTTGAAGTTTTGCTTTTTCGACCTCTATATCCACAAGTAAAGCTTTATTTGCTTTTTTCTGAGTGTCGGTTAAATCTTCTTGGTTTTTGCCCTCAATATTTTCATTGTAGATTTCAATTAATTCTTCTAATCTTTCATGTATCGTAGAGATTTCTTTGATTATTTCATTATATTCAGAGCTCCCTTTGGAATTAAAGAATAAGCTCTCAGCCAGGGCTCTGGCCTTTTTGGAGTTGGAGCGGGAGAGGAAGCTTGCTTCGATTAAATATTTGATGGCTTCTTCAGAAACAGAGTGATCTTTTTTAGCTTTTCCGGCCAGAATGATTCCAATGTTGTAGGCGATTTCTCCTGATTTTTTCTTTGCATATGCTTTTTTGAAGTAAGAAAGTGCTTGTTCTTTCTTTCTATTTTTATAAAGAGTTTTAGCATAAAAAGAGTAGCTTTCGTAATCTTTTAGAATTGCTGAGGCTGCTCTAAAGGCTTCTTCTGCATTTTTATAAAACTTAAAATCATAAAGGGATTTTCCTGTTTTTTTCAGATCATGTCCGATTTGCGGATTCTTTAGAATGTTATAAGATTTAATATAAGAACTAACAGCACCTTTAAGTTGTTTTGCCCTTTCTTGGGCTTGAGCAAGGGTATAATAACCAGCTCCTGTTAACTTTTTCCATTGGTTGGTAGTTGTTAGGGAAGTACTTTTATTTTGGTTTACTTGAGCTAATTCGACGACTTGTTTTGAGTGATTTTTAGCTTTTTCCAGATTTTTACCTTGTTTGGTGTAGATTGTGGAAAGTGTCAGGTAGACTTGGCATTTGGTTAAATCGTCAAACCCACCCAAAGCTAAGGAAGTTTCGCCATATTCAGCAGCTTCGTTGAGGCTTTTGCTCTGAGAACAATAGAAGCAGAGATGAGCATTTGCATAATTTTCATACTGAGTTCCTTTACCTTTGTATTTACTCAGGTAATCTTTGAGGAGCTGAATTTTTTGAGCAAGGCTTTGAGCAGTAGTTGCTTTGATGTAAGCTTGATGAGCTTCTTCTGATTGGCCTAAAGAAAAGCTATAAATGAAAAAGATTAAAGTTAAGCAGGTGACAGCTGATTTTTTCATTTTCAACCTCGCATAAAAATTGTTTGAATGATAGCGTTACTTTTAAAAAATGTCAATATAATTTAACTTTCTATTCTTCATATATAATAATAGCAAAAAATATGCCAGATTCAAAGAGCGAATTTTCTCGGAAGCATCTTTTTTCCCGTAATTAGTGAAGGGCAAGCGAGCGTACCTTCAAACCGCATACCCCTCGTTGTGACTACTTTATCTCTTATCACGGAAAAAAAGATGCTTACAATTTTCTCTATTTTTTAGACATTTTTCTGGACATAAGATAGAATAAAAAACAATAATGGCAAAAAAAGAATTTTGTCTTCATTTTTTTGATAAAGTCAAGAAATCTTTACAACAGGATGTCTTGCTTAGTAACTATTCAAATTTTAGAATCGGGGGAAAAGCAGATTATTTTTTTGAAGCCACCTCCATCGCTGAACTTAAGTCGTCGATTCTTTTGGCCCGTAAGTACTCTTTTCCTTATTATATTATTGGAGAGGGATATAACCTTCTCTTTGACGATGATGGGTTTCGGGGCCTCATTATCAGAAATAAAGTAAAAGGAATAAAGATACAGGGAAGTGGAGAGGTGGAAGTTCTTTCCGGTACATCTTTGAGCCAGCTTCTTCAATTTTTTATAGAGAGAAATATTGCAGGTCTAGAATTTTTGGCTGGAATCCCAGGAACAGTGGGAGGTGCTATTTTTAGCAATGCAGGAGCCTTTAATAAATCCATTGGCAATTTTTTAAAAGAAGCTTTTCTCCTCGACAAGGAAGAAAAGGAAGCCAGAGTTCAAAAGGATTACTTTAAGTTTAGTTATCGCCAGAGTAATCTCAGGAAAAAACATGATATTCTTTTAAAGGCTGTTTTTAATCTTCAGAAAGGAGATAAAGAAAAGATAAAAAAGACTATTGAGGAAAATTTAAGAATAAGGGAAAGAAAACATCCCTCAGAGGATACAGCCTGTGCTGGAAGTTATTTTAAAAATCCTTTATTTCCCGATGGAACTAAGGCAGCTGCAGGTTTCCTTTTAGAACAAGTAGGGGCAAAAAGCTTAAGGGTTGGACGGGCGGCTGTATATCAAGGACATGCTAATTTTATCATTAATTTAGATAATGCTTCAGCTAAAGATATCCTCTCTTTAGCTCAAGAGCTTAAAGAGAAAGTCAAGGACAGGTTTGGTATAGAGCTTGAAGAAGAGGTTATTTTCCTTCCAGCAACCTTTTCAATGCTTTGATTTTTTTTGGTGAGAGTTTTTTTCTTTTTGCTATTTCCAGAGTCTGAACAGCAAGGTGCTGGTATATATTATAATATGAAGGAAATTTCTTTAAAGCATTAAGATGTTTTTCTACGGATTTTTGGTCTCCTCTAATAACAGGCCCTGTCAGGGAGCTTTCTATGTTAAACTCTTTTACGTTGTGTAAAGTTCCTTGGACTAAAGGTAAAACTGTCCTGCGGGCTTGGTCTTCTTCGAAGCCGATGTGCTTAAGGAGAGAAACAGCCATATCTAAGAGGACAACAAAAAAATTGGAGGCCATACAACAGGCTGCATGATAGAGGGGCTTGTCTTTTTCTTCGATAAAAATGGAATGACCTCCTAAATGGCTTACGATTCTTTGGGCTAAATTTAAGGCTTTTTCGTCTCCTTCAAGGCCAAAGTAAACACCATCAAATTGCTTCAGGTCACCTTTTTTTTGAGAAAATGATTGAACAGGATGAAAGGATGCAGTCAAGGCGCCTTTCTCTTTTAAGGACTTGAGGACTTCAGATGTATGGAGACCGCTGCAGTGAAAAACATATTTTTTTCTCCAGGAAAAAGACGTTCCTGCCAATGCCTTTACTATATTTTCTATTTCACCATCAGGCACACAGAGAAATAAGAGCTCGCTTTCTCTGGCCGTTTGGATATAATCAGTAAAGGTTTTTCCTTCTCCAATAATTCGATGGCTTTCTTTGACTGAAGTAAGACTGCGGCAAGAGATGGCTTTGATTTTATATCCTTTTTTTGAAAGAGCAAACCCAAGGGATGTCCCTAAGCGGCCTGCGCCAATTATGGCGATATCAATCATTTTTGTCTTTAAACATCTCCAGCCATTGATTAATTTCGAGGGGAGAAGGAGAGAATTCTTTTTTTTCTTCCTCCAGGGCTGCTTTGTATTTTTTTAAAACCTTTCCTAATTGTCGGTCAAATTCCTTGCAGCTTAAAGTTTTTGCCCCTTTGGCTTTAGCAAAGCTTTTGATGTCATGGTCTGAACTTACTACAAAGAATCTTCGTAAATCATTCTGTTTTAATATAATTTCTTTGATTATCTGGTCAGCATTCTGGCCAGGAGGAGGATAAAGAACTAAAAATTTTTTTTCCTGGAACTGTTTGGTCATAAGATTTAAGTCGGGATAACCGTCAAAAGCCAGGATAATTCTTGTTTTTTTGATATGCTGAAAAATTTGTAGTTTTAAGGCTAAATTATATTTGCTTTGAGGATTTTTAAGATTAGAAGGGGAAATAAATCCCAGGAAATTGTTTCCGTCGATTAAATAAGCCACTGTAACCGTAAAATAAGAGAGCAAGGTTGAATGAAAGTTAAAAAGAATAAGATTCACCAGGCTTAAGGATAATAACTTCTGCCAGGTCTCCAACTTTTTTCTTAAATTGTTCCGGGTCAGCACTGATAATGGGGAATGTATTATAGTGGATAGGGATTACTTTTTTCGACTGGATAAACTCCACAGCTTTAGCAGCAGAAGGAATGCCCATCGTGTATCTATCTCCAATGGGAATAAAACTTAAATCAGGATGGAAAAATTCACCAATGAGTTTCAAATCATATGTTAATCCCGTATCCCCGGTATGATATATTGTCTTTCCATCCATTTCGAAAACAATTCCAGTGGGGCTACCTTTGTCTGCCGAATGATGGGCTACAACCATATGAACTTTTACTCCATTTATTTCAACAGTGCCTCCGATATTCATGCCTTCTGCAGTAATCCCTTCGGCTTCAGCATCTACTGCTATCTCATGGATTCCCACCAGAGTTGCTCCTGTTTTTTTACAGATGGCAAAGGCGTCCCCTAAATGGTCGCTGTGGTAGTGGGTAACTATGACAACATCAGCTTCAGTTATTTGCTCAGGAGTGATGGGAGCAGCGGGGTTGTCGGTGAGAAAGGGGTCGATATAGATAGATTTTGAGCCTTGGATCTTGACTGCAGAATGTCCTAACCAAGTAATTTCCATAATTTATACCTCCTCTTTCTATAATTATTTACTTAAAGAAGCTGAAGCGATCCATTTCTTGATTACCCTGGAGGCCAGGTCATCTGCCTTCCTCCTAAAAGGTGGAAATGTAAGTGAAAAACTGCTTGTCCTGATTCTTTGGCTGTGTTAAGGACGATTCTGTATCCTCGTTCTGATATTCCTCTTTCTTTAGCAATCTGACGAGCCGTTAAAAGAATTTCTGCTAAGATGTCTTTCTTTTCGTCTGGAACCTCGTTTAAAGAGGAAAAATGCTCTTTGGGAATGAGAAGGATATGAAGAGGAGCTTGGGGGTTTGTATCTTCAAAGGCGAACAATCTTTCATTTTCATAGACGATTTTAGCAGGGATTTCTTTTTTTACGATTTTACAGAAAATACAGTTTTCCATTTTATTTTTACTCCTATTCTTTAATTCTTTCTATGTATGCTCCTAAAGTTTTGAGTTTTTCTTCAATTTTTTCATAGCCCCGGTCTAAATGTTCGGCTTCATTAATTATGGTTTCTCCCGAGGCAATCAATCCTGCTAAGACCAAGGAGGCTGAAGCTCTTAAGTCTGAGGCTATGATTTCTGCTCCTGAGAGTGGAGTTTTTCCTTTTACCATAGCTTTATCTCCTTTCACTTCGATGTTTGCGCCAAGGCGCAGTAGTTCATTCACATGGGAAAATCTTCTGTCAAAAATAGTCTCGGTTATGATGGATGTTCCTGTGGCTTGGGTCATCAGGACAATAAATTGAGCTTGCATGTCAGTGGGAAAGCCTGGATAAGGAGAAGTAGTTATATCCTGAGGTTTTATCTCGGGACTGCCAATAATGCGCAGGGAATTTTTTCTTATTTTCCCTATACTGGCTCCTGAATAGTGCAGTTTTTCGATGATTGTCTCAAGATGGTCTGGTTCCACATTTGTCAATTCAATGTCTCCCTCTGTTAAGGCACCGGCCACAAGAAAGGTACCTGCTTCAATTCTGTCTGGAATGATTTGGTGAATAGTTCCACCTAATTCCCTTACTCCTTTGATGCGGATTGTCTCTTGACCTATTCCATCGATTTCGGCTCCCATTTTAACCAGGAGCTCACAGAGGTTCGAAACCTCAGGCTCTAAGGAACAGTTTTTTAAAATCGTTTCTCCCTGGGCCAGAGAGGCTGCCATGATGAGGTTTTCGGTGCCTCCTACTGTCTTTTTATCAAATTCAATCTCTGTGCCTTGAAGCTTTGTTGCTTCTGCTTTGATGTAGCCGTGCTCAAGGGATATAGATGCTCCTAATTTTTCCATTCCATGAATGTGGAGATCAATAGGACGAGACCCGATAGCACATCCTCCAGGCAGGGCCACAACAGCTTTTCCATAGCGAGCTAATAATGGCCCTAAAACCAAAATTGAAGCCCTCATGGCTTTTACTAATTGGTAAGATGCCTCGTGGGAAGTGATTTTTTTTACCTGGATGGAGAGAGAATTCTTTCTGATGTTGTAATTGGCTCCGAGCTCCTTCATCAGCGTTAGAGTAGTGAAGACATCTTTAACAAGAGGAATATTCTTCAGCCTTATTTTTTCCTTAGTAAGAAGGGAGGCAGCAATAGCAGGAAGAACAGCATTTTTGGCTCCGCTTATTTTAATTTTTCCTTTTAAACGGAGGCTGCTATTCCTGGAAATTCTAATTTTTTCCATTTTTTCTCATTCTAAAGTAATAGGTGTAAAAATTCAACTTAATTCAGATATCGAAAAAAGCAAATAGTTGCTGGGTTAATTCCCATCAACAGATGATATTTAAAACTTGAGGGATAATTTTAAACTCTATTTTTTTAAACTTGGCCGGCTGGTCAAAGCCTCCAATGATTTCACCATCAGCCTGGATTTCAAAGGCTTTTTCAGAAGAGACTTTAAAATATTGAGATTGAAGAGTTTTTACCTCTTTTGCTCTGGTATGCTTTCCTTTTTTAGATAGAAAAACTAAACGGGCTAAGCGAGCAAATGAACAGTTGCTGATAAGACAGCAATCTAAACAGCCATCATCAGGTAAAGCCTGAGGAGTTACCTTTTTTCCAGTGGCCCAGTATCGAATATTATTAAAGATGGCCAGGACAAAATTATCTTCAATTCTGCCTTTTTCTGATTCTAAGGTTAAAGAGAAGGGAATTTTTTTGGATAGATAAGAATCGATTATGCCCAAAGTTCCGGCAAATGTTTGGATCTTCCCTAAATTTGGTTTTCTTTTAGCCAGCTCTTCCACATATTTATTTACTAAAACTCCCAATCCAATATTTGCCTGTCCTAAATAATATCTTAGGATTTTTTTATCTTTAATAATGCACCCCAAATCTATTCTCTTTGTTTTCATTTTTTTTAAGGCTGTACAGGTCTTTTCTAAAGAGTCTATTTCGAATTCCTTTACCACATCATTAGAGGAACCTAAGCCAATCATTCCAAAGGTAACCGCTGCTTCCTTTTTTAGAATCTCGTTGACTAAAATATTAAAGGTTGAATCTCCTCCAGCTCCAACAAGAGTTCTGTATCTCTCTGATTTTTCCCTGGCCAGTTCTTTTAAATTTTCTTCGCTTTGGGTAACAAACAAATCATAATTAATTTCAAATTTCCGGAGAAAATGTTCCAGCCGTTCTTTTTTCTTATAAGCTTTTCCTTTCCCTGCTGCCGGATTGAATAATATTGCCACTCGCTCCATTGGGGTCAGACCTTCATATCTTTTATAATTTTAAAGACAATCTCTTCTTTTTCACTTAGATTTAATAATATGCAAAATAGGGAAGACCTTGTAAAGAGAAAAAAGGAGGAATCTTCATTCTATTGAAATGGAATGCCAGAAATTATTAAAATAACAGACCCTCTGTGGTAATATAATTTGAATTGGAGAAGATGAGCATGAAATTTCCTGGGGATCAGGCTCTAAAAGGAATACCTCTTTTTCTTTAGTTGTTTTTATGAATAATTTAGGTAAGTTAGTCCTTTGATGGTTTCATAAGAATAAAAATGGAGGAATTAAAATGAAAATGCTTATTGGCGAAAACTGGGTTGACAAGGACGAAAAAATTGATGTCCGCAACCCTTATAACAATGATCTTATCGATACTGTCCCTTCTGGAGATAGAGGGGATGTAGAGGCTGCCTTTCAGGCTGCTGAGGAGGGATTTAAAATAAACCGGAACCTGCCTGTTCATCAGCGGATATCTATCCTATATAAAACAGCAGAAATAATAAAAAGCAGTC
>Ga0209986_10004737_pt1 | contig 11462 bp, 13 predicted proteins | sample BlataG_FD_183168 | JGI IMG/M metagenome (GOLD analysis project Ga0209986, IMG submission 183168) | Deep subsurface microbial communities from Black Sea to uncover new lineages of life (NeLLi) - Black_00105 metaG (SPAdes) (version 2) | ecosystem: Environmental > Aquatic > Marine > Oceanic >...
TACAGCTAACGCCCTGGTAATCCAGGCAAAGGCTGAAGCCGAAGCGCGTTTGGTTAAAGCCGTGGCTGAAGCACAGGCCTTGGAGATGATCGCCGCTGCCTTGCGGGATAACCCCCAAGTACTTACCTTCGAGTACATTTCGAAATTGTCCCCGGGCATCCAGGTAATGCTGCTACCTTCTGACAACCCCTTCCTGCTGCCGCTACCTGAGTTCGGTGGGCAGGAGGTCGTCATCCCACCACCGGTGACTGAGGAGTAGATTTTGGAGTAGGTAAAAAAACCGAAAAACAACCTCCCGCAGGTTGAGAACCTGCGGGAGGTTTTACTGGGAGGTGATCCCTGATCCTATATACCATCAAAAATTCAACTTCCCGCGAGCTTGAAGCTCGCGGGAAGTTTGTTTAAATCTAAATTCAGCGGAAGGAAACAAATATCCATTGGTCACATTCGCAGAACACAACTTGAAACAGTGAATGATAAAGCCTCATCCCAACCGAACGGCCATAAGCGGCACAATCATCTCCTCCGCAGAGAGACCACCGTGACGCCCCAGGAGTGGCTTCGTTTTAGAAGCCCACCAAAGATATGCATCGCCGTGGCTGATAGCAATCAGGTCACCAAGGCGTCCAGGTGTCACCTTTGCTGGAGTCCCGGGTCCGAAAAGCCCCGCCTTTAACGCTTGACCTGAAGCCATCAAAGAGAATGCCTGAGGCCATGTTTGCTCGAAGTATTCGAATATCGCTTTGACCTGTCCCGGGCGTGGGTAGAGGTAGGCCAGACGGTTCTCGCCGGTCGGGAGCATATGCAACCGATGCACCAGCGAGGGATGGTTTCTCAATTCGAAGTTGGGATCCACTTGGGTATTGATCTGCCCATGGTCGGTGAGTAATAGAAGTAGGGTCTGACGGCGGGTCTCAAGCGATAAGCGTCTTACGAAGTTGTCGAGTAAAGAATGAATGAAAGAAGTAAACTCGGCTTCCGCCTGCTCGGAATCCGGGCCGTATCGGTGAGATAGCCCATCCACACCGCCATAGTAAACCCAAATCAAGCGAGGGCACTCGAGACGCCTCTCGGCTAGCTCACGCACCTCGATCCACAGATCTGGCGCACCGCTAAAAGTATGCAACTCGACCCCAGCGTAATGCATGCGCGATAAGCCGGATCTACTGATGGCGTAATGCAGGAACGTATGAGCCTCTATTCCGGCGTTTTCCAAGTGGGGACCCAAGGTTGGGACCGGCAGGGCACTGTCAGGTTGGAAACCAGCCTTATAGAGCAAACCGGTCGATCCTTCGAAGGTCATCGGCGCGTGGGTGATCATATTAGCGACCAGACCGTACTCCTTGAGGAATAATTCGTAACCTAGGACGCCGTGTTCAGCCGGGCTGCTCCCGGTCCACAGTGTGGTCAACGCGGTGCTGGTGGTCGAGGGGACCACCGAGGTAAGCGGCGCGAGTAGGCAATTGTCAGCTGCTGGATCTAATTCCAACGACTGCATGTTGATCCATCGCTGGAAACGTTCATAACTAACAGTGTCGATCAAAGCCACCACGATCTGCCTGGTACCCTCAACCAGTCCATCTAATTCCGGCAAATCAAGCGGGCGGTGGGAGAGTTCTGACGCTCCTAGCCAACGGCACATACTGGCGGGCAGATTGAGGATCGAGAGGCCCTCATAGTAAGGATGGATGGCATCGGCGCCGAGATCAAGCCCGGAAAGTCTCTTAGTCTCCAATCTTGGGCGAATCTGGTCACTCAGATCAGGCATTAGGCATCTACATTATCATCATGCTGGCAAAAGGGTGGCAGCGTTGAATTCGAAGCGTTCAAGAATTTCCCTGATTTCCGTTACGGTTGGCATATTATGTCCGGTGCCCAGCTTCCGTACTTTGGCGGCCCCGGCGGCATTGGCCAGAGACCCCAATTCCTGTAGTGACATACCTCTGAGGTAGCCAAAGATCACAGCCGCGTCCAGGCTGTCGCCCGCACCAGTTTTATCATGTACCTGGACAGGAAAGCCTGGGGCAATATGCTCCTCGTCCTCAGTCAGCAACATGCAACCAGCTAAGCCGCGTTATATTATAACCATCTCCGGTCCCCTGGTAAGCAAGTGGCGGGCGGAAATCAGTGGATCTTCAATCCCGGTTAGGTCCCTGGTTTCGGATTCGGTGATAAGAAGGACAGTCGTCAGGGTGACGGCTTCTTCCCACCAGGCACGATCGATAGCCGGGTTGCCAGGTCCGGGATCGAAAAAAGTGGGTACGCCAGCCGAATGAGCTAGCTGTATGTTATGCCCCCACCTAAATGCTGCGATTTACTTCGCCGCCGTTGTCGAATAACTTCGAGAACTTGCGGGGCCATTACCTCAATGATGGGCGACGGATCCTCGGGCTGCCAGCTTTTCTTTGCTTCCTTTAAAGGTTCAGGCCAAATTTCCGTGGAGTGGACAATCTCGCCAGGGGTATCGGCTGACTCTAGCACGTCCAAAGCCTGATGGATCACCCGCATTTGCTGGACCTGGTTGTGGGGCTGTCCTAGGGTGTGACCGAAGGGGAACTCGACAGCTAGTGTGCGTGGAACACCGACCTTTTCCGCCCAGAAAGGCATCATCGTCACCATGATCGTAGATAAGCCTGCGACTTCCATCGTACGCGCCAGCACGGGCACGTTTAATGCGCAGTCCGGTCAGGCAGGAACTATCAACACACAGTCCACCTCCTCAGCTTTGAACTTCTCAGCTACCTCCGGTCCGTAGGTTTCCTGCCAAGCGGTCGTGTCCGACGGATAACCCTGGTATCCCATGAAGGAATAGACGTTCTGGGCTAAGTCGGCTATCCGACCCTCGACAACCAACTCCTGGAAACGGTGAATGGGCAGCAAGATGTTGATATCCGAGAGTACATCCCGGGTATTGATGTGTAGATGGCTAACACCAACATCTTTCTGCTGGATATCAGTAGACAGAGTTCGATAGGTTGGATCGCCCCACGTAGGCTCCTGCCTCTCCCGGACAATGTCAAAGGGCGGGTCAACACCCTTGTGATACAGACCACCCGACGTCATCAGTCCAAACTTGCATTCAGACAACGAGCTGGGTCGCGGCGTCCAGGGGATAGGTAGTTCGGGTTGCCGCTCCGTCATCCGATAATAAGCCGATATCAGACGTGGTAAATATTTGAAACTATCGACGGACATCGGGTGCTCCTAGGATAAATTTTTGGGTTCTCCTCCAGTAACTATGGAATTTTGACATAATTTTATTGTTATGTATGTTATTTACCTCAAAGGAAATTCGTCCTATCTACCTATTCCTGTAGAGGCGGCTCCTGGCGAAGCATCCCGTAGCGAAGCGGAGTGGGCATGCCGCCGACGGTCAGGCATGGGAGCCTGACCTGCTGGAGCATTAGGTGAGAAATGTGGGTATTGTATCCTGCTCCGCTGTGATTGAGGTCAAGGTAGAGTAATTGCAATTACCCACATAATTTGGAGAAGAACCAATTTCTTATGGGTTTCGGTCAGTAAGTAAACAACGCTTTTCACTCTCGACCGATCTCACTGGACCGCCTCCGATCAAGATGCAGCACACGAATTATAAAGGAAAGAGCCGATAAGATGCTGAAGTTGCCACTCGCAATGTGCTTTGTCGATTCACGTCCTTTAGCTAGCATCTCCCCCGCTATTAACTGCTACCTACAGGCCCTTCAAGAGAGTAGCAATGGCAAGGATGAGGAATGCGACAGTCATCAGCCAGAAGTCCAATTCAGGAAAAGTCTCCACGGGGATAATGCCTTGATGGAGAAGTATCCCAATCAACCCAAACAGCACTGCGATCGACCAATTTATTTGTCTTGGTGGTGAGAGTCTCATTTTTTTCTCCTCAATGGGGTTCAATTACTAATAGCTAAACTTCTACTGGCTGATAATGTGGGACGTAAACAAAGCCCATATCCGTTATATTTTTTCTGCTGCCGTTTTCTATTGATAGCAGGCCCAAAGATCATACTTCAATTCAATCCCGCTTCACAGCTTCTATGACTAAGAGTGGATTACTCTCGCGGAACTCGGTAAATTGATAATCTCCAAATTCAAACCTGACTTCGAAACCCGTCTCCCGCAAGAGTGTATGTAACTCCTGCCGATCAACAATACCAACCAGATCTCGTTCTTCAATTCGTGTTTAGATCTCCTCTATAAAGTGTGGGTAGAAACAACCAAATGGTCAAGTAGGCAGACCTCCGAGGTCTGATAGACCTCGGAGGTCGTAGACATCTATCGGTTCCTTTGAAGATAAGAAGACTCGCTTGCCTGGCTCTCTTGCGGTCCTTCAGTCGCTATCAGGATAAACTACAACAACAAATCGCACGCTTCAGGCGGCATCCAATGTGCGTCCTTGCCCTCCCACTTGACGTTGCAACCAATTGGATTGGTATACGGTGTGCTCACAGACTCGCCAGCTAGGTGTTCCCGCAATGCTCTTTCTAGATCATTGACCGTCATCTTGCTTGTTTCGAGTGGATTATCCACACCCCGACCGGTGTAGACGAGTTTTCGATCTTTGTCGAATAGGTAAAAGTGCGGCGTCCTTAATGAACCATAAGCTAAAGCCACCTCTTGCGATTTGTCGCGCAGATATATCCAAGGAAACTGGTGGTCTCGCATGCGCTCTACCATATGTTTGAAGCTATCTTCCGGGTAAGTGTCCGAACTGTTGGAATTGATACCCACGAATTTGACCCCTTGGTGGATAAACTGCTTGGCCGTCTGGCGGGTCACCTCATCTGATCCAATGACATAGGGGCAATGGTTGCAGGTAAAGAAGATAACCAGAACCGGTGCATCATCAAAATCGGATAGGCGGTAGTTCTTACCATCCGTTGCAGGCAACTCGAAATCCGGAGCTTTTTCACCTATCTGTAACGTAAATGCCATCGTCGTTCTCCTTTCTTTCCTAGAGTATCACACGGATTGATTTTGCTCAAAGGTGAAAACCAAGAAGATACAGAATCGTTAGAAGCACTGAAGTAGACGACTCGTTCAAACAAGTGCACTTCACGTGGCACATTTACGATCCATGCCGCCCCAATGCCATAACTGTCGCTCCAGGGTCGTCGCTCAACACTACATCACATCCCAACCAACGATAGAGCCACAACCTTGAGTCGGGGGTCGGATCGAGCGGACCAACCATCTGACCACACCAATGTGCCCATTGAACATATAAGGGGTTGAGCAGCATCAGCGGCCAGAGTGGTCCCAAAAACTGAACGCCGGTGACCGGCCACGGTCTGGTGAGCGTGATCCAGCCGATCGGGATATCCGAAGCGACCGCCTGCACCGTCCGAATGCGGCCCAGGCTAAAGGACAACACGACCGTGCGGTCGCGCACACCAGCCTGATCCAATTCGGTAATTAACCTACGACAAACGCCAGCACTCAAGAAGCAATCGGATTTCAATTCGAGCGCTAATGCCACATCAGAAGGCAGAAGTTCAGCAAGCTCGTCGAGCGAAGGAATCTGCTCACCTTCGAAAGCCGAACGACCATAATCTGCGCTTAGGGTTTTTAATTCGGCCAAAGTCATCTCCGCCACCGCACCATTGCCGTTCGTCGTCCGATCTACGGTCGCATCGTGAATGCAGACGAACACACCATTAGCCGATTGGTGCAGGTCGGTTTCGAGGATGTCTGCGCCATCGTCGATCGCTCGGCGAAAAGCCGCTAAAGTATTCTCCGGGCAAGCCACCCTATTGCCGCGATGCGCCATAACATAGGGTTTCGTTTTTCCCGCAAAGGTGAGGCGATCGGTTCGATTCATCGACTTAAAACCTCCTCGCAAAGCTGCTCTGATTCTAAAATGGGCTTCAGGATCCTAGTGTGGGGATCCTTCGAGCTGACCTACGAAAATGAGAGTACCAGAGGATTACCTTTCACCCGGACACAGGCGGGATAGAAGCCACACAAGGCCAACTAATCCAGCCAGCACTACCAACGGATGAGCACTGGCCCATAGGATCGCCCGCAACCCCTTACGGAACCTCTCGATTTGCCTAGCACTTGCACATGGTGGAGTAATTGGTTGATCCCAATCAAACCTGTTAAGTTGTTGCAGATAGCCCTGTTGAACGCATCCTTCCAGGCTGAAAACATGTATGTCGTTGGTAAGGCAGTAGGCTAAACGTAAATCACGAGAGAACTCATCCCAATTTAATGGAGGCGCATCCCCGATACCTGCCACCTGCACGCCGCCGCCGGTGATGCCCACCCCTACTGAATGCGCGCCTCGGCCATAGCTCCAAAGGACGCCGGGACCGCGCGGGCGAAGAATGCTGGTATACAACATAAGGACTTCCCGGTCGGCTCGTAGCTCTACCAGACCTGCAACCCGCTGGAGCAATGTAGAACCAGCTTTCCGTTCGTCAATGATCAGCGGAAGATGATAGCTGTCGACGCGGTAACCATCCACCCGCATCTCGGTCAGCAAGACATTGTACGCTGCCTGTGCAGTGCGCACCCTCTCCGTATTGAACACCCGGCGTAGCAGAGTGCGAAGTAGACGCAGCTTATCATCCATGATCTGTCGCAGATCCCGAATGTCCAATTCAATGTCCACCCCGATACCAGCCCATTGCAACCCATACTCCGCCGACCAAACTTTAAAAGCTCCATAACGAGCGGAGGCTTGTGCTGCATTGCTTACGTTGAACCAGTATCCCTGCTCCATGGGTAAAAGCTGCCAGGCTATGACTGGAATTCCGGCTTCGTTCAAACTATGTACTACACCCACACGCTCAGACGTGAGGTCCAGGATGCCCAGGCTGACACTGGCTTCAAGCGTAACCAGGTCCTTAATGACAGACGAATCGGCGAACAAAGCCTGCAATGCCTCCGCTTCGAGTTCACAGAAAAAGGTTAACATTGGTGCTCGAATGGTAATCCCTCCATCCATTACTTGGTATCGCTGACTAGTACTTCTTCAAGCATAAATAGACATATCTATGAGGTTATTGTATCAATGGATTGGCCTTCGCCCTATGACGGTATCTCAGCGGTAGTGCCCTTCGACTGCGCGGAGCCGAAGGTCCCGAGCAATGCCGAGGGGCTCCGCTCAGGGTGCTACCGCTTTTTGTTTGCATCCTGAGCGGAGGCCTGAGTGAAGCTCAGACCGAAGTCGAAGGATGGCCAACTATATCGTTCAGGATTCACAAAGCACTAGCTTAAACTTACATTATTACCCCTGCACCACCTACAACCTACACTGGTTTTTGTCCAATAAACAACCCTCGGCCTGTCAACCCCTCCGCGTCAAAGGTAACCCTAAGCCCAAGATCAACCAAAACAGCGCTCATCTCTTCTGTCGTAAATAACCCAAGCTCGTGACGTTCAACAAAGTGCTTCGTCCCTTCTGGAGTCCCGATCAGATAGTGGAAATCAAAACAAGACAATCTTCCTTCAGAAAAACTTGTGTTGACGCGTGCGATTTTTAAATCTGGCTCATCAATGAAGTGCGCATGGACCGTACCAGGATTCCATGTATCGGGTGTGAACCAAGGCTCGATGATGAGAAGGCCTCCAGGCAAAAGGTGACGGGCCATACAGGTTAACGCCCGACTGAGATTTTCATGGGTCTTGACATAACCAATTGAACTGAAAAGGCAGGTCACAACATCAAACGCATGCCCAAGATCAAACTCCACCATATCTGCATGATAGTAGGAGATTCCAGGATTACGCTGACGTGCGATATCGAGCAACTCTTGGGAAAGATCCAACCCTTCAACCTCATAATGATCCTTTAGATACTGAATATGCTTACCTGTACCACATGCAACATCTAATAAACTAGTAACTCCAGTAAGATGGTGCTGGTTGATGATGGCTACCAGATGCTGGACTTCTGCTCGATAGTCTTTGAAGGAATAAATGACATCGTAATATTGAGCGGATTCTAAAAACATAAGTTCCATTCTCCAGTTATGTATTGCCTTGTATTTAATACAGGAAAATTTTAATCGCTATTCAAACTTCTCACCCACCCCATGCTTTCTGAACCAGCGATCTTTCTCCCCATCCGAACCCGTTCAGCGTTTAAATAACGCATGAAATCCTTAAGGCAAGCGACCAGAGCCTCTAATATGGCGTCATTAAGTTGAACACCCTCTTCCCACCACCAGTTATTGAGGGTCAATATACGCCGCTTCCTGTCATAGGCAGGATCGACCCTGGCCACGAAACGGTCTCCGTAAATCACCGGAAGCACGTAATATCCATACTTGCGCTTGGCTACCGGCTTATAGACTTCCCAAGCGTAATCAAAATTATAGATCCAACGCAGTAGGTTGCGGTCCCAGACAAGATTGTCCAACGCGGCGATGAAGGCTGCACGCGTCTTGGGTGGTCTCCTGGTCCTCACTGCCTCTAATGTAGGCAGGTCAGCGGTTCGGATGAAGAAGGTTCGTTTGGGCACATCTTCAACCGCCACAGCCGTCAATTCGCCCCGCTCCACAAGACGGACTAATACGGTACGCCTGACTTGATTCTTTACACCAAGGATCGCTCCCCAATACTGCGCGGCACTGGGGTTGGCTAGTCCCAGCCCTCCCACCCGGCGCAGCACATGCCAGTTTTGATACTCTTCGACCGTCTGGTTAGGATCAGGGGCAGAGATCATATCAGCCGGGAGCAGTCGTTCGGTCAAATCAAAAAACCGCCGGGAGCCAACCCTATGATGTACCACTAGATCTCCCACCGCATATAGGGTATCAAGCGAGGCTCGGGCAAGCCGGGATAGTTGTCCCCATGACCAATCAATTTTATCTCCGTGTTTCAGGTCGATCGATGACAGTGGCCCGCGCTGGCTAATGGCATCTAAAATAGCCGGCGCGATTTTCATAGGTGGGTTGGATGGATCACCATGTCTCTCATGCATGTAAGCTCGGTGGCGGTTGAAATACGGCCAGTCCGCAGTCTGGTGAATCGACGACACCTTATCCCAGCCGTCCAACAACTGACGATCAGTGTACAGGAGTTCTTCCAGCAAGCGGGGACGATACTTCACCACACGCGATTGCAGCACCAGGTCGGGATTACGACCGACGACATTAATCGGGTCAAACTGGATGCAACCTACATGACGAACAAACTCCATGATCCCATCTTTACCCCTCAACCGCTGTGGCGGCCACAGACGCTGGTGAGCCAATAAGAAGCGACGGGCGTCGTCTTTGCTCAAGGTTATGGTGGGGGGAGGTAGTTCAATGGTGGCCATCGGTTAAGGGTCAAGATATTATATGGCTAATTGTTCCCCTTCTGCTCCCATAATTGACATACCATCTGAATGTGCCCGACGTGAATCGCAGTATGTTCCAACACGTGAAAAATGGACCAGGCGACCGTGAATGTTCGCCCATCCCGGGGGGAGGTGCGATTCGATTCCAAGTCTTCCAGGGTCAAGGTCTCCAATAGGTCACGAGCATAGGTCATTGAGTCTGAAAGCCGCTCTTTCAGTGTGATTCCATCCAACTCCCGGGCAAGAAATTCACCATCACGATCGCGGTCGGATAGATCTTTTCCAACAACGTCCCCAAGCCAATAGCGTTCCCCGCCAGTCAGATGGACAATAAGAACACAGAGCGAATTCATGTTGAACCCTGGCACCCAATCCAAAGCTTCCTGTGGTAGCCCATCAATTGCACGGATAATTTCCATATGAAGTTCGCCGAGTCGATCTAAGTAATCGGTATAAATTGAGTGCATATGCTCTCCTCGACCTACCTCAGGGAAGACGCCTGGGGCGCTGCAGATGAAATGACAATGGTCTAATTAGCCAACTGAAAAAAAGGTGCCTCCTGCAGGAAAATGAGGTACGTTACCTTGCGCACGTTTGGGTTCTTTCAATGCAATCATATTATTAGACTCCACTGAAAAAAGGTCAACCGCGAGATGAGGACCGGTATATGTGGGGGTTCGAGCTCTAAGGAAACAGATTTAGCTCAGTGGCAAATCGATAGATAGCCTCGGAGACAGTGGGTGGAGTGGGAGCAATGAGGTAATCAGTATCGTCAAAAGCGCTGACTTTGATCAACCACCGATCAGGTTGCCAAAGCCAAATACAGTACTCATCGTTTCTATCAGGTAGAGAAGGATGGTCTTCGTACCACACAGATAGCAGATACCCGTGAAAATCCTGAACAGGATGTTCTCCACGGGCGTTATCAAAAGCAGCCTTTGCTTCGTCTTGGCTCCTAAACCGTTCCATTCTTACAACCGTGGAGTGACCGGATGAAGGGGCACAGAAGACGTTATATACAACACCCATGGAGAAGGATTGTGCTACAAGGGGCTCATCCGATGATGGACAAATGAATTCAACTGTACGCTGCAGTACGATCTCCTCCGTATCCATTTGCTCACCATCTTGTGTAAGCGCTTGAGTATTGGCAATCGTGGAGATAATTGCAGCTTCACTGTCACTATTTAAGATTACTTGGGTTGGAATCTGAGTATTAGGAGGGGTTGTCAGCAATCCAACCTCAACCTCCGGTGGTGCACATGAGGTTAGCGACAGGCTAAGGAGGGCAATAACGATAAATCTCTTCATTGCATACCGAATAATGGCTGCCTAATCTGTCCGCTCCCAAATCTCATAGCAAGAACTACGTCCAAGGTTGTCGAAATCAGCTCCCTCTCCTGGATTTCTAGGATCAAAGTGCCTGGGGTTGAACAAAACAGCTAGAGCGTATGATGGTGGAATCATATACTCATCATCAGTGCGTGATTCCTGCATCCGAAGCGCATCATCACAGTGAATAAGGAAATAATCTGGTTGCAAGATAACGATATATTGACCCACATCAAGAATCCCTTGGCTTTTTAATTCCACGACACGCGGGGTAACCAATCCCACTTCATCAAGTATAGTCCGATTAGAGTAGTAGCCAACATAGCCTAAAGGCTCAAGTTGAACTCTAGCCTCTGGATCGGTATTTCGATCAAGCCATAATCCTGCCGGCTTTAAAGCCTCTTCATGTCGGACAACCTGCACCTCTCGAGCCCTACCGGCTACGTTAAACCCCAAGAATAGACATGCAATCAACACCACCATTACCAACAACGGACGCCGAACTCCTGAAATCAAAGGATTGTTGCCCAATGATCTCCATATTGAGCCTAACCCCAACCCTAACAACAGCATAATTGCCCACAACGCGGGTACGAAGTAGCGACTGAAAATAGTGGCGCCTGTCAGAACAAGTAGACCCGAATCTAGCAATGCGAAAATAGGGAGTATGGCGAGATATCGGTTCCGAAAGCTGCGATTTGCTTGCCATGCTGCTACCCCAAGGGTACCCGCAGCTAATAAATACGGTTCCTCGCTATTTTGTATGGGTAAACTGAATTAAGCAACTTTTGAGTTCAGTTAGAATAAAGACAAGTTCCCATACTTTCGTCACGGAGGCAACAGT
>Ga0209986_10004738_pt1 | contig 11460 bp, 7 predicted proteins | sample BlataG_FD_183168 | JGI IMG/M metagenome (GOLD analysis project Ga0209986, IMG submission 183168) | Deep subsurface microbial communities from Black Sea to uncover new lineages of life (NeLLi) - Black_00105 metaG (SPAdes) (version 2) | ecosystem: Environmental > Aquatic > Marine > Oceanic >...
TGGAAGGATAGAGTGGAGTTGTTACGCCTTGCCAGCGACGATAAGTCTCCCACTCATAGAGGAGCTTCTGCTGATAGACGTCTAGATGGTAGTAGTCAGAGAACCTCTTACCTGTTACTGGATACTGACGGTCAATTTGGTCTTGGACTGATACAGGCACTCCAGTAGCTTCCTCAATAGCTAGTCTCATCTCACTGCGGATTTCTGCGAACTCCTGAGGTCTTATGCGGAACAGACCAGTTTGCTGCATCAGTATACCTTTAACACCATCAACTCGGGCAACAGCCTTTAGCCAGAGCTTCTCTTCCTCTGGAGTTAGTTTCTCGCCAGATTGCTTCTTCCGCCAGATGAGGTCAGCATCATAGCCTTCTTCACCAAGAGTAAGCATTACCATATAGTCTCTAAAGCGGTCTGGATAGATATGCTCTAGTACTGCTCCTATATGCTCAGGAGATAAGGTACGTATGCCACTAAGACCTGTCCTTACCCAGGCAGGAGCTAGTTGACCTATTTCAGGCTTGCCAGTAGCAGCACCGAAGGCTACTATCGGTAGCATAACATGGATACCTGGGAAGAAGCCAGCACGCCCGATGTAGTCTATAAACTCCATACCAGGAAAGACATCATAGTACTCAGGGAAGTCTCGAAGGTAGAAGCTTCTGAGTCCCCCCATCCAGACAGAGCCTCTGAGCATATTCATCTGCAGGTCAGTATTAGGCACTGGCAGATAGCCCTGGTCTGTATTCTCCACATACTTAGCTATGCCTGTCATAGTGCCAGGAGTTCGCATAGCAGTACGTGGTAACCATCTCCAACGAAAGATTTCGTAATTCCAGAAAGGAAAGATAGCTCGCATAGATTCATCTATTATGTTAGCATCGTCATAGGTGGGGTAGGCTAGAGCATGTTGCTCACGAGCTTTAGTTATGGCAGATTCTTTGGAAGTCCACCAGTCAGGAGTGCCAGCTACCCTTCTAGCAGGCAGTTCACCCATCACAGCTTCCTTTATAGCAGCCTCTGTATCTAGTCCTAGCAGATGCCTATTAGCCAAAATCCTCCGATATTCTGGTAAAAGTATCTTAGCCTGCTCAGTAGTTAGCACCTTAGCCTTGACAATATCATCTATAGTAGAACCAGTCTGTAGCATATCAATAGCCCTACCATAAGTAGCTATAGGCACTTCCTTATACATAGGCAGTTTCTCTACATCATCTGCCACTGAGTTGATATACTGACGCCACTTGGTTATATCAGGAGCACCAGCGGAAAGATTATCAAGCATCTTCACTATATCACCAGATACCTCCCCGTAAGCATGCTCCCCTAAGTTGTCTGGTGTTATGCCTACTAAACTAGGAAGTACGCTACTATCCATAACATGAGTTGTTTGCATTACCGAGTCAATAGCTATAACCTTATCAGCCCTAGTTCTAGCACTACCTAGCATATTATCCACTATGCTAACTCTACCTAGTAGTTCCCTTATACCTGGGTCTCCAACAGCAGCGTATTGCTCAGCCCTATCCCTAATAGACCTCATAGCACCATACCAGTTTTCCCTAAATAGATTAAACAGATTATCCACTTCAGTATCTGTAGCAGTACCAGTGGCAATTTTTCTATATGTATCTGTTACTTCCCCAAGCTTAGCTAATTGCTTATCCACTCCCTTCCCAAAGTGCCTCTGAACATTAACTTTCAAATCAGATATATCAAAACCAGGTAGTTTATAAGCACTATGCAATCTAGTTATCTCTTGCCTTATCTCCTCCAGCTGCATTACTGTAGGAGAATCAGGAGTTAGGATAGTAGGCTCTACTCCCAAGTTATGCCAGAGCTGGTCATAGACTTCTCCTATAGCATCATCAGTAAAGCCAATGTCAGAAGCTGACTTGCCCAGCTTAGCAGCATAAGCATCTGCCTGCTCTACAGTATGTAAGATGAAGTCTTCTCTTGGGCGGATAGTTATATGATGCTGGACTCGTGTAAGTCCTCTGTATAAGTCATCTCCAGTACAGCCGTACAGATAAGCTAGATGATTAGGAGTTAGCTCTGTAACTACCTCAGGTATGTAGTCGGGAGTGAATACCGTTTTATCTACAGAGTTGAGGAAGTTGCGACTAGCTCTTAATCTGAGGCTCTTAAACTTCCTAGCATTGTTATCAAACTCATCCCAGATAGTAGCTTTCTGAGCTCGCTGCTGAGTCCAGAACCTATCATTTCTAACCTTCTTAGCAGTTCTAGGTATGATTGCTTCTATCTCAGCTATCTTATTGCGAGTTGCTAGGATGTTCTCTAGCTCAAGACGGCTGATAGAGTCAAGGTCAGTAAGGCGAGCAAGCTGAGCCTCAGACAGCATAGACCTTTCCCATACCTTAATCTCTGGAGTTGGAAGACCCTCCTCAAGTCTCCTAAGATGTTCACCATAGCCAGGCTCTGCAAAACCATACTTCTTAAGAAAATCTATATTCTTAGTTCTAGTTCCCCACTTACGCCACAGCTCAGTATCAATCCTAGTTTCTATATCTGCCTGAACAGCTCCTTCTGGAAAGTGTATTAGCACATCAACATCATGGGTCTTAGGAGTTGGAACCTCAGCAACCCTAGCATAAGTTCCAACAACGCTAACACTGTCAGCCTCAGGATACAACCTTCTTATATCAGACACTATATCACCAAGCTCACCAGAGGAAATAGGGATATCCCTATGAAGTGTCTTATAAGCTTGCTCAGGACCTATTCCTACTTCTGCACTCTTAACTAATTGGTTCATTATCCTAGTTAAGTCCGCCTCAGCAGTCTCCATAAACTCTGCTAGCAGCTTGGCTGACCCAACCTCAAAGTCATCCATCTCGCCTGGGAGTAGCTTGGCTTTTCTAAGCTCAGTTAGTTTGCGGTAGTCATGTATTCTCTCCCCAGTACCTTCCACCATAGATGATATGTTCTGCATATCACCAAGGAACTCATCTAGGTTTCTGGGAGGATTAGCTATGAAGGCATCTGCCTCATCCTTCAGTACGTTAATCTGATTTTTTAGGCTAACTAATGATAGCTCTCTTTCCTGCTCTACAAAGGCAGCCATCTTACCATCTATGTCATCAAAGATGCTACCGTCTAGTACATCATCTCTAATGCCCTTCTTGGTAGTCACGCGAACATCAGTGCACTTATCAAAGGTCTTACCTAAGTCCTTGCTAATCTGTCTCCGCTCAAACTCTAGTACATCTAGCTTCTGATGAGCTCTGATTGCTTCAGGACCTACAGTAGAGTCAGCTAATAGTACTCGTTCTATATCCCTAGCATCACTAGGATGGATGGCAGCTATATCATCTAGGACAGACTTATGCTTAGCTAACACTTCTGTCAAGCCTCTCATCTCGTCTGGAGCTATATCTGCTAGTGCTTTCATGTAGTGGACTTGATAGTCATATGCAGTCTGCATAGCATTAAAGTGAGCCCACATATCATAGGCATCTTGGAAGGAGGCTAGATAGTGGTCTCTGCCAGCTATGTTAATCTTGGCACCTATAGTCTTGCCACCTAAGAAAGGAACCTTCTCAGGTATGACTACTCCTCTAGTAATGAAGGGTACTTTACCTCCTTTGAAGACTGCTGTTCTGCCAGTCTTAGGGTCTACTACAGCTTGAGCTAGTCGCAGCTCACCTCTCTCAAACATCTGTAGCTCATAAGGAGCATTGGCTAGCCCCTTGAATAAGCGGTTAGTCTCTGCTACTCCACTATAGCTCTTAGGATACAGTACTTCTGCTCCACCTAGGAAGCTCCTCTGCATATTCTCAAGGAAGTTGTAAGGACCGAAGTTGGTAAAGAGTAAATTCCAGCGAGCTATAGGTATTACCAGTCGGCGTTCTAGAGCTACCAGAGCAGATGAGTACAGTATTCTGTCAGCTACCCTACTATGCCAAGAAGCTGACCTACCAGCCTGATTCATGTATTTAGTTAGAGGACTATGCAGATTAGTGTAGCGGATACCCTCTAGCCTGTTAAACGTATTCATAAGGACATCAGATGCTGTATCACCTTTGAGAGCAGCTTTAGCAGTATCAGCTACACCCTGCTTGAAGGAGACTAGCTTAGCTGATAACTTGTTTACTAAGTCCTCAGTAGCCTCTTGCCCAAGGTCAGCTATCATCTTGCCAGCTGTTACTCTCTCACCTTGTCCACTGAACATATTAAGTACTTCATTATTAAGGCGAGATAAGCGGTTAGTATCAAATGTTACTTCTTCAGCTATCCCCTTAGTCAGCTTGAGAGCAGCTGCATCATCTATGTAGTTAAACTCTAGCATAGGAGTACCTGCTCTAACTGCTGCGTCCCAACCTTCCATAGGTCTTGCTATAGCCTGGTCAATAGCATTAGTAGCAGTGTCAATAGCATCTTTGGCTGTCAGTCCTTTCATGTTGCGGACTTCAGGATAAGTGCGCTGTAGTACTGAACTGAGCTTCATATAGCTATCTCTGGCAAAGTTCCTAGCCATCATAGTGTAAGTCCTAGGAATTGTATAGCCAGCACCAGTTAGCCAGAAAGCTCCTTTGACAGGAGATAATACTACCTGCACACCAGCTTTGAAGATAGCATCTGCACCTGCTATATATCCATTCTCAATCGCTCCTACCCAAGGACCTATTCTAGTACCTAAACCTCTGAGTCCTACCTTGGTAAGTCCAGTGCCTAGAGTTTTAGCAGCAGCAGTAGCCATACCTAATCCTATATAGCTAACTGGGTCAAAGAATACCTCAGTACCTAACTTAGCATACCAAGGAGCATCCCAGGCATTGAAGGCTCTGGCATAGGAAGACCAGCTAGTCTCTCCCATAGAGCGGTAGAAGTCGTATTCCTCCTCAAGTCTAGCGGCAGCAACATCTTCTGGTGTCTTGAACAGCCTATGAGCTCCTATGATAGCAGCAGCGGCTGCTGGTCTTGCTAGTATGTTGAAGTACTTATCCAGCAACTCTACCGTAGCCATCATAGGCTGAGTTACTAGCAGTTTGCCAAATTCTAATGGAGTTAGTTCAGGAGCTTCTGCTAGTACTGTTCCTGCTCTAATCAGATTAAGACGGTCAGATTCTATTGCCCAGTCCTTAGCTCTAGCTGAGAGCCAGTCCTTAGCAGATTTCATCTCCTCATCTTGTAAGTCCATCTGACTGAGCATACCTCTAACCTGTTCCTCAGTCATACCTTGAGGTAGTTCAGCTACCCCAAAAGCAAAGGACTTGGCTATTTCTTCTACAGTTAGATTATGAACTGCCCTTAGCTCCAGCTTCGGTGCTGTCAGAATCTCATTTAATACTCTGGTCTGAGCTTCTATAGCATCCTCGTCAAAGCCTTCTGGCAGTACATTGGAGAGGTGTTTTAGACGGTCAAAAGTGGACGATAGCCATACAGTATCTTCGTCTGCCATAGTGTCCAGTGGAAGATACTGTAGTATGTCCTCTGCACTCTGGAGTCTGTAGTCAGGGATAGACAGGTAGTTTGGCATAGTAATCATTACTTCCTGTCTCCACTCAGTAGCCTTTAGGTCTTGTAGAGCTAAGTCGTATTCCTGCATAGCCAGCTGGAGTTGTTGCTGGTACTCCTCAGCCTCTAGCAATCCAACTTGTAGAAACGGAAATATAGGAAACCTTCGCTCCCCAGGTCTAGGTAAAGTAAATGGAGGAACAAACCTAAATCTACGTTCCAGCCCTGCCATAGCTCTCTCAGCTTCAACTAGTCGTGTCTGAGCTTGGTACTGCTCAACTCCGAGCTGAGCTAGCTCCCTGCCAAAGCCTGGGAAGTATTCAGGAGGCTCCACTGGAGGAACAGTTACAGGCTTCTTGGGCTCTGGAATCTCTATGCCCTTCTCTTCTAATACCTTCTTAGCATACTCTGACAGCTCTGCTGGTTCTCCGTCTGGCATTATGCTCCTCCTTCAGGTGTAGCTCTAGCTGGCAAAGCAGTCCGCTGAGGCACAGTCTCTCCCCTACCTCTGGCTAGCTGTACTGGTGGTTCTTCTCTGCCCTGCTCAGCTGTTAGCATAGCCAAAGTTGCATCTGCTACAACATCGTACAGTCTAGCAGTTTCTCTATCTCCAGTCTTGTCCAGCCAAGCAGCCTGACGCCTATAGTATTGTATCAGAGCTATTAGACTATTACTAGGATGCATCTCAGCCTGGTCTGCCCTACGCTGTGCTCTCTCCTGCATTGGGTCTCCAATGTCAGGAAACAGCTTCTTCACAACATAAGTATAGCTTAGACGGAAGTCAGGGTCTAGCATTCTGGCAGTAGTAGCTCTCTGCACTAGGTCGCCAGGAATCTCTACCTCATAGTCGGCACTGATATAAGCATCGTCTGGTAAGGCATCTGGACAGCCCCAGCCATAAGGCTTTACTCCACGCTCCTTAATATCTGCTAACCAGTCATTATCTATATCCTCATAGCGATTGATAAAGGCTTGATGAAAAGGCTTCATTACTTGATTAGCAGAGGCGGCTATCTGGCTCATAACATAGGCTGTCAGCTGACCTTGAACACTTCCGTACATAGCCCAGCTAACCCCCCCTCTCTGCATCATAGCTTCTAAGTCAAGCTGAGTGCTCCTCAGCTCAAGTGGTATAGGCACTCCGCCTATGAAGTCAACGGAGTCATCAGGACCTCCTCTAAATATAGCTCCCCTTCTGAACACATCCTCAGGCTTGACTATAGCCTTGCCACTTCTGCTTCGTTCAAAGATTCTTGGCTGAGCGGTGTCTCGCAGTAGTTGAAGACTAAAACTCCACCACTTATTCCAAGTTCTGTAGATATGCTCATTAGTTGCTACGATTGGTTGTCCTACTTCTGCCTTCCAACGTTCTGATGTATCCTCCTGAGTTTGCAACTTCAATGTAGATGAATAAGTTGGAATCATACCTTCTGTCAAACTACCCATATCAGGTAGTCCACCAACTGGAGCTACATAGATAGGCATACGCTTGAAACGAGTACGCTCAAACTTTACCAGTACAGTGTCTATAACTATAGCGTTCCAGATAGCTTTACCGAAAGGAAAGATGTCAGATATCTCTACCCACCAGTAGTCACGAATAGTAACATTCCTTCCTACTGATGCTCTCCACTGGGCATAGTTGTTACTCAAACTCCAACCGTTCCTCTTAGCCATGTTAGTAGCTTGACTGGAGCCTACTCGGCAGATGTGAGCTACCTCGCTAAGCCCAAGAGTAGCGTCCCACATAGGATAGACGTCTATAGGATTCCAAGGCTCATCGTAGCAGCGAGTACCATCGTCTGTTACTGCGGCGAAGTCAGCATACCAGCCAGTTGCTAGCATAAAGCCTAGTGAAGCCCGCTGTAGAGATTGTCTAGGATTAGTCTTACGGAAGTTGTTATGAACATCTTTCCAGGCAGTTTGGAAGAATCTGCTGACAGATGATACGGCAGCAGAGACCTCTGGGTCTACCGAATCGTAGTCCTTTATCCTATGAGGTATATCAGTGTCTAGAAGATGCAGTACCAGGTTAAATAAAGAGCGAGGGTCATTCCCAACGAATGACTCCATTTTCTCAGTTTTCAGTTCGTCTATCATCTCTATGAGCCTGTACCAGCGTTTCATGGCAGGGTCTCTAGGCGCCCAGAATTTCTTGAGCTCATCAGAGCGAGTGATTACTGCTGTTGCATTTCTATCCATTTACTTCTCCCTATCTAGAGTAAGTATATCCATCTCACTTACTATACCTAGTTCCACAAGCTTTCGCAGTTGCTTAAGAGCGTAAGCCTTCTCTATCTCAGCTCTCTCCTTAAGATAAATATCAGTCAGTCCTTTATCTGCTCCCTCCGCCATCCTATGACACCCGTTGCAGAGCCAGATACCCATAGCAAGCATATCGTCTTCCCAATGATGATAGTTTCTGTGCCCTTCTCCCTCTCCTCCTATAGGTACGCCACATACCTCACAGAATCCAAGGAACGGCCTTTTGGTCTCACCATTAGGAAGATAGGTATGACCAACTCTCCTCATCATCTTCCTTTCACTACCGCCATTATCTAGATACTTCTTCGTAATTTCCTTACGTCTGTTCGGATGGGCGTCTCCCCACCTTTTCTTCCTCTCAGAGTCTACATTAGACATAGTAACCTCCAACTGTTATCTTCCCCATGAGTCGTTCCAGCCACCCTCGGTAGAGTCCCCGACAAAGCCCCTTGCTATGGGAGAGGCAGAGCGGCAAACTATGGCGATTGCGCCGCAGTCGTGATGGTCATCTGCTCCTACCACCAGTATACCACTCTTAACCATTCTGTTTCTCCTGATATTCTTGCATTGAGACCAGAAGCGTATATCTTGGCAGTCTATGTCATCTAGGTGCCTGCTGACTTCCGTTATCATATAAGGCTTAGTGCTAACATTAGTTTGCCAACCTATAGCTCTCATTGACTTGCCTGTCCTTACATCCTCACGCCAGTAAAGGTCAGGGTAGTCTCGCAGATGAGACACAATATCTAGGTTATCTTCTGGACATATAACTCCATCATTGTAATAGTGGGCTACTTCCTTCATAAGCTCTGCCATCTCCCACTCATCATAGAAGCCGGCTAGAGTAGCACAGTGCTGCATCACTGGAGGAATCTCATTGCCATCTTTGTCTCTGTAGCCTTCAATGAAGTTCCATACTTGACCTACTGATTCAGATGTCTTACCTTTGCCAGGGTCTATGCTAATGACATAGCCTTTGCTTTCCTCTTTATCGTGCCAGATGTCCAGGGTGGCTGATAAGACAGCTCCAGTTACCTTGTCAGTTGCAGTGATATTCTTCTCCATAGGTGCTGGAAGGCAGTTGTGAATCTTATCAGCTATAATTTCAGAGCTGTAAGCTTGGTCTCCAGCCACTAGGAAGCAGGTCTCATCATTCTCAGGGAACTCCTGCTCAAAGATGAACATGGTGTCCCCAGAACGACGAAGGCTTTCAGTTTCCGCTCTCTTATATCTCCTCCATCTGAGCTTAGCCATAGCCTCAAATTCGCTAAGATTATATACTCCTATAAACTGACGAAGGAGATTGGTCTCTTCCGACTGTATATTAGGTAATGGGTCTTTATCATCCCCAGGAAGACAGAATATATCATCAGCATACATCTTGTACTCAGGATGTATAAACCAGGGATAGAAGTGATGCTTATATACTGAACCTCCTATTGCTTTACCTTCCTTAGCTTTTCTATACATTTCACAGAAAGGATTGTCCTCACCATTAGCAGTACTACCAATCCTAATCTTAGTTCTAGGACTAAGTGGAACTCGCTGTAGTGCTGATGCCATAATAGCCTCGTGAGTACCTATCAACCAGAAGGCATACTCATCTAGTAGTAGGTTATGAATAACTTCACCTCTGCCAAGTACGTAGCTTCTGCTACTGAATATATACATAGTAGAGTAGAAGTTGGTAGCCTTGTCCTCCCAGCTAAGCTCAGTAGCTGACTTATGGTCTAGCTTAGGAATGGTAGGAATCTTTCTCTGTAAGCTTTGGTGAAAGCGTTTAGCCTTTAATATCTGACGTTGAGCACTGAACTCATCATAGCTAATGATAACCGATACAGTACCGTTGAGAGTGATGTTATCCAGGAAGAAATCGCCAACTATAATAGATGTAAATCCTACTGAGGCAGGCTTAACATAGATATCACGTAGCCCAGAACTAACAATAACGTCCTCCTGAATAGGATTAGGTAAGAGAGGTACTCTCTGCCTGTTCTTATCGTCAATATCCAGGAGCGTACTTAGCGTAAGCCGTCTGTCAGAGAATAGCGTCTTTAAGGCTTCATCTTGAGTTTGGACTACCATTACTTCCTCTTCCAAGGTGGCGTCCAGGGCACTCTTACTCTTGCTGTATATCCTAGACCTAGGAAAGTCTTCCTCTGCTTGATAGTCTTGCCAACTACTGTAGTTCTGGCTCCTCTAGTTCTAACAACATACCCTGCTCTGCTTAACGCTCTGAAAGCCTTTCTGCTTGGTCTAGCAACACCATTAGACATCTACTTCCTCCTTGATATCTTTGCTAATGTCAGTGCTAATCTCGCTTGTCTACCTGTCCTGCCACCAGCACCTCTCATCTTCCTAGCATATGCTTGGACAGTCATGCCAGCCACCTTTGCTTTGCGAGTGAAAGCTCCTGGTCTCTTAATAGCGCCAGCAATCCAGCGTTTTCCACCTCTAGTCCTTCTTGCCTTAGCTGCTTTAGCCATTTACCTATCCTCCAAAGATATGTATTACATCTGCCCACTCAAGTACTCCAAGTCCACACAGGAACGCAGTTAGAGCTATTAGTGCGTTTCTGTTCCGTGCTATTCTGCCATTCTGCTTTTTAAGAGTTTCCTTGATTTCCTTTACATCTCCAGCCATACCTCTCTCATCAGTATCCTTTATGCCTACAACAGCAGTCTTGAGTTCAATAAGCAGTTCGTCTCTCTCTGAAGGTTTGAGTGCCATTATCTCTTTCTCCTGATTGGCACTCCGATAGGTCCGCTACCTTTGCCTCTCCCCAATCCTCTGCCAGCACCCTTGCTCCTGATTTTACTTCCTGGGCAAGGTTTTCTAGCCATTATCTTGTTCTCCTTCCTACCCTAGTTCTGCCAGCGGCTGATGCTACTGGTCTGCTATATCTAGTTCGGCTACGAGTAATCCTCCCAACTGACCTTACCTCTCTAGTTCCTACACGACTTAGCTGTGCTCGGCGAATGTTGCGTCTCGCTGCCTGAATGACTTTTGCAGTTACGGGTCGCCTAGCCAATCTCCTTACCTCTAGCTAATGATACGGTATCAGTTCTGCTTATCTGAATTATCTCTTGATTTTTGCTCACCCAGTCAGCGAAGTTGAAACCACCATCCTTGCCAGATACTACTGCTTCCAATAGCTGCAACTGTTGAGGTGTGTAAGCACTACGGAGTCTTAGCAAATACTGCTGGTCAAAGGAAGTCATCTCAGCAGGCACTAGCTCTCCTGTCTCTTCATCCTCCACCAGTTCCATCTCTAGAGACTTCCGTAGTATCCTATGGTCTTTCTCCAGCACCATACGGAAGTTGCGATAGAAGTCCAGTTCAGTATATTCTTGGCTAAGCTCTTTGCGAAACTCAGGTACACGCTCTTCCAGCTCAACGAACTTGGAATCTTGTCTAGCTATTTCAAGCCATTTTCTTGTAAGTCCTAGAACATATAATGCTTCCTCGTCTGAGAACCCAGAGCTCATCCAGCCGAGATACTTGGCTCTAATATCATCATGGCGATAAGGAATGAGAGATAGGGCAGCCGACACTTCCTTTGGTTCGCCTGAAGGTAACTGTAAGGTATGGTCAAGCATACATTCCCTCCAGTCTAAGTATACCACACACGTAGCCATCTGTCAAGGATAATAATGGCAATATTTATTTATTTAACAAAGGCAATAGGCTAGTTGACAAGGCTATATCTGGTATGGTATA
>Ga0209986_10004739_pt1 | contig 11455 bp, 15 predicted proteins | sample BlataG_FD_183168 | JGI IMG/M metagenome (GOLD analysis project Ga0209986, IMG submission 183168) | Deep subsurface microbial communities from Black Sea to uncover new lineages of life (NeLLi) - Black_00105 metaG (SPAdes) (version 2) | ecosystem: Environmental > Aquatic > Marine > Oceanic >...
TACCATTGCAAAAAGATATTCGTAGCGTGGTCTTTCTCTGCGATAGCGAGGTCAACGAGCTCGTTGATGCTCTTCGTGATGAACTTCTCGTGCTCCAGAGTCTTCTCAAACATATCCATAGGCGACTTGAATTCTGTCAGCGGCTGTTCAATTGCTGCCAGCTTTACCTGACCGCCCTGGTCATTGATGTAATCGTAGATTTTCATGGCGTGCACCATCTCCTCCTGATACTGAACCATAAACCAATTGGCAAATCCCTTCAGTCCGGTGTATGTGCTGTATGCCGACATCGCCATATACAGATACGCCGAATACATCTCCTTGTTGAGTTGACCATTCAGCGCTTCCTGCATCTTCTCGCTTAGCATATTTATCTACCCTCTTCCTGCTTTTTGTGACAGAACCACCAATCAAAGCATTCGTATTGCTTGACCCTTTCCTTCGCGGTTTTCTCATCTGATGCAGGAGGAATTATAACCTCATCTCCAATCAGCTCGTTGTTAGGCCAATTTGCAGGTATCGCAACGCCATTTTCATCGCCGGTTTGAAGACCTCGGACCATTCTCAGTATTTCATCCATGTTCCTACCGAGTTCCTGTGGATAATATAGCATAGCTCTTATGATTCCCTCCGGGTCCACTATAAATACCGCCCTGACCGTATTCGTTCCCTTGTTCGGATGGATGAGTCCCAGCATCTTTGCAACTCTACCTGTGTCGTCCGCTATTACTGGAAACTTTATCTTCTCTTCCAGGTTCTCTTTTATCCATTCTACCCATTTAATGTGGCTGAAAACCTGGTCTATGCTCAATCCGATCAGCTCGCAGTTAAGTTTTTTAAACTCGTCAAATCGCCTTTGAAAAGCTACGAACTCTGTCGTGCACACGGGCGTAAAATCCGCAGGATGACTGAACAGGACAAACCATTTGCCCTTGAACTCTTCTGGCAGTTTCTTCCTTCCATGAGTCGTTTGTACTTCCATATCCGGAAATTTTTCCCCAATCAGGGGCATTCCTCCTTTTTCTTCCATATTTCGTCTCCCTCCTATTCCATTTCAATACAGTTTTGCCACAGACCGTGAACAGTGCAGAATTCCCTCGCTTCCACCTTCTCCACTTCGGCTGCGATTTCAAATTCAAATACCGCTTCTGGTGCATCTCCTGGCTTCAGGAACTTCCTGCAAATCTCATCATCCGTAATTATCTCTATCCATTCGATGTAATGATTTTCCTCCATCGGGTGCAGAACTGAACCAACTTTCACTTTCACCTTTTTGTCCATTCTTTCGATTACGGGAACGTGCTTCTCTTTGCCTGCATCCGTAGTCTTTTCCGCAAGCAATTCCATCGGCTGACCACAACAGACCAGTTCACCGCCTCCCGCATGCAACACCTCCACTATATTACCACACACATTACAGCGGTAGATGTGTTTTCGTTCGGTCATATTCTCATTCCATCATCTCCTCAACTTCTTTTTTACCATGCTCCAATTCCTCAACCTGCTCCGTGTCTTCTTTTAAGAGCAGTGTCTGAAATTCACCCATGTGTGTTTTTTCTTCCTTCGCTATATCCAAAAGAACCGCCTTGACCTCTTCCCGCGTCGCCATCGCCGCGAGTTGCTCATACAAATTCACGGCATCCAGTTCCGCTATTATCCCCACACGCAATATCTCCCTATCCCTCTTCTCCCTACTCACTTTTTCCAAATCTATTGGTATTTCGGATAACATAGTTTATACCACCTACTTCGTTCCTTATAAATTTTTCTATTCCGCGACAGAAGCCTATGATTTCGCTTTACTTCATCCCTTCTTCCACCGCTGCTCTGATAATATATCCTGCCTTGTGCAGTATCGTGTCGCCAAGCTCGTGGTCTTTCTCCATGCTCGCCGTGCAAGGATAGGAATGATGAGACTCGCTGATTCGCTCGTAAAGTTCCCGCCTATTCTCAACTTCTACGCCTACTAATTGCTTTGCCACGAACCATGTACTCCCGCAAGGAGCACTTCTCAAAACATCTACATGAGCAATACGCCCTCTTCTATCCACTTCCACCCGCACTTCGGGTCTTCCAATCCCGAACTCAGCTACAAAACTTTCAATCACGGACTTGTCATCCAGCGGCTGCAAATCACAGAACGGCTTTGGAAGTTTATGAGGTTTTCAATAACTCTTTTGCCAAAATCACTGCTGTATATCACTATCAGCTCCATTTTACAAGTCAGATATAATTTATATAAGGGAGGGCGTCGTAAATTAATTACGAGGTTTGTTACCCATTTTCATTGTGATGCCAAAAGGGCAAAACCCAAAATGAAAGAACAGGCGAGACAGAAGATTAAAGAACTCGTAGACCGATTCCGTACGAATATAGACGTTTATAAAAAGTCAACATATAACGAAACACAGGTAAGACGCGAATTCATTGACCCTTTCTTTGAAGCGCTGGGCTGGGACGTGAGCAATAGGCAGGGGTTTGCGGAACAATACAAAGAGGTCGTGCACGAAGATACGGTAAAAGTGGGGCGTTCAACCAGAGCACCGGATTACAGTTTCAGAATTGGCGGTCAGCGTAAGTTTTTTGTCGAAGCGAAGAAACCCGCGGTGAACATAAAAGAGGACGTCAGCCCGGCATACCAACTAAGGCGGTACGCGTGGAGCGCGAAACTGCCGCTGTCGGTCGTAACGGATTTCGAGGAGTTCTCGGTCTTCGACTGCCGAATCAAGCCTAATCCAAACGACAAATCCAGTGTGGGGCGAATCGCATACTACACGTTTGACGAATATCTCGACAGCGATACGTTTGATGCGATATACGATGTATTTTCAAAAGAAGCGGTGCTCAAAGGTGGTTTTGATAAGTATGCAGAATCAACGAAGGGCAAGAAGGGCACTGCGGAAGTAGATAGCGAATTTCTGAAGGAAATCGAGAGCTGGCGTGAACTGCTGGCTAAGAACATCGCACTCAGGAATCCGGACGTGTCCATTCACGAATTGAACTATGCGGTGCAGAAAATCATTGATAGGATAATTTTCCTGCGGATTTGTGAAGACCGAGCAATCGAGCATTATGGGCAGTTGCAGACAAAAGCGGAAGCTGGTGACGTGTACACGCATTTGCTTAACCATTTTAAATTAGCCGAATCGAAATACGACAGCGGGATATTCGATTTTGACACAGACAGGATAACGCCCGCGTTGGGCATTGATGACCACGTATTGAAAACGATTATTCAGAGTCTGTATTATCCAAAATCGCCTTATGAATTTTCGGTGCTCGGTGTAGAGATTTTAGGGAACGTGTACGAGCAGTTTTTAGGTAAGGTCATCCGGCTGACCGCGGGGCATCAGGCGAAGGTGGAAACGAAGCCGGAGGTTAAAAAGGCGGGTGGCGTGTATTACACGCCGCAATATATCGTGGATTACATTGTCAAGAACACGGTGGGTAAGCTGATAGAGGGGAAAACGCCAGAAGAGATTGCGGAGATTAAAATTCTGGACCCTGCATGTGGTTCCGGAAGTTTTCTGATTGGTGCATACACGTATTTGCTGCGGTATCATTTAGACTGGTACGTGAGCAACGAGCCAAAGCAGCATAAGGATGCGGTGTTTCAAGTTCGCGAGAACGAGTGGTATTTGACCACGGCAGAGAAGAAGCGGATTCTGTTGAACAATATATTTGGCGTTGATATTGACCCGCAGGCGGTAGAGGTAACGAAATTGAGTTTGCTGTTGAAGGTGCTTGAGCACGAGAGCCGCGAGAGCATAGACCAGCAGGTGAAACTGGGGCTGGAGGGTGTGCTGCCAAATCTTGTGGATGATATCAAGTGCGGGAATTCGCTGATTGGGGCGGATTATTATGAAACGGGGCAGCAGGAAAGGTTGTTTGACGAGGAGGGGATGAGGCGGGTTAATGTGTTCGATTGGGATGACGAGAGGAAAGGGTTTGGGGGGATTATGAAACGTGGTGGGTTTGATTGCGTTATTGGGAATCCGCCTTATATAAAAATTCAAGTTTTACAAGAGTTTCAACCGAAAGAAGTAGATTATTTAAAGAAAAAATATTTCTCCGCTTCTTCTAGAAGTATTGATATATATGTAATTTTTATTGAAAAAGCGTTAGATTTAATCTCTAAAGATGGTTTAATTGGTTATATTTGTCCTCACAAATTTTTAAATTCTAATTATGGAAAAAATACAAGAACCATTATTTCAGAAGAGAAAAATTTGGTGAAAATTTTAAACTTTGGTATAAATCAAGTTTTTGAAAATGCAACAACTTATACTTGTCTGTTATTCTTGTCGGGGTGTTCACAAGAAAACTTCGAATATTTTGAATTCAAAAACACTATACCAAATTTAAAAGAGGAGATAGAAAAAGGACTTTTATTTTTAAAAATAAAATCTGAACGAATTGTTACCGAAAATTGGATTTTTACAAGCCCAGAAAATCAAGAATTGTTGAAAAAAATTAAATTTGGCAATCCTTCTTTGGGAGAAATAACTACAAATATTTTTCAGGGTCCCAAATCTGGAGCCGATCCAGTTTTTATTGTAAATGTCTTTGAATTTGGCAATAAACAGAGCAAGTGCTATTCAAAGTCTTTGGATAACTTTGTTTATATTGAAAGCGACATACTAAAGCCCTATGTTAAAGGGAAAAATGTAAGGAGGTATTACATACAAAGAAATAATGAATTTATTATTTTTCCTTATACCGATGATGGAAGTTTAATTCCTGAAAAAAATTTGAAAAAGAATTTTCCTTTAGCATTTGAGTATCTTTCAAACCATGTTAATAAAAAAATACTTTTATCTAGAGAAAAAGGAAGATTTAAAGGAATTTGGTGGTCTTTTAGCAGACCACAAAATATGCAAATATTAGATAGAAAAAAGATTATTACTCCATTTAACGCTTTTCATAGTTCATTTTCCTTTGATGATGATGGAGATTTTATTTTTAGTGCTGGAGTTTCAGGAGCTTATGGTGTTTTATTGAAGGGGGAAATAAATATTGACTATAAATATCTCTTGGGGATTTTGAATTCCTCTCTGTTGGAAAAATATTTAAAAATAATATCAACTGCATTGAGAGGTGGTTATTATTCTTTTGAACATAAATACATTAAACAGCTCCCAATCCGCACCATAGACTTCTCCAATCCAAAGGAGGTAGAGGAGCACGATAAACTCGTTGCTTTGGTGGATAACATGCTCGAACTGCAGAAGAAATACCGCGAGGCGAGAATGGAGCGAGATAAAGAGCTTTATGAACGGCAGATAAAGATTGTTGATGCGCAGATTGACCGGCTGGTTTATGATTTGTATGGGCTGACGGAAGAGAAAATAGAAATAGTGGAGAAATCGCTATAAATAGCATGGCTACTGATGCAGCAAATCCATCACTAAAAATTAGCTTTTCAATCTTGTGATTATGATATATTTAGTTAGGCTAAACTGCTTTAGATTTAGAGAGATGTTTTTGATGATCATTTTTAATTTCCTCGATAACATTTAGTGCTTCAAATAAAAGCCAAATGACTTTAGCCGATAATTTATCATTGGAAGCATAATCTATGTCGTATCCATGTAAGACACCAGCCCTGACAGAGTGTTTTCCCATAAACATGCCATAGTAGTACCTAAAAGAGTCATCTATCCCTTCAATTTTTTTCTCGCCTCCTTTCTTTGTTACAACTTTAACGCCTGTAGGTTCTTCCTTCATCACCCATACACCCAGATCGAGTGCTAATTGGACAAAAACACCATCTATTTGAGTCATAAGCGTTGGAGTTGATAGTGCGTATTTACCCTCCTTATGTGCATCGAGTGCTTGATCAATTATAATTTTTCTCTGTTTATAGTAGCCGAAATGTTCCCAATTTGTTTTTAATTCCTCGATAGTGGATTCCTTCTGTAATGCCTTCATGAGATATTCTGTGGCTTTATCGTTTCCTCCCTTATTATATTCAGCATATACATCTATAAAGAAGAGGTGAGGGACACTATTCAGCCATTTATACTCAAAATCAGATTGTTCTATTTCTATGTATTTCTCACTAATTCTTTTCAAAGAATCAAAGAAATCGGGACTAATAACAGATTGTACATTTCTTAAAACTTGCTGTGTTAAGGACTGTGCTAAGGCTACTTGCCGAACTATGGGTGAAAAATCCCGTTCTACTAATTGCTTGGCAACATTACTGATTTGTTGATGGACTATTTGAAGATTTCTCACTGTCTTCTCTAAAGCGGGCTCCGCTATTGCTGTAATTGCTTCTGCTTGTTTTGCAATTTTTGTTATAGCTTCCTGCTGTTGCTTAATTACTTCCTGCCATCCAAAAATTTGAGTAGCAATAGCAGGGATTTCAATTGGTATCCTTTTTTCTCCTTCATTCGTTCTTTTTCTCGTTTTTTCTACCATTTTTTTCTCCTTTGCCAACAAAACCTTATTAATACTATATTACTAAAATTAATAAAAACCAATGTTGTATTCGAGGTAAGCCAAATGACAAAACAAAGATTTGTCGTATTAATCGAAAAAGATGAGGATGGCGTTTTTATTGGCACCATCCCATTGCTAAAGGGTTGCTATTCCTATGGAAAGACGCTTGACAAACTCATGGCGAATCTAAAGGAGGCAATAGAAGCACATCTTGAAGCGTTTGGAACCGAAGAGAAGAAGCTGTCGGTTACCCTATTTGCGAGTATTCAAAAGATAGAGGTAGAAGTGTAGATGAAGTTGCCGCTCGTTTCTGGATAAAATGTAAACGTCCCTTTTATATATCCTACTTTGAAATCTAAAGGATGTATATCTGAAAGTTGACGAGTATTTGAGGATGAGATAAAGGTGGTGGAAGGTGGAAGATAAGGAGATACGAACGGAAATATTGAATGCACTTAGAGAAGAATACAACAAGAAACCACACGGCGTAGTAATGAAGGCAAAACTTTTATCTGAGTTAGATATATCTGAGATTGAATTAGAGCGAAATATAAAGTATTTGAGTGACAAAGGATTGATAGACGTTAAATGGTTTTTGGGTGGGACATTTTATGCTAAAATAAACAGTTATGGCATTGATTGGTTAGAACAATCAATGGAAGAGATAACAGAAACAGAAGGAGATGCACTGAAGCATATATTTGATGAAACAAAAGATTTTGTAGATGTGAAATTAGGGGAAATCTGCCCAGATGCTCTAGAAAAATTAAATTTCTGTTATAATGACCTACTTTCTGATTTACACTCCCATAGAAATGCACGCATTGCCTTCGACTGCCGGGAGATTTTAAAGGATTTTACAGATGCTATTTTTAAAGAGGAATATTTACAAAATGAGGAGAGTACGCCAAAGAGAAACCAAACAAAAAATAAATTACACTATACTTTAAGAGCAATAAAAATCGAAAGTGAAACTACAAGAAAGATGTTAGAAACACAAATAGAATATTTATCAAATTATTTTGATAACTTAGATAGCTTTATTCAAAAAAATACTCATCCTGATAGATTTGGTGTAACAAAAGAAGATGCTAATCGTTGCGTGATTTATACCTATTTGGTTATTGCTGATGTACTTAAACTGTTGGACAAAAGCGAAGAAAATGAGAAAAAAAAGAAGCACTGAAACTATTAAATACTATTATCTCTGTTCATATCCACTCAGAGAAGATAGTGTTGTTGAGAAAGGTAATTGGGGTAGAATTATTCAAAAACATCCTAATTTCCAACAGCTATCTAAGAATTTGTGGATAAGCAGTAGTGGTGTTATTTTTGTTAATCCCAATGATCAATATATCATAAGAGAGTTCATCTTCGAAAGGGTGCGTAAGAAAGAGTTTCCCCATGCACCAAGCAGGTTAGATTGCATATTTGTATGCAAAACCCTCGATGGTGCTAAAAGCTTCAAAAGTGCGTCTGGACGAAATTTGGACCTAATATATGAAGTGGAACCGGCCGTTGTCAACTCTCGAATGCTTGAAACTGATTGGTCATGGATCAATCCCATAATAGATAAGACCATACACGAGGTAGAAGAAGCCGCGAAGAACTATTGGCGTGGAGAGATTCGTGATCCACATAAAAGAGAACTTCTTTGGGATTGCGGTGTTAGAATATTGCATAAAGTGGATATATAGATTCTTTTTTAAGGGAGCAGCCTTAATATAATGAAGAAACAAAAAGGATGCAGAAGATGGAAATGGTTGATTTAGAGAAAATGCGTGTAAGAGATTTGATTGTGTACTATCTAAGAAACGAAAAGAAGGAGCACATAGCACATAGAGACGGAATTATCGAATATGTAAGGAGCAGCCAACCCGAACATGTCAAAAAAGGGTACAGAACACCATCAGGAATTACTTCGCTTCTAAGCAAACTCAAAAAAGAAGGTGTTTTATCCACCGAAGGACTTGAAAAAGGTTATTACGGCTTAGCAGAGGAGTTTGACGAAGAAGAGGGGAATATAGAGATTCCACCCTATTCGGTGAGTTTGGAAAAAGATTTGATAAACTATTTGGCAAGCGATCCATCTCAGATAGAAAAGGGTCTTGAACTGAAGGAAAAGGAATACGATACAAAGAGTGCTGGACGCATAGACCTTCTGTGCACTGATAAGAACCGGGATTTTGTCGTGGTTGAAACAAAGAAGGGAAAGGAGAGCGACAAAGTTGTAGGTCAGATTCAACGCTACATGGGCTGGATTAACCGAAATTTAGCAAATAACGGTGAGAACGTCAGAGGGATTATAATTGTGAACGAATTTGACGAATGGCTTGATTATGCGGTATCTGTTAATGACAATATACAATTGAAGTACTACGAAGTGAAATTTGTAGTAGGGGATGCCACACCAAGGAATCCTGTGTTAGCTGTTCCGAACACTTCCACTTCCAAATAGAAAAAATAGGATAGAAAAGTTTTTATATTCAAAGGAAGAATAGATTTATAGATAGACATGGCGGTAAAAATACTGGAAGTTCCATTGGTTGGAGATGTTAACGAAGACGAGGCGAGGATAGCTTTAGCTGCGGAGCTTTACAGGGAGGAGAAGATGACATTGAAACAAGCTGCGGATACCGCACAGTTAACACTCTGGGATTTCCTCTACGAGTTAGGAAAAAGGAGGGTCAGCTACACAAATATCACCGTGGGGGATTTACAAGAGGAACTTGGCAAAATATGATCGTTTCTGATTTGCAGAAGCTAAAAATAAAGGCATCATAAGAAGTGTTAAGGACTGTATAGATGAGCTATTAGAGGCTGGTTACTATTTGGACTATAAACTAATCGAAGAAGTATTAAGAAATGTTGATGAGATTTGAAGTGTGTTTCACAGCGTCAATGGGGAAAAGGAGAAAAAAGGAGGCAAAAAGAAGGAGATGGTTGATTTAGAGAAGATGCACGAGAAAGACCTGTATCCTGCGGTTGAAAAATTTTTGAAGACGCAAAAGAATTGTCTTCCAGAATATGCTGGAAGTGAGTTATCTCTGAAGCGAGGAAAAAACAGCTTACGAGCAGACGTGTTTGGAGTATCAAATCAAGATGAAAAGATCATCTATTTATGTGAAGGAAAAAAGGAACTAAAACGCCGTAGTTTCGGCAAAGTAGTTGGCGAAGCCGTAGAACTCTTGAAATACGCTGATTATGTTTACATCTTTAGATCAACGGAAAGTTTTGAAACCGAAGATTTAGAAGACCAGATAAGCAAATGTGAACGGCTTGGAATTGGCATTCTCAGTGTGAACTTCAACGAGAATGGTGGAGTGGTCAAAGAGTTACTTGAAGCCCGAAGAAACAACGTTAACAAGCAGGATAAAAAAGAAGTTCTGCTTCGTGTTTTTGTCAAAGATACAGATAAACCAATTTCTGAAATTATTTTTCAAACGGCATTTGAATACGTAAAATTGAATTGCGATATTGGGAAGGAGGCGCCCTGCGTGAGGTTTATTGATGTCTATAACCGCATTTTCGCGGACGACGAATTTAAAGAGCGGGTCAGAAGCGTTATTGGACCTCGTACACTGGAACCCATGGATGTACGAGCAGAGTTTCAGCGACGCTATGGCAAATCGCCGTATATTTGGATAGATAAAAGGACTGGCAGTGACAGGTTGTATGATGACATTTGCTTCACAGAAGAAGGACTTAAGAATGGAAAAAGTCCGATACTGTTAAAATAAAAATCAGTAAATTATAGCTTTGGTATATAATCACAGCATATTATCCATAAGAAGATGAAAGCAAAAGAATTATGCCCTATTTGTGGAGGGGAGTTGGAAGAAGCAGAAATAAAAGAAGATATATGGCTGGGCGAGGAGTTATTAGTTATTGAAAACGTCCATGCAAAGGTTTGCGAGAAATGTGGCGCGAAAATAGTTAGTTATGACGAAATACAGAGAATAGACAGAGTTATAAGTGAATTTTATCGTGGAAAGACGGAATTAAAACGAATCACCGCGTATGTAGCGTCTATATAAGAAGTACTTCTCAGACCACGCCAAACGTTCATCGGTAGAATCAGCATGACCTAAATATTGGTTTGATGCTTTTTACCGCAATTATTACCTTGACATTGTCAGATTAACCGCAGAGTTCACGGAGAGCGCAGAGGATATAGAGTGGAGATATGTCCTTTTATCTCCTTCACAATTTTTCAAGGTAACAATCTGCACATGAAACTTTCTCTGCGAACTCAGCGTTTTCTGCGGTAAATGAAAAGGAAAGCTTTTATATTCAAAGGAAGAATAGCTTCAAGAGAGCAGATAATATGGGAACGAAATGTTTATATAGTGTAAAAATAAACTATTTTTAGAAGATATATATCACGGAGGTAAATCATGCCCATCTCAAAAAAACTCTCGCAATTACTTGAAAATATGACGCCTAAAGAGCGTGCAGAAGTGGAGACATTCGTGGCTTTTGTGATATCACGGCGAGAATTGCGAAATCTCTCTGTTCTGACCGATGACGTCCCCACTCAAGAACTCATGCAACTTGTCATGGAATCCGGGAGTTTCGACTGGCTGGATGCCAAGGAAGAAGACGTCTATTCCATTGAAGATGGTAAAGCGGTAAAATGGCTCAGCAAACCGTAAGACGGGGTAGTATTGTTCTTGTCCGCTATCCGTTTACTGACCTGAGTAGCATTAAAGTCCGTCCAGCGGTAGTGGTTATGCCTGACCAATTAATGCGTAAATTAGACGACGTTCTCTGCCTTTTCATCTCCTCTTCGATGCACGCGGAATTACTCTCTACTGATTTCGTCCTTGAACCAAACCATTCATCCTTTCCAAAAACGGGTTTGAAATATCGCTCAGTATTCAGAACACACAAGTTAGCGCTGCTCCATAAGTCACTTGTGGTACGTGTTTTAGGGGAAATGGACAGGGATTTGATGAACGAAATAGAACAGCGATTGCGTATTGCGTTGGGGCTTTGAGACTATGTG
>Ga0209986_10004741_pt1 | contig 11453 bp, 8 predicted proteins | sample BlataG_FD_183168 | JGI IMG/M metagenome (GOLD analysis project Ga0209986, IMG submission 183168) | Deep subsurface microbial communities from Black Sea to uncover new lineages of life (NeLLi) - Black_00105 metaG (SPAdes) (version 2) | ecosystem: Environmental > Aquatic > Marine > Oceanic >...
AGGACAACGTGTTGCCAGCCTGTGTTGGCGCTGGCAGCCAAGCCATCTGTGTGGTATGATCGAAGAGGTGAACAATCGAGGTCATCAAGAGGTCAGTTTTAACAACGAAGGAGACATCCCCGTTTTCTACGCAACTGGGAACCATGATCCCGGCCGTGCGAACTACCGCGCACAGAAGCTCGAATGGCCGAATAATGTGCATCTATTCACCAGCACTACTCCTGAAACCGTCCCAATCGTCGACCGCAAGGGACAGCAGATAGGGTGGTTAACTGCTGCTGGACACAGCTCAACGCGCGAAGGTGACAATCTGGCTACTCGGTACAAGAAGGCCAAAGATGATTTACCACATGTGGCAATGCTCCACACACAAGTTGTCAATGCCAGGGGCGCAGACCAACATGAGCGCTATGCTCCGTGTACAGAAGGAGATCTTGAATTGCCGGGCTATGACTACTGGGCGCTGGGCCATGTACACCTGCGGCAAAGGGTCTTTGAAGACTTGCCGGCTTGGTATGCGGGGAACCTACAGGGCCGGAATCCCAAAGAGACTGGACTCAAAGGCGCACTCTATGTAGAGGTCTCGAAGAGAGGGTTGATTGAGCCAGAGTTCATACCCCTTTCACCTCTCGTATGGGATCACGTTGAACTGGCATGCCCAGAGAACGCATGCACAGATGCCGAGTTAACGTCAGAGTTGGCGGCACGCCTTCGCCAAGAGATAGAACTAAACGACGACCGAGAGCACCTGGTGCGTATAGACTTGACGGGAGAGTCCTCCCTGGCTGATGAGATAAACAAACCGGAAAGTTTGCAAGATTTAGAGGAGACCGTTCAGAACGAAACGGATATTACCTGGCTTGAGATACGGCCCCGTTCTCTTGTGCGACCGGTGGACGTAGAGAGTTTTATAGGTAGTCCAACGGTTCTCGGCAAAACCCTGGAATTGCTTGAGAGGTTACCCATGGACGACGAATTATTAGATCGCATCACCCCCAAGGACTTGGCCCGTTCGAACACCGAAGACGTGCGGCATTACTTACGGGAGTTAGCAAATAATATGGATCGCGAGGCTGCATCCTCGTTGGTACCGGAGCAGAAGCGATGAGAATTGAGAAGCTAGAGATCGGCGCATATGGCTACCTTGTCGACCGTAGCATCCCAAACCTCTCCGAAGGCCTAGTGATTGTCCACGGGTTGAACGAAACTGGGAAATCCACACTCTTCAGCCTTCTGACAACTCTACTATACGGTTTCGACTTGCCTGTGTCGAATTTCCCCTACCATCCCTGGCACGTGAATAGGTATCCTGAACTGAGCGCGGTGCTAACTCTTGAAGATGGTGCTAAGACGGAGGTATGGAGAAAACTAGCCGACACTCCCCAGGGGCGTTCCACCCGCAACGGCCATACCGAGAAGTTAGCTAACCACTACCTTCCCTTTGTGCAGCACGTAAGCAAGAAACTCTATAAGGCGCTTTACGCACTCACCCAGGCTAACATGCGCTCGCTTGATGAGGCACAGAGGAAGGAGATCGAGGACCTATTGCTTAGTGGCCTTGGTGCCAAGCTACTTAACCCAACACGGCGGGTTATCACTGAACTTGAGAAGCAGGCCCAAAAACTTTGGCGGAGCGATAAGAGGGGGAAGCCCCTGTACGTGGATCTTAGAGGCAAGTTGAAGGACGCTAGGAAAGACCGTAAGCAGGCCGTGGGAAGAGACCAGGCCCTACGCAATAAAGCGGAAAGACTTCACGAGGTCAAAAAACAAATAAGTACCCTTGAACAAGAGCTAGCCACACTGAACACGCAACTACGCAAGGCCGATGTGCTGCAGCCTATTAAGGAGCGGATGGACCAGATTGAGGGATGGCTCTCTGAAATTCCAGATATTGAGGGGCTGAAGGACCTGCCAGACGGATTAAAGGCCGAATATAAGCGCTTGTGCGAACGCGTTGAAAGCGAAGAGAAAGCCGTCAAAAAGCTGCAAGAGGAAAAAGGAAAGAAACTCAGAGCACAAAAACAGTTCGCCGATGACGATTACTTTATTGTAGAATATGCGGAGCGGATCGACAACTGGACGCGTCGTGTGACCGCACATGAGCAGGAACGGACTAACCTAGAGAACCTTGAACTCGAGGTGGATGGGGTTCAGCGATCTCTGGAATCTACTGCCGCAAGTATCTTGGCCCAACCCTGGCATGATCGTTTTTCTCCCAGTATTGAGACGATTGCGCTTCCGGAGTTGAAGGGGAGAATTGACGACTTCCAGAAGAAACAAGAGGAAGCGCAACGGCAGCGGACTGCGGCGGAAACTATCGCTCCCATCCGAATAATCGGCAAGCTACCTGGCTGGTTTGGGCTGGGCGCCATTGCGACAGGGCTCTTGCTAGTATTTCTCGGAATCTGGTCTTCCCGTGCTGCTATCACGCTTGGAGGGACCTTGACACTAATTGGCGCTTCGGCTTTAGCGTTTAACTTCTTCATCCAACGTCAGCACGTGCTGCTGGAGGCACAGCAACGGGCTGAGATTGAACGATTACAGAAAAAAAAGCAGGGCGCGGATAGCGCGCGTGACAAGATGCGCGAGGCGATAAGAGAGATCCTGAAAGACCTGCCCATTGCTCCAGTTCTGCTTGAACATCCCGACCTTGCACTCTACCAAGCGGTGCACCGCCTGCATGAGCTTAGCGGCGAAAAGAAACAAAAAGCTGGGCAACTCAAGAAGCGAAGAGAAAAATGGGAGAGCGCTCACCGGGAACTCCAGGATCTCGTCGAAGAATTGGGAGAACGTAAGGCGAGTCCAGAAGTCATAAATCGTTTAGGGGAGCGTCTTGCTACAGCTAGAGAGCATCAAGATCACTTCAACCAGGCGGATGAAGCTATTAAAGAAATCAATGGAGAATTAGAAGAGGTAGCGAAAGTCTTAGAAAAAGCCAAGGAATCACGTAAGGACTTCCTAGACCGTATTGCTCAAGCTGTAGCGGAAGATTTATCACTAGATGAAGCCCTGAAAAAAGCCACTGGGCTACAAGGAACCTTAAGAAATATTCAGAGCGTCGAAGGTCACCTAGAGATGGATCACCCGGATCTTGCTGAATTACAAGAAGAGATTCACCGTCTAGAAGAAGGCAACGTAGATGCCTGGGTCCTAGATCAGGAGGAAGTGGAAAAGTCACGTATCAGACGGGACGAACTCCAAGACAAGGATGGAGAGTTGCAGCGTCTGCGGGAGGAAAGAATCACGTTGCAAAACGAGATCGAGAATGCTCGTGGAGATGTTTCAGTGGGCGAGCTCGACGGCAAGATAGAAAGCATCGAGGAACAGATAGAGGACGTGTGTACTCAGCATGACCACTTGATGCTACTTGCTTCTTTACTACGGGAAGCTGATCGGCAGTTTCGTGAAGAACACCAACCTGACGTACTGAAGCGGGCCAGTGAGTATCTAAACACGATAACCAGTGGGCGCTACACTCGCATCATCACACTGGAAGACGAAGATGAAGAAGAACGGTTGGCAGTGATCAGCAAATCAGGAGAAGATCGGCCAATTGCTTTTCCGTTGAGTGGCGGGACACTCGATCAGATCTACCTTGCGTTTAGACTGGCCGTGATTGACCACCTAGACGAAGCATATGAACATCTACCGCTTGTACTAGACGAAGTACTGATAAACTGGGATGATCAACGTTTCGAGACAGGGGTACAGATCCTTTCTGATATTGCGCAGAAGCGCCAAGTGTTTCTGTTTACATGTCATGACTGGATTGTCAAGCGCATCCAAGATTCGACGGGTGCGTCAGAGATAAATCTTGACGTGTCTTAAAGCCAAGGCCGTCTACCCAGTCTTGGTCGACTGAGAACCGACCCTTACTACTGCCATAGGGTACCAGTTATCCATAAAAGCGTAACATCTCGAAGCAGTCTACAACGTCACGTTCTCTAACTCGCCGGCGCCACCGTAAGTAGTAGGAGCCGTGCTCGCCGACCACCTTGAGGAGCGCGTGGTCAGGATCAGCCTGGGTGGGGAACAGAGACATCTGGCTCAACAGGAAGGATCTCATGATGCGTGATGGAAAAGGTCTTAACCACTGCATCAACGAACGAGGAACGGATGAGAAGAATAGGGAGGGCCTTTGAGCGAAGGAGAGCACGCAAGGCTGGGGCATACCCCCTCCCAGAGAGCTCCAGGCGACCTACCTCATCGACGAATACGGCCTGGGCTGTCATAGATGCGCGCGCGATCGCACTGCGAGCAAATGCAAGTCCCTGTTCCGAGATGAAGTACTTCCCCACTGTTACCCCGGGGGGATTAAGAGAGGCGAATGGCTGCTCTACCCCACTTGCCAGATCGCGGACCGTGTAGCCAATCGTCTTTCCACACCGTACAACCCGCGGAGAAAGGATTCCCCCAACCGTAAATCCCCTTGCCGTAAGAGCCACTGCGAGCCGTTCACCTGTACGCGTTTTGCCGGCGCCGATCCCGCCGCTTAAAATGACGCAGGATTTCTTCCTTTTCTCCTCTAGATGAACCAGGAGGCAAGGAAGAAGATCACTAGGCATAGAGCAGTTCCCGCTAGAAGGTACGCAGGGCGATAGGATATCCGTGTTCGTAGCGGGGCAAATCCCACTGCAAGCGCGGCGATCCCGGCGGCTAATGCCGAGTAGGGAATAGAAACGCTCAGAAAGCGCCCGATCCCACCCGCGGAGAGAACCCAGTAGGGAAACTTCGTCCCTAACTCCTGGAGGACCACCAAAGGGGGATAAAGCCACAGGCCAGGACCACGGACCATCCCGACGTACAAGAGCGATTGCAAAACGCCGGCACTCGCTCCAACGAGACCGAAGTGAAGCGGTACACCCAGAGGTAAACGATAAATGACAACGGCGAAGAGCGCGAACGCAGCCCCTTGTGCAAGGATAGAGAAAACGGGGTTAAGCACTGCAGGAGCAGAGACAGGAAGAGCAAACACGGCCGCTGAGAACAGCTTTAGCGGCGCAGCGATCAAAGCCATCCCCACAGGGACCCAGGGCCTCCCAGTACGGCGGACAGCAAAGGCCATCAACCCCATCGCCAGCGCGATCATGATCTTCCCTGGATAGGTTGGAGGAAGAATACTGTGAAGCAGCCCACCTAAAAGCGCCTCTACCGCGCCCCACAACGCACCGAACCAAAGGAGGGTAAGCAAAACGATCCCGACCTTGCTTCTCTTCGTTGACGCTCTTCTCATCACCTATCACCTCGCAAGAGTCTCGTTCCATCGAGCATAGTCGGTGGAGTAGTGTCGCGCAAGTCGCTCTTACAAGATGTAACGGCGCTCGCTTCTATACAACAACGGAAGCAGGAGTTCCCACGTCTCACGGTCAATCTTCCTGCCTTCCTCGCACGCTGACAGATCCCTTCCTACCAATGTCACCTGAGTTCCGGACTTAATACCCTCGATACCTGTAACATCGATCATCGTCTGAGCCAGGCAGATCTTACCCACAATCGGAGCTCGCTTCCCGTTGACTAAAACCTCACCGCAGTTGCTGATGTCGCGGTGAAGCCCATGAGAGTATCCGATGGGAAGCACAGCGATGCGGCTGTCACGTTCGGTATAAAACAACCGGTCATAGCTGATCGATCGTCCCGCGGGCAGCTCTCTGATGCTTAAAACTTGGGTCCAAACTTCGGCAATCGGTACAGGATCACAGTCCCAATCACACAAACGCTCCTCGTAGCCGAAGAACAAGGTTCCAATTCGTAACGCATTGTAGTATCCACTCGTAACTGACTGGGGAAAAGCTAAAAAAGCAGGTGAATTTCCGATATGCACAATTTTGGGTAACCACCCAGCTTTGTCTACATCGGTGAGAAGATCGTTGAAGATTTTCACCTGCTGTGCGTTATAGCGATCACTTTCTGGATCGTCTCGATAGGTGGTGCTGAGGTGACTGAAGATTCCCTCCACAATGATATTGGGAAGCTCCTGTAGCTTTTTCAGTAAGCGCAAAACGTGTCTTGGTTCCATCCCAAACCGCCCCATGCCTGTATCCACGTTTAAGTGCACGCAAGCGCGTCGCCCAAGGTGGCCAGCAGTGTGGGAGAGCGCTTCAGCGAACCCTAAATCGGAGATCGCTGCGGTCAGTGCGTGAGCAACCACCTCTTCGACACGCTCGAAAGATGTATCAGCAAGAAGGAGAATAGGAGACTTTACACCGGCGGTCCGCAATGCCAGGGCCTCATCAACATCCGAAACTGCAAGATAAGCGATACCGCATTCAGTAAGGACGCGAGCAATCGGTGTGGCTCCATGCCCGTAGCCATCTGCCTTCACAACACCCATCACCTGCACGCCTGGAGGAACGTGCTCCAATACGAGCTTGATGTTCTCCCGCAGGCGACTAAGGTAAATCTCTGCCACCAGATTGCTACATTGAGTCCGCTGCCGGTCCACCTAAAGCTCCTTCAATAACCCGACCTCGTTGTTAAACGCTTCGATCAATTCGTCGATCGTTCTAACCTGCCTGTGAATACTATCCCAATATTCGGGCCAGTCATACCACTGTGCCTGGAGTTCCTCGGCCGATTTGCCCATCTGCTCCACCCACGTGTAGTACTTCAGGTTATGGATTCGTCGCCGATCCCAATATGTGAGCTCATTCATGTAGTCGGTGGCGATTGCCATCAGGTGGCGGTGATAGTCGATCGCCGCTTGTAGCTCGCCATAGGGACCATCTCTCTCCTCCAACTCCTGCAAGCGGGTCTGATAGAGCTCCATCGAGTCGGTGAAAGTAGTAAGGACGATATCCCTCTCGGTCAGCTCGTAGTACTTGGCAAACTTAATGGCTCCAAGGAGATTTCCCACGCTGGAGATGCCAAGAAGAGGAAGCTTATCGATGAAGTCAAGCGGCACTCCTTGTTTTCGTAGATATTCACGCCCTGCTGGCTCGTTGAACAGACGAATAAGCTTCATGCACGGCTCGTCGTCGATGGCGATCACCATGTCCGTGTTTTTTACGTTGTGGATCCAGGGGACGTGCTTGTCGCCGATTCCCTCGATCCGGTGCCCGCCAAATCCGTTTAACAGGAGAGTGGGACACTGAAGTGCCTCTCCCACAGCAATCTTGCTTAAAGGATAGACTTCCTTTAAGTAATCTCCACAACCGAGCGTTCCCGATGATCCACTGGTCAATACGACCCCAGCGTAGCGACCATTCTCCCCCAGTTCCTTCTGCAGGACCTCTTGCATGGCGTGCCCGGTTACATCATAGTGCCACAGGTGGTTTCCGAACTCGTCGAACTGGTTGAAGGTCATGATATTGTTGCGAGTTGCCTGGAGTTCCTTGCACTTCTGAAAGATCTCCCACACGTTTGACTCACACCCTGGGGTGGCAATCACCTCGCCGGCGACCTGTGCTAACCAGTCAAACCGCTCGCGGGACATCTCCTCAGGGAGGATGGCGATCGATTTGCAGGCCAGCAGGTGAGCGTCGTAGGCTCCACCGCGGCAGTAATTTCCAGTCGACGGCCAGACCGCCTGGTGAAAAGTCGGATCGAACTGCCCGGTGACCAACCGCGGCACGAGACACCCAAAGGTCGCTCCTACCTTATGCGATCCGGTGGGAAACCACTTTCCGACAAGCGAGATAATCCGTGCCCTTACCCCGGTGAGCTCGTGCGGAATCTCCAGGTAGTTCACTCCATCGTAGCCACCGCCGTGCTTCACCGGCTCATTCTTCCACGTGATGCGAAACAGGTTCAACGGGTGCAGGTCCCAAAGGCCGATCTCGCTTAGCAGTTCCTTGATCTTCGCTGGGATCTTCCCGGGCTCCTTCATCTGCGCGAAGGTAGGGACGATAATTCCCCGTTCGTGCGCCCGCTGTGCCGTCCGTTTCAGCTGCCCTTCATTAACGCTCAAATCGATCATCACACCCTCCCTGTTTTTACGTTCCTATCGGCACCCTTCCGGTTCTATCTCCCAATACACTTGTCAACCGACACCCGTAATGCTATCATACAACTTGGCTAAATGACAAGCAGACGAAAAGAGACCAATTACCGTGAGTTTCAAAAGGTGCGCCCACAAAAGGTCTCTGCAATCGTTGCCGAACAGATTGTCGCGGCGATTCAACGTGGGGTCTTCCCAGTCGGTAGCAGACTCCCTTCTGAGGCGGAACTGGCTGAGCAAATGGAGGTCAGCCGTCCTTCGATTCGCGAGGCGCTCTCCGCGCTACAGGCGGTCAAGCTGATCGAGGCAAAACCAGGGAGTGGGAACTACGTGCTCAAAACCCCGACCTCTGAGGAAGAGAAGGAGGCACCGCACCTGATCGAATCCGAGGCCGGTTGCCTGGAGGTGATGGAAGCACGGGAGGCGTTGGAACCGCCTCTCGCTAGACTCGCAGCTCTCAATCGTACCTCCAAGGAGGTCGTCCGACTCCAAGAAATCATCGGGAAGATGCGGACCCTCGCTCATGAAAGTGATTTCGACTCCTATTTCGATGCCGACAAGGAGTTTCACATTACCCTGGCTGAAACAGTGAAGAATCGCCTGATTTCGGCTGCTCTTATCCCACTGATCAATACGATGGATCAGAAACTCTATCGTGAATTCACTCACCACTACTACTTGAAAAACGTGACCGATCTTGAACACGTCGTCGACCTTCATGAAGAGATCCTGGAGGTGATTGCGCGCAGAGAGCCGGAGATGGCCTTTGAACGAATGTGCGAGCACTGGCGGAGAATGCGGGAGATCTGGGAAGCATAAATCACTGTTGCTATCACCTTTAGGCTGAGACTACTATCCTGCCATTCTCCCTGCTGAGGGACGTGCTCCGAGCTCGCTTGGATCCGAAATCCAGAAGACTCATGTAGGAAGGAGAATGAGAATCGTTGTTAACCGTCGATGGGAAAGCAAAGCAGGAAACTGTAGAACTGCTTCAGAGGCTTATCCAAATTCAAAGCGTTAATCCGCCGGGTAATGAGAATAAAATTGCAGCTTTCATCAAGGTGTTCCTCGCCCAAAACGGCATTGACACGATGCTTGTTCCACTGCAAGAAGGACGTAGCGCAGCGTGGCACGGATCCCGGGAAGGGAGTTAGAGTCGATCGCCCAGGCGTATCAGCCCGATGAGTTCCTGGAGCTTTCGTCCCTGTATGAGGCGCTGGACGTCTTCGCTCGGTTCCTACAAGGCTAGTGAAAGCTCGGGATGAAAGAGGCAAGTATTTAGGTGGCGGAATCGAGTATCATTCCGCAGTCGTCAACAGAAGAGATGAGCTCTGCTCACACAACTAAAGAAAGGGTGATCCAATGATCAGTAAAAAAAAGGTAACGGTCATCGCGCTGGGCGGGAACGCGATCTTAAAGCCCGGGCAGCGCGGGACGTTCGACGAGCAGATGGCAAACGTCAAGACAACCTGTGAGCAGCTCGCGCAGATGGTGGAATCAGGGCGCTACAAGATCGTGATCACGCACGGGAACGGGCCGCAGGTAGGGAACATCCTCCTGCAGAACGAGACGAGCAAAGAGGTCGCCGCCCCGATGCCCCTGTACGTCTGTGGGGCACAGAGCCAGGGGCTGATTGGGTACATGATGCAGCAGACTCTGCACAACCTCCTTGCGCAGAAGGGAAAAGGCAGTATCCCAATTGCCACCGTGGTGACGCAGGTCGTTGTCGATAGGAGCGATCAGGCGTTTAAGAACCCGTCAAAGCCGGTGGGCCCGTTCTACGATGAGAAGCAGGCCAAGATCCTCGAACGTGAGAAGGGATACCACGTGCGGGAAGACGCTGGCCGCGGCTGGCGGCGGGTCGTGCCTTCGCCGGACCCGATTGAGATCTTCGAGAAGGAGGTGATCCGCCAGTTGGTCGAGGCGCGCTCGATCGTCATCGCCTCCGGTGGGGGCGGGATCCCGGTAGTCAAGGAAGATGGCGGTCTTTTCGGAGTCGCTGCTGTGATCGATAAAGACCTCGCTGGCGAGCGCCTCGCCGTGGACGTCGAGGCGAAGATCTTCCTCATCTTGACCGACGTTGAGCAGGTGAAGCTGAACTACAAGACACCACAGGAGAAGGGACTGACGCACATCACGCTTGAAGAAGCGAAAAGGTATCACGCAGAGGGACACTTCGCCAAGGGGTCGATGGAGCCGAAGGTGCGTGCGGCGATTCGGTTCATCGAGGCCGGTGGCGAGCGGGCGATCATCACCTCACTCGATCGTGCCATGGATGCACTGGAAGGAAGAGCAGGAACAACCATAACAAACTAGGTGATGGGTGAATGGTAAAGGGTAAAGGGTAAGGGGTGAATGGTAAATGCAGACCGCAAACCCAACGAACCCTATGAACCCAACGAACCCAAAAAACTAAAAATATCAGGAGGTTCATATGTCCAACACCAGTCTACGTGGACGGGACTTCATCACATGGCTTGATTTTACACGCGATGAGATTGAGGCGATGCTTGAAACCGCGCACGACCTAAAGCTAAAGCAAATCCGGCGCGAAAAGCACCACATCCTGGACGATATGACGCTTCACATGTTATTCTACAACGCCTCGCTTCGTACGCGGAACTCGTTCGAGGCGGGGATGACTCAGCTCGGCGGTCATGCGCACTTCCTTCAACCCGGTGCGGTCTACACCCCGGCACTCAAAGGGGAGGAAAAGGCGTACTCGACCGAACGGATCTCGGACGTCGCCCGCGTGCTCGCTGAGATGGGGGACGGGATTGCCATCCGCATCTACGGGAAGCACACGGGTTGGCAGTATGGGAAAGGGGACCTCATCGTACGGGAATTCGCCAAGTGGTCCCGTGTCCCGGTGATCAACATGGAAGATGATATGTACCATCCCTGCCAGGCACTCGCGGATGTGATGACCATGCAGGAGAAGCTCGGGTACAACTTGCAGGGAAAGAAGTTCGTCATGAGCTGGGCCTATTCCGGTTCTGTGGAGAAACCGTTGGCCGTTCCGCAGAGCGCGATCATCTCCGCGGCGATGATGGGGATGCACGTCACCCTCGCTCACCCCAAGGGGCTTGACCTCGACCCGAACGTGCTTAATGCGACCAAGAACCTCGTCAAGAAGCACGGCGGGGCGTTTAAGATTGTTCACGATATGGACGAGGCGTTCAAGGGAGCGGATGTCGTCTATCCGAAGGCGTGGACCGTCCAGCCGACCGACGGCTCTGGGGTGATGGACCCGGAGAAGGCGAAGGCTATCTTCGAGGCGAACAAGGAGTGGATCTGCACCCAAGACAAGATGGCCCTGACAAAAGACGCCATCTATATGCACTGCCTCCCGGCCGACCGCGATATGGAGGTGACCGACGAGGTGATCGATGGTCCGAATTCAGTCATCATCGAAGAGGCGGCAAACCGCCTACACGGCCAGAAGGGGATGCTCGCCCTTCTTTTGGGGTAGTAAAGCGCGAGCAAAGAAGGAGGCGAAAATGAGTTGGTACGACCT
>Ga0209986_10004742_pt1 | contig 11451 bp, 13 predicted proteins | sample BlataG_FD_183168 | JGI IMG/M metagenome (GOLD analysis project Ga0209986, IMG submission 183168) | Deep subsurface microbial communities from Black Sea to uncover new lineages of life (NeLLi) - Black_00105 metaG (SPAdes) (version 2) | ecosystem: Environmental > Aquatic > Marine > Oceanic >...
GATGGAAAAGAATATCAGACTATCTACACCGTTGGAAGAGGAAGAAATAAAGAAGTTGCAGTTGGGTGACGTTGTGTATCTCAGTGGTGACGTATATACTGCGCGGGACAAGGCACACCATAGAATCATAGAATATGAAAAGAGGGGGGAGGAAATACCTATTAAGAGGGGTGCTGTGATTTACCATTGCGGGCCGCTCGTGCGGAGGCAGAAGAGCATAGACCGGGGTGAATGGGAAATAGTAGCTGCGGGTCCCACCACCAGTGCGAGAATGGACGCTGTAACACCCGCGGTAATAGAGAAGCTGCGGATTCGTGCTATAATAGGAAAAGGCGGGATGGGCATTCCCACGAGAGATGCGATGTGTAAATATGGCTGTGTGTACTTCGCGATAACCGGCGGTGCCGCGGTTTTAGCCGCCACACAGATAAAAGCCATAAAAGCAGTATATTGGGAAGACCTCGGCATGGCTGAAGCGGTTTGGCATCTTCTTGTCGAAGATTTCGGCCCCCTTGTAGTCAGTATAGATGCAAGTGGTAATAGCTTATATGAGGAAATAGAGGAAAAAGCGAGGAGAAAGGTGTATAGCCTGAGCCAATCGGCACTAGCCAAATAGGGAATAAAGGTTTGCGGTATTTGTATAGCTCTTTTATAACCACCCGATTACACAGATTTTCACAAGAAACTTTTTCTTATTTTACAAATTTCTCACCCAATTCTATCATCTTACTTGTTCCGAAACCATATCTGATGACCAAACCTCTTTTTTCCAAATCTGCCAGAATTCTTGAGAGCGAGGACCTCGGAATACCCGTTCTGACGACGAGCTCCGCTTGATTCATCTCACCAAAATCTAACAGCGTTTTGATAATTTTAGGCTCGCTTCCCTTCAAAACTTCCAGTATCTCTTCGATTTTATCCCGACTTATATCAGGGATTTGTCTTTTGTAATTTGAAGCGGAAGCTTTTTCAACATCGGAAACGTGCTTAATCTTTTCTTTTTCTGGCGTCCTCAATTCAGAGAACAAAAGATAAAAAGTACTGACACCAAGCAGATATGATGATATTACGATTATGATGCAATCTGTTAGTGTATAAATGTTTGGAACTTGTTTTAAGGTTGTGAACTCACCTTGCACATATAATATCATGACAGTTGACGAGGCCCATAACTCACAAACAAGAATAAATACGGATATAACGAATAGAACCATAATAAACGCTGCTCTTCTTTCTATTTTCATCTTATCATATTTCATCTTACTTGGATTACATCTTCTTCTTCAATTATCTGCTCCACTACTCCTTTATCCAGATTCACTATCACCATAAGTTCTTCAAGCTTTTTTAACTTTTGTTCTTGGTCGCTTTCTATTCCTATTGAAACGGTTACACGTTTATCTCGATCCTTTTTTGTCGAGTCGATGATTACCATATCGCTTATTTTATGTATCTTGTATTCCTTATCCTTTAGTATCTCTTGTACCTTCAAATCGTTAAGTGCTATTTCGGTAGCTTCCGCCTTTTCTTCTTTGGTTAAAGTTAGCTCTCGTGTTTGATTTGTTTCTTCTATAATTATTGTGGAGTCTTTCTGTAGCAGTGGCAAAATCACTGGTGTCTGAGTGTTAATAGTAATAGCCAGTGCCGCAATCCCCACTCCAATCAACGCCAATATGCCTATTAACATGAGCCTATTTTTCATTTTTAATCTTGCCTACCTCTTGCTTAATATTCATGGGTTCAAATTGGAAATCTGCTAACGTTTCGTTGATGGTATTGAGAGACTCGGCTTCCAATTCAAATGGCAAGTCTATAATAAGATAGCTGTTGCTTCTATCTCCAGGATAAGCAACCGTTATCCCACCGTCCCATCCTAACTCACGCAGGTATGGAATGACTGCCATTCTCGCTCTTTCCCCATTTTCTTCATCAAAGGGAGCTCTGTATGTATACGTGTACCAAGTAACATTTTTATCGGTGTTTATCATACCTATCTTTCCCATATCTACATATACACTGACCAAAATTAAAAACATTCCAATCAGTCCAACAACCAATATACACATACCAATACCTAGTTTTCCCATTTTATCACCTCCTTTCATTTTAGCATTTCCTAAATAAAAAAGGGAGAAAATTCTCCCCCCTTCTCCCATATTTTACACTTTCGATAAGGTGCAAATAATTGCACCTTTCTATTTCGTCGGCACTCTTTGTTCTTCAAACTCTTCTACAGATTCCACTGTTTCGCTGTTCAAGTCTATTGTTATTATGTAGTGCTTCTCATCGACTTTAAGTATTATTTCTCCCATATCTACAGAAGTCATACCAGCAGAAGTTACCGTGTAGGATTTCCCTTCGATTAGTTCCTGCACCTTGCTGTCGCTCATGGCTATCTCATGCAACTTATCAAGTTCTGCTTGCCTTTTCTCTATTTCTTCTCCCGAAGGAGGACTGGAACCTGGCTCTTTTTGGTTTTGAGAGATATCCTCGGATATTTCTTCAGATTTGTTACTTTCGTTTACTATTATAATCGGTTCACTTGAGCTACTTCCGTTTTCAATATCTGTCGCCATCGAGAGTTTTTTGTAGTGCTCATAGCTCATAGCTACAATAGCTACTGCTGTTCCTGATGCCAACAACGCTATTATGCCTATCGCCCATATCTTCTTCATCTTTTCCATATATGTTTATCAACCCCCTTTGTTTTTATTCCCCTCTAAAAAATATCCCCCCCTCTAAAAAAGGAAAAGAGGGGAGTATTTTTGAATTTTTGTGTGGTCTAAGCCGAGTTGTGCTGCTTTATATCGTCCCAATTGCAATCCAATTGATGTAGTTGTTCGAGAGCGTGTCAACAGCGGTTATGCGAGCATCGAAGGAATTGGTACCTATCCAGTTTCTATCAATGGCATAGTATGCTCTAGCGGTGTATGGGTATACTTCGTTTGTCCAAACGACTCTTGGAGGACTACTGAATTGGTATGGACTGAAAGACACCGTACGGTATATGCTAGAACCGGCATTAACGCTGTAAGGACCATATCTGCCTCGGAGGATAAGGGTCGAGTTGGTTGTTGCGGTCACGCCAACATCATCCACTGATTCATCTGGTAGTGGCTCTTTTGGGTTAACTTCTATGGGCGCAGCGGGCACACCAACAGTCACAGCATCAACGCCAACGGTTCCTTCACCGTATGGTGACATCTCTGGTTTTGCGCTAGCAGCGGGCACACCAACAGTCACAGCATCAACGCCAACGGTTCCTTCACCGTATGGTGACATCTCTGGTTTTGCGCTAATGGCGGCAAGCGATATCAATACCACTGCCAACACAATCCCGATCGCCAGCATCTGTTTCTTCATTTTTTCGCTTTCACCTCCTAAAGAGCGCTACGCCCCCTTGGCGTTAAGGCGCGGAATCTCTTCTTTCTCCATCGCTTGCGCCACGCCCGTCGGCGTTAAAGCACCCATACGAACCTCGGTTGGGACAACATAAATATGGAAGGTGGGACAATTGTTCCAAAAATGGGACAAGGCGTTTTGAGAGATGGAGAGGCGTCTTTTACAGTTATTGGTATCTTCTAAAATATCGCTTTTAGCTATCGCTGATCATCTGAACATGGGGGATGAAAAAGGAGAGGGATGGGGGAAAGACATTGAGTAAAATCCTTATTTTTCTTTATGGCCTACTCTCCATCCTGTGGTTGCGGAACCACTGTATCATCAATCACCTTTAGTCAATGCCCAATACCCCACATAATGTAAACGAATAGCATACCAAAAAATATCGCGATAAGAAGAGACACTTTCGTCCCTCTCGATGCGAAATAACCTGCCAATCCACAAATTAGCATAAATGGTGAATACTCATACAATACCATCCATCTCAGCCAGAAGTAGGGGTCAAACTTATCATAAAGATACATCCCATGAAAATCAAAGCGGATAAGAGAGGAAGCAATACTATCATTACAAACATGCTTATTATCCTGAACAAATCTTTGTTTTTCATGCTTTTTACTTCTTTTTTCACGTGTTTACCCCCTCCCTTAATCTTAACCAAATATCAAAAAACCTCAATCAATACCCAGCACAAATAAACTGAAAAGTATCCCGAAAAGTATAGCGACCAAAAGAGACGCTTTCGTCCCCCGCGATGCAAAATAACCCGTCAATCCATTAATTAGCATAAAGGTTGCATTAGTAGGAGGGATAAGTTGCATTCTTAGGTATCCTATTAGCCGTTCTATTGTAAAATAGTGGTCAGCTAAGGCACAAAGAATCCAAGAATAGATAATAAAAAGAGGAATTAGGAAAACCCCAGACAGTATTGATGTGATTTTCTCTCTCGTTATATATCCATAAGCGATAATAAGTGATACAGGAGTGCCAAAAATTATGATTCTAAATATTTGTTGCTCTTTTATAGATATAGGATGTAGGAAAGGTATTATAACCTGTTCATATCCCATATACATCAATACGGGTAAGAGAGGAAGCAAAAGTGTCATTACAAGCATGCTTGCTATTCTGAACAAATCTTTTTTTTCGTATTTTTATTCCTTTTCTTCTCCTTCTTACCTCTTCGCTCCTTTCTGATTCGCACCATAGAAAATAAAAAAGAAAAAAAAGAAAAATTTTAAAAGATTGTTTTTGTACCCGATATCCTTTTTAGTTAGAATATCAGCTCTACCGTTGCATACTCCCCGCTTCCTGAAAAAGAGTGCACCATAAAGTAGAGTGTTCCAGAACCTGATGCAGGACCTGCGATCTCCTGCGCCCAACCGGAGTATCCGCATGCATCATAGCTACTTGTTGTGGGTGGTGAATTCCATTTAATGTATAGGTCGAAGTCACTACCGTCAGGACCTGAATTAAATGCATACCCCTTACCAGAGCCGCTAAGAGAATAGGTTGCTGTATCACCAGTTCCAGAGAGAGTTCCGCTCTTTCTTCCACTGTTAGCGCCTGGACTACCTGAAAGTGCCCAGCACTTCCAGTCACCACTTCCCGACCATGAGCGCACCATTATATATAGTGTTCCTGAGCCGCTTGTTGTAAAGTACTCTAAGGAAGTGCTTGAGTATCCTCTTGCATCATAATTGCTCGTTGTAGGTGGAGAGCCCCATTTCGCATATAAATCAACGTCTGCATTTTCATTGCCTGCCATCACTGCTGTAACGGTAGAGTAGCCCGATACTGAGAAGGTATAAGAGTCCCCGGTGCCTGAAAGAGTGCCACTCTTGCTTGTTATTAAGTCTCCGCCAGGTATCTCGTACTTGTAGTAAAGAGTATAAGGACCCACTGTGCTACTTGAGTATCCACGAACTCTCAAGAAGTAATAGCCACTGCTGGTGATCGGATATTCTATTCGGAAATTGTAGCCTGACCCGCTATCATCGTCGTAAGTTAGCTGATTTTGATTTGAGTCATATAGGTAGCCGTACGTATCGGTAGAGCCTTCCGTATAGAAGATATAGTTCTTGCCTGCATACGCATAGAATCGGATGTAATCATTATCGCCGGTAGGGTCTATACTTCTTGACTGAGACTGAAGAGAAGACGTTACGCTCATGGTGCTGTATTGGTCGAAGCTGTTGTCAGGCTCATAACTATCACCCCCAAACTCTACTTTATCCAGCCAACCGCAGTCGCTACCGCGTTTCACACTACCGTCTTTCGTGTATGTCCATTTCAAGGTATGACTTCCGGAACTTATACCATAGGTCTTCTGCTGCCAGTCAACAGTTCCACTAATCCGCTCTTGCTCATCACCATCAATGTAGAATCTCAGAAAGTCGAAATTAGCTTCTGAACTCACTTTCCAATAGAATTTTAAAGTCCCGGGACCGGTAACTGTTGTTTGAACCCACGATTCCTGATTATGCGATATTGTACCACTCTGTGCAGCATCTCCGCCATAGTGATAGGTCGAAGTCTGCCCAAACCAGTCTACTCTTCCTCCGGTGTCCCAGGAGAGGGCGGTATTATCCACTGCTTCCTCTAAACTGGGTAGTATATAGTATGTTTGTGTGCACCATCCGTCATTATATGCACCGTGTGGATTCGTATACTCGGTGTATAAGTTATAATTATCGTCATAAACTTTCCATTGTGTATCGTCAGGTTCTTTGTAGTATCCAGCAACTAATTCCTCCACTGGCTCGTATTGGTCTGCTTTATGTGGAGGCCAAGTATCATGGTGAGCTTGTCCGGCGACATCACCGGTAGATAATTGCCATAGTCTTATATGATTTCGTGCCGTAAAGGGGCAGCATGTAGCTAAACTATCGGTTTGTTCTCTCCAACTTCCTCCCTGTTCAGGATCAGAGACATAAAACGTGTGCTCAGCTACTGGATCACCCCACCCTTCTTCCTCTATCTCCGACATCACTGTATTAATATTCGTATTCTCCCATACCATATTTATGGGATCCACTTCTGTATATACACCTTCATCTTCTGAGTAACACCATGGGGGATAATGATAATAGTTCCACCAATGTGGTGGATCGGTTACGGTTGTAAACACACGTTCTTCCTCTGTCACAGAAGTTCTCTCTTCTCCTTCTTTTATCCCGATTGCTTTGGCTGTTTCTGCGTCTACCGGTATTCTAAGCTCTTTTGTAAAGTTATCTCTTCCAAATCTCTCTTTGAATTCTTCGCTTGTGTATATCTCTTTTGAGATCAGATATCCTTGCTCATATTTTAAAGTCCTGATAGCTTTAACCTTTATAGTATGCTCTTGCCTCCATTGTTCCATGGACTTTTCTGGAGTTACATTTTTCATTGTTTCTCCTGGGGTTATACTTTCTTTTGGTTTCTCTGCCGTTACATTTTCCTCTGATTTCTGATATGGCTCCGGGCATGAGGAGATTATAGTAGTGTTACCGCTGAGGAATCCGTTCACGACATCCAACGGAAGTTCAAGCGTTTCTGCAATCTCTTCCTTGCTCCACCCTTCGCCATACAAATCCTTGATTTTGCTGTACGTAGGGCAATCAGATGGGGATATGCTCTGGTTTGACTCTGGACATGAAGGCGGGGTATAATTACCCGCAAGATATCCGTTCACAATGTCCAATGGGAATGCGAGTTCTTCTGCAATCCCTTCCTCGCTCAATCCTTCCTCATGCAGTTCTGTAATCTTATTGTACGACTCTTCAGGGCATATAGGCTGATATTCAGAAATGGATGTGTTCTGCATCGCGGGTACACTGGATGCTAATACTAACACTGCTAATGCTACGGTTGCTATTATTAGGTATTCTTTTTTCATTTTTTCACCTCCTATTTGTTTGGGTATTTGTAAAGCGCCCCTCCTCGGCGCTCTCATCCGATAGATAGAATAGATGAGCATAAAATACCTTTTCCCTGCTTTCATGCTTTTTATTTCTTTTTTCACGCCTTTACTTCCCTCCTTTTTCTTTATCAAATATCAAAACCTCAATCAATACCCAACACGAATAAAATGGAAAGTATCCCGAAAAGTATAGCGGCCAAAAGAGACACTTTCGTCCTCCGCGATGCAAAATAACCTGCTAATCCATTAATTATTAGCATAAAGGGTGGAGATATAGGTAATCTTAGCACACCTATTAGCCATTTTATTAGCCATTTTATTGTAAGGCAGTGGTGAGTTAAGGCCCAAAGAATATCTAAATAGATGATAAAAAGATAAAATAGAAAAAAGCCAGACAGTGTTGATGTGATTTTCTCTCTCGTTGTGTATCCATAAGCGATGACAAATGATATAAAAACGCCACAAATTATAGCTAATATGGAAGGTTCTAAGGAAAAGTAAAGCCTTCCGTGAATCATATATATCAAAATTATATATGTCAACGACAGTGCGAGAGGAAGCAATAGTATCATTGCCAACTTGCTTGCTATTCTGAACAAATCTTTCTTTTCCGTATTTTTACCCTTTTTCTTCTCCATTGCTAATATTTTGCTTTTTATCTTACCCTTTATGTAAAATAATCGCTTTAGGTTGTAAACACGTGTTCTTCTTCGGTTATAGAAATTGTTATCTCTTCGCCTTCCCTTAGTTCTCTTATTCCATTTATCTCAGCAATCTTTTTGGCATCATCCGCAGTAACCGGAATTCTAAGCTCTTTTGTAAAGTTATCTCTTCCAAATCTCTTTTTGAACTCTTCGCTCGTGTATATCTCTTTTCCGATCAGATAGCCCTGCTCATACTTCAAAGTCCTGATAGCTTTAACCTTTACAGTGTGTTCTTGCCTCCATTGTTCCATGGATTTCTCTGGAACAATTTTCTTTTTTCCGGGGGTTATAAGTTCGTATGGTTCCTCTGGAGTTATGCCTTCCATTGGTTTCTCTGCCGTTATATTTTTCTCCGATTTCTGATACGGCTCTGGGCATGCGGATATTACAGTAGTATTACCACTGAGGAATCCGCTCACGACATCTAAAGGAAGTTCAAGCTTTTCCGCAATCTCTTCCTCGCTCCATCCTTCGCCATACAAATCCTTAATTTTACAGTACGTAGGGCAATCAGACGGAGATATGCTCTGGTTTGACACGGGACATGGTGGTGGAGTGAAATTACCTTCGAGATATCGGGTCACAATGTCCACAGGAAATGCGAGTTCTTCTGCTATCTCGTCCTCGCTCCATCCTTCCTCATGCAACTCCGTAATCTTATTGTACGACCCTTCAGGGCATATAGGCTGATATTCAGATATGGATGTGCTTTGCATCGCGGGTACACTGGATGCTAATATTAACACTGCTAATGCTACGGTTGCCATTATTAGGTATTCTTTTTTCATTTTATCACCTCCTAATTTTTTATATTTGTCATTTCATGTGAGGAAATGACCATAAGTTTAGTGATTATGGCGGTGGAACTGGAATGCCATAACCCAATATTTTGCCTTCTACTGCGTCAATGATAGTGTCAATCATATTCCCATTTTCGTCAATGCCTCTCACAACCCAGCATGGATTCTTTGGCGTTGGTTTTATTGGATGAACAACTGAGTTCGGAGATATGAAGTATAGCTTAGAAAACTGAACCTTTCCCCTGACTATGGATTCTGCCTCTTCTTCTGGAATCACCGGAGGTAGATGTTCTGGTAAATCATCCCGCCAATGAATGATCTTCTTTTTAAGTTCTTTTGTATCTTTATCAAATTGGTAGTTTATGTAGTCTCCTTCGACAGTTGCATTGTCTATCTTCCTTTGATACCCATAGACTATCATATTGCCGATCTCAGCTCTTTTAAATGGTAAGTCGCTTTTCTCGTATTTTCCAAGTAGCTCATCCTCGCTTGGAATAACCCAACTCTCGTTTTTTTCTTGCACTTTTGTATTCGCTTCTTTTCTAAGCAAATCAGTACTGATCACAGTGACTACAATCCCTACAATCAGCGCACTAATTGCTATTACTGCCAGACCTATAAGCAATGTTTTGCCTCTCATCTTTTATCATCTGCCTTCTTTTTTATTTGCCGTTACATTTTCTTCTGATTTCTGATATGGCTCTGGGCATGCGGATATTATGGTATAGTTACCGCTGATGAATCCGCTCACGACATCTAAAGGAAGTTCAAGCGTTTCTGCAATCTCTTCCTCGCTCCATCCTTCGCCATACAAATCCTTGATTTTACTGTACGTAGGGCAATCGGACGGGGATATGCTCTGGTTTGACTCTGGACATGAGGGAGGAGTATAATTACCTTCGAGATATCTGTTCACAATGTCTAATGGGAATGCGAGTTCTTCTGCAATCTCGTCCTCGCCCCATCCTTCCTCATACAATTCCGTAATCTTGTTGTATGACTCTTCAGGGCATACAGGCTGATATTCAGAGATGGATGTGGTCTGATTCAACTTTGCTAAAGATTGGCTTTGGGCTTCAGGAAGGCTGCTTACAATCGCAGGTACACTGGATGCTAAGATTAATACTACTAATGCTATGATTGCTATTGTTGGGTCTTCTTTTTTCATTTTATCACCTCCTAATTTTTTTATTTGTCGTTTCATATGTGAAGAAATGACTATAATTTATTGATTATGACGGTGGAACGCCATAACCCAATATTTTGCCTTCCACTGCATCAACGATTGTGATATTATAGTAAGGAATGCCATTTTCAGTCTTTATCGTCTTCCAAACGACCCAGCAAGGGTTCTTCGGTGCTTGCTCAGGCGGGGATACGAAGAATTGCGGAGATACAAAGCGTAGAGTAGCAGACCCTCCGCCTGCTATTGATTCTGCCTGCTCTTTGGATATCACTGGAGGTAGATGTTCCGGTAAGTCATCACGCCACTGAACGTCTTTCCTGATGAGTTCTTTAGTATTCTTGTCAAATACATATATCCTGTGGTCTCTATCAACCGGTACGCCGTCTATACTTCTGTGATGTGCATAAGTTATCGTGCGATTAGATACAGATTTTTTAAAAGGTCTGTCGCTTTTCTCGTATTCCCCAAGTAGTTCATCCTCGCTTGGAATAACCAAACTCTCGTTTTTTTCTTGCTCTTTTGTATTCGCTCCTTTTCTGAGCAGATCGTTACTTATCACAACGACTACAATCCCTACAATCAGCACACTAATTGCTATTACTGCCAGACCTATAAACAGTGTTTTGCTTCTCATCTTTTATCATCTGCCTTTGTTTTTATCTGCCGTTACATTTTTCTCTGATTTCTGATATGGTTCGGGGCATGAAGATATTATAGTATAGTTACCGCTGAGGAATCCGTTCACGACATCAATAGGAAGCTCAAGCGTTTCTGCAATCTCGTCCTCGCTCCATCCTTCCTCATGCAACTCCGTAATCTTATTGTATGACTCTTCAGGGCATATAGGCTGATATTCAGAGATGGATGTGGTCTGCATCGCGGGTACACTGGATACTAAGATTAATACTGCTAATGCTACGGTTGCTATTATTAGGTATTCTTTTTTCATCTTTTTTTCATTTCACCCCCTAAATTTTTAGTCACACCTTTTGGTGTGCTGATCCTGCTTCGGTTGGGACAACATAAATATGGAAGGTGGGACAATTGTCCCAAAAATGGGACAAGGCGTTTTGGGGGATGGAGAAGCGTTCTTTTACAGTTATTGGTATCTTCTAAAACATCGCTTTTACCTATCGCCCCTCATCTATACAGGGGGGATGAAAAAGGGAAGGGATGGGGAAAAAGGCATTGAACAAAACCATTTGAAAAATCTTCAATGTTTGTCTGTATCCCTCTAAAAAATATGGGCGTGTCTATTTCGCGATAACCGGCGGTGCAGCGGTTTTAGCCGCCACACAGATAAAGTTCAGAAACAAGAAAATAAATTGCGGACACGGATTAATGTCGCTAAAAATAGCTCATCTAACCCACCAAAAGAAAGAATCCGTGTAAATCTGTGTCTCAATAACACTAACACTAACCCGAATTTATTTTGACATAATCATAAGAAAGGTCGCA
>Ga0209986_10004743_pt1 | contig 11450 bp, 12 predicted proteins | sample BlataG_FD_183168 | JGI IMG/M metagenome (GOLD analysis project Ga0209986, IMG submission 183168) | Deep subsurface microbial communities from Black Sea to uncover new lineages of life (NeLLi) - Black_00105 metaG (SPAdes) (version 2) | ecosystem: Environmental > Aquatic > Marine > Oceanic >...
TCTAGCCAGGAGGGCAATATGTAGCACTTCTTCACGTCTTATCTTCATTATGTGCTAATTATAGCACCCATATTTGACTATCGGCAACAGCCGCCCTCCTGCTATAATGGAGTTGTTTAAAAATGAAGGTTGAAATTTGGGGAAGGGGAGGAGATTTGAAAGAGGGGCTAGCGCCCCTCTTAAACGCCCGGATATTTTACTCTGAGAAGAGTCAAAGAGAGGCTCAGCCTCTCTTACCAAAAATCTTCCCCCTCTCCCTTGAGGGAGAGGGGGATAATGGGGGTGAGGGTGTTAGTGATTGGGCTGAAAAGCCCAAAATCTGAAGCTGAAATCAAGGCTTTTGAAAATTAAACAGTCTTATAATAAATAAGAGATAATAGGGCAATAAGATGAATGCTAGACTCATAGTGGCTATTATCAGCACCCTGCTTGAAGAGGCAGCCCTGGCAGTAATTGTGCTTTTTGGGTTGCCCGAGTTAGGCATTGAGATACCCTTGGCTGGCCTTATTGCCTTGATGGTGGTCTGGCTTGCTGTGTCTGTTGTTATTTATCGGATTGGTAGCCGAGCCCTGAGGCAGAAACCGTTAGATAAGCTGCCGGATATGGTCGGTAGCCAGGGCAAGGTGGTGAGCCCATTAGCCCCAGAGGGTCTGGTCAGGATTAAGGGTGAGCTCTGGATGGCAAAATCAGCCAGCGGGAAAATGAACCTCGGTGATAAAGTAGCTGTGGTGGAGCAGGATGGACTTAGGCTCGTTGTGCGCAGGGATAGGTCTGGTGATTTAAAGAGAACCAAATGATATATGTTGACGGGGCTCAGAAATCGGGAAGTGGCACTATAGTTCGCTTTGCTGTTGGCTTGGCTATTTTACTCAGTGAGGAACTCCACCTTACCAATATTCGTGCCAAAAGAGAAAAACCGGGATTAAGGCCTCAGCATCTTAAAGCAATCCAGGCATTACAGCAAATATGCCAGGGTAGTTTGGCTGGTGGTGAAGTTGGCTCTAAGGAGATAAAGTTTAAACCCGGCGCAAAGGTTAAAGGTGGCTGCTATGAGTGGGATATAGGAACTGCCGGCTCTACTACTCTACTGGCTATGACCCTTTTGCCCGCTGCCTGTTTTTCCACGGGAGCTATGAGCTTCAAGATATCTGGAGGGCTGTTTCAGGACTTTGCTCCCTCTGCCTACCATGTGCAATATGTCCTTTTCTCAATGCTCCAGAAGATGGGTATAACCGCCAGGCTTAGTGTTATCCGTCCCGGCTATGTCCCCCGTGGGGGTGGAATTATTGAGGTGGCAATGGAACCGGTAGTGGGGAAAATAAAGCCAATCAGGCTACCTAATCAGGGAGACATAGCCCGCATTGAAGGCATTGCCCTTTCCTCTCATCTTAAGGAGAGAAGGGTGAGTGAGCGAATGGTAGAGGCGTGTAGCCAGGTGCTTAAGTCAAATGGCTCTAGTGCCCACATAGAAATTGCCCATGACACCCTGGCACTTCAGAGGGGAGCTGCTCTTGCCATACATGCTAGAACCAGTTCGGGGTGTATTATTGGTGCTGATAGGGCAGGTGAGCCGAGACGAACCTCAGAAGATATTGGTAAATATGTAGCCAGGAATCTGGTGGAGGATTTGGCAACAGGAGCTACCGTTGACCGCTATTTAGCTGACCAGCTTATCTTTTACGCTGCTTTAGCTGACGGCGTTAGCCAATACCGGATACCAAGGCTGACTGAGCATGTGGAGACCAATCTATGGCTTGCTGAGAGTATGCTGGGAGCCAGGACTGAGGTTAATAAAAATCTGGTAAAAATTCAGGGCATAGGCTATAGTAGTTGACATAACTACAAAAACAATTCAAAGCTGGTCAGATACGAATTGTTTCCCTAATTTTTAAAATGAAGTTTGGCGCCACCTTGGGTAGACAAAGGAGACTACGATTAGCGCTACCCCACCAATCAGAAGACCAAGACTGAGCATTTCCAGTGGAGCTAAGAAGTTATCAACGAACTGGAACCGCCACCCCTCAAGATAGTGAGGAACATCAAACTGTGCCATTTGTGTCACGGCAAGATACTTGGCAACGAAGATGCCCACATACCAAAGGACTCCGTAAGTCAAAAAGGTGATGCCTAACCCACGGCTAGCACCCTTTACCCGGCGATGTATGAGAACAATGCCCAGAATTAATAGCACAATAAAGCCAATCAGAAGTTTGTATCCGAACTGGAAGTAGCCAATAACTTCCCTTCCTTGCTCAAGACCCACCTCAGCCTCGGCTAGCGCTGAAGCAATCTCTGTCCGTAGCTCAGTCCCAAGTAGGCTTTCGTCAAGTTCAAAGGTTGATGGCATCCCTTCAGAGAATTCTTGGAAGAACTCATCAAATTGCTGCGCCAATAGGCTCGGCGGCAAGTCGGCAAACTCTGCTGGGGGCGATTCTAGAAGGGCTTCCCTCAGACTATCTCTTACAATTTCCATCGCCGGTTCCAGAGGAATTACTACGTTTAAACTTTGGCTTTCTCCCAGCAGGTAACCTACTACCGGGTCAGCGACGACGCCTATTTGTTCTTTTATCCAGGGTTCAAGTTCAACAATGACATCATCCAGGTACTCAGTCATAAACCCCATCTCTTCCGGCATTTCTCCAGCAAACTGCTCGCTGACAATCTCCTCGGCTAAAGAGGCTATATCAAGCTCATCCACTATGGAGACAATGAAATCCGAACTAAGGAGGGTGTTATGTAGCGTCTGTGCCAGGTCTGGGCTTTCACGTTTCCCTAGTAGGTAGTCAAAGATGGAGTAGGTGGCAGCGCTTACTTGCTCTTTTACCAAAGGTTCAACCTTGGGGATGGTATCAGCTAGAACAGCCCTCAATTCTTCAGGAAACTCTTCTTCGGGGATTTGCTGACTAATAACTTCTTCTGCCAGTAAGGACATATCAAGCCTGTCTAGTTCAGAGGTGATGAATTTTGGACTGAGGACGGTATTATTTAGCAGAAATGCCAAACCAAAAATGGATAGAGATAGAAAAAGAAGAAGACTTAACAGAGTAAGACCCAACCCCTTGAGAAACTTCATTTAACTAATATCCTTCAATGTATAACACCGTTGGCAGTGATACTACATTATAGTTTCTCCACTGTCAAGCCTTGATTACCAAGCAAAAAGGGCTTCCATATCAAAAAGAAGCCCTAAAATTTCTGGTGGAGACGGGGGAGAGTTGAACTCCCCCGACAGCCACCAACTGCTTGTGCGATTGCTTGACCAGCTTGACTGGATAACTGGCCTTCAACTGAAGTAGGAGAATGACGGAGCCCCACTGCCTACTTCGCTTCACAACAATCTTCGCCTCAGAAGTCACCAGGATTTACGGTCTATCTGCGTGTCCGTTCCGAACTTCTCTACCGCCTGTAACAACTGCTAAACATTAGGGCGCATTGTTGGGTCATACTCCGATGAAATGTTCAACTTGGGGGAGCCATTAATCAAGTGCTAGTGCAAACTAAAATAGAAGCTTCAATGCCTGGTTTCTGTTTGAAGCTGTGGTCGCATCACTAAATTTTTACTCGGAATATCAAGATTACCTTAGTACTGCTATTTAATTTGGAGTCAACAGTAAGTGCAAAATAATTTGTAACTCAAATGCTGGGTCAGCTTCAAGGGCGGGGGTGAAGGCCGACGGCGCTACAGATTTTTGGAATAAGTTCCTCCCGCTGAAGGGTCATGATGTGGATACCCGCTATTCCTTCTATTTCTCTTAAATGATTTATTGTTTCTATAGCGATCTTTATTCCTTCCTCTATCATTTCTTCTCTGTTACGAACCTTCCGAAGGCGTTCAATAATTTCATCAGGAATATCCATATTGGTGATTTTTGTCTTTATATACCTTGCCGCTGCCACGGATGTTATGGGAGTAACCCCAGCAAGGATTTTTACTTTCTTATGCAGTCCTTCTCCTCGAACCAGTTCCATCCATTTGTTAAATTTCTCAATGTTATACACAGCCAGGGTCTGGATAAAGTCTGCCCCGGCAGCAACTTTCTCTCCAGGGTGAACCGATTCGTGTTCTTGGGGTTCGGCAAACGGGTTGGCTACTGCCCCAATAAAAAGTCTAGGCTCCTTTCCAGATATTGGCTCTCCATTCTCAAACCTCTTTTCATCCCGGAGCACCTTGACCATCTTGATAAGCTGGGTAGAATTGAGGTCAAAGACGGGCTTTGCCTCAGGCTGATTTCCAAAAGAAACGGGGTCCCCAGAGAGGCAGAGCATATTATTCACACCAAACGCAGAGATGCCCAAAATATCCATCTGAAGAGCAATTCGATTCCTGTCACGACATGTCATCTGGACTATGGGATCAAGACCCTCCCCCATCCCTATAAGACAAGCTGCCCAGCTTGCCATTGCCACTACTGCTGCCTGTCCATCAGGGACATTAAAGGCATCGACGTAACCCTTAATGAGATTAGCTTTTCTCCTTATCGTCTCGGGCTCCGCATTCTGTGGGGAACCGATTTCAGCAGTTACGGCAAAATATCCCGCTTCCAGCACTCTTTCCAGATTGCTTTTCGTCTTCATTTCGAACCCTCCCAGAAGAACTTTATCATACTTTGCTAAAAGTTATTATACGTTAATCACTAAATTTTTGGAAATGGTCATACCATTGGTTTTTGAAAAATTGTTACGAGTGTGTTATCATTCACAAGGGAAGATTTTGAAATGGAACCAGTAGTCGAATTGGGCTCGATTAAGGAAATATTAGAACATTCAGACTTGTTCCAAGGGCTGAGTGACGATCAACTGGCTAAGGTGCTCCCGCTTTGTCAAGAAGAGGTATATGAAGCTGGCGTGGTTACTTCCCCAGAGGGTACTGTATGCCGTATTATGTATGTCATACAATCGGGCAAGGTGGCTGTGGAAGTTACTGTTCGCATTGGCCGAGGGGCAGAGGGAAGTGCGACAATTGATGTGATAACTCAAGGTAACTGCTTTGGTTTTCCAGGGCTCATAGATCCTAATATTCTTAGTACAAGGGCCCGGACTCTTGAGCGAACTAAGGTTATTGCTTTAAATGCGGCAGAGCTTAAAAGGTTGCTCGAAGACAACCCTGAAATGGGATGCAAGGTGATGAGTAATCTTGCTAAGGTGGTTTGTTCGAGACTTCAAAGCGTTAGGCAGACGGCGTCACGTATTCTGTCTGTTATTTTTCATGATTTGAAGGCTCCCTTAGCTGCGGCGGAAAATTATAATCGGCTCTTGCTTGGCGAGTTTGTCGGGGAGCTAAATGAAGAGCAAAGAGACATGATACAGAGGAGTAGCGATAGACTCAGCGGCCTTCTAAATTTGGTGACTAACTTAATTGATTTGTCCCGCATTGATTTCGGGGATTTGAGAATGGAGAGGATTTCTCTGGCAGAAGTAATAGAAGGTTGCGTTGAAGTTATGCTCCCGTTAGCTGAGAAAAAGGGGTTGCAACTAATTGCTGAAGTGCCCCGAGGGCTTCCTGCTGTTCTTGGGAGTCCAGCGCGGCTTGAACAGGTAGTTAGAAATTTGTTATCCAATGCCATTAAGTATACCCACTCTGGAGGGGTGGTAGCGGTCAAAGTAAAGGATGAGACTTATGACATACAAGCAGAGGTAACCGATACCGGAATTGGGATTCCTACCGAGGAATTACCTAAAATATTTGATGGTTTTTATCGAGGTCTTGACATAGTTGAAAGAGGGACTGGCTTAGGGCTTTCTATAAGTAAGAAAATAGTTGAGGCTCACCATGGTAGGATATGGGCTGTGAGTCCCTGCCCTGAAAGTGGTAAGGGGAGCAAGTTTGTTTTCACTTTGCCAAAGATTGGTGAAGAGTAAGAGGAAGAAAAGCCAGACTCAATGGTCTGAGAACTCTTGTTGCTAAAGATGGATGGCTTTGCTATTATTAAAGCACCGCAGAATAGCCAAGACAAAGGGTATCCCAGCATACCTGTCCTCATAGCTGAATAACGCAGGAAACTTACTAGCGCTACAAGCTAGAATCAGGCGTAAAGGAATTTTTGTTCAAAGGAGGGGGATATGCCCAAGAAAATATTGGTAGTTGATGATGACCTTGATCTGCAACTGCAAATGAAAGCTCTACTTGGAAAGAAGGGCTATCAGGTAGTTGCTGCATATGATGGGGATGAGGGTCTGCAAAAGATAGTAGAAGAAAGGCCCGATTTAATCGTCTTGGATGTGATGATGCCAGTTAAGGATGGCTTTACGGCTTGTCGAGAGCTTAAGACGGACGACAGATACTACTTTTTCTCCCATATCCCTGTAATAATGCTAACTGTTTACCCCGAGGATAGAGAGAAACTACACCTCTCTGTGCGAGAGGGGATGACGATGGAGGCAGAAGACTACATTCAAAAGCCATTTGACCCTCAGGAACTACTAAGTCGAGTGGAGGAATTACTCAAAAAATAGAAAGGGCAGATCTACAAATTGGCGAATAACCATGTTTTAGTTATTGGTGGAGGCATATCAGGAATAGCTTCAGCGTTAGAGTTAGCTAATGGTGGTTTAAGTGTATACTTAATAGAGAAGGAGGCAACGGTTGGAGGATACGCTGCCTCTTTTTGTTGTAAAGCAACAGATGTCTGCTCCAATTGTTCTGTTTGTGTAGTCCCCTCAAAGATTAAAGAAGCTGTAATCCATCCTCAAATTTCACTCCTAACCAATTCCACAGTACAAAAGGTTAGTGGTGAGGTTGGTGATTTTCGTGTCGAGATAACTCAAAAACCTCAATATATCTCTCTGGAGAGATGTATCGCCTGTGGAATGTGCACCGAGGTCTGTCCCACTGAGCCTAAGGCAATCTATCTGCCCTCTGCGGAAGCAATCCCTTTTTCTTATATTCTTGATGAGAGACTATGTCTTCGCTTTAAGGGAGAAGATTGCAACCTGTGTCGTGAGAGTTGTCCCACAAATGCCATAGACTTCAAGCGCAAGTCAAAAAGACAAGAGTTGAGCGTTACCACAATTATCGTCGCCACTGGCTTTGAGGTCTTCGATGGTCGGGAGATAGGTTCTCTAGGTTATGGCAGATACCCTAACGTCTTAACTGGGCTTGACCTTGAGAGGATGTTTAACCGTGAGGGTTTGCTTAAGCTTCCCTCGAATGGGAAAGAGCCTCAAAACATTGCCTTCATCCAGTGTGTGGGGTCAAGGAATGAAAGTCACTGTTATTGCTCGCAGGTATGCTGCAAATATGCCATGAGGTTTGCTCGACTTATCAAATATCAAAATCCGAATGCCGAGGTGACCATCTTTTATATTGACCTTCAGACTGCAGGAAAGGGTTTTGCTGAGTTTTATGAAGAGTGCAAGGAAAGTACCCGATTTATCCCCGGGGTGCCGGTTGAAATTCTGGAAGCTCACTCTGGTGAACTCGAAGTGAAGTTTGAAAATATCTTAGAAGGGAAAGTCAATCGAGAAGTCTTTGACCTTGTCGTCCTTTCAGTGGGTATGGTTCCCAGGAAGGACTCGTGGGATTTGGCAAGAATTCTGGGGATAAATTTGGGAGATGAAGGATTCTTTGACACAAAGCCTTTGAACTCCATCGAGACCAATGTGGAAGGGGTATTCCTTGCCGGAACATGTCAAGGTCCGAAGGACATCCCTAACTCAATTGCCCATGGGATGGCGGCGGCGAAAAGGGCAATGGAGGTTTTGGTAAGATGCAGGTAAGGATTGGCATCTTCATTTGCGATTGTGGGAAAAGCCTGAGCAACATAGATTTTCCCAAAGTAAAAGAAAGAGTAGAGAAATTTCAAGAAGTTGTCTATGTTGATTTAAGCTCCTCCCTCTGCCTCGAAGAAAGCCGGGAGAAGATAGTTTCCATCATTAGGGAGAGGGACATAAATCGGGTGGTCATTGCTGGCTGTGCTCCAGAGCTTAAAGAGAATGTCTTTGGCAAAGTAATTGAGGAAGCCGGGCTCAATTGCAATTTCCTCTCCATGGCAAACATTAGGGAGCAGTGTTCATGGGCTCATGAAAGTGATGTCACTAACAAGGCTTTGGAGCTTGTCAGGATGGCAGCAAGTAAAGCTCGATTTCTTCAGCCAGTGGAGAAGAAGGATATGCCGGTAAACAAGCAGGTTTTAGTGGTGGGGGGCGGATTCTCCGGGATGAAGTCTGCATTAGAACTTTCCGGGCTCGGTCTCAGAACAACCTTGGTGGAAGAAGAGGCAGTTTTGGGAGGAAAGCTTGGAGAATTTGAAGGCTTTTACGGAATTGAGACAACCCCTGAAGAGATGCTCAGTTCGATGAGGAAAGCAGTAGAGGAAAATGGTGACATCGAGGTTTTCACCTCTGCTGAAATAGCAAGGGTGGAAGGACAAGCCGGGGATTTCACTATAAGGATAAGGAGAGGAGAGGATAAGCTCTCCCGAAGCTGTGGAGCCATTATCTTCGCCACTGGCTATATGACCGAAATCCTGCCCCAAGACTTCCAACTTAAACCTGACGTTAATATCATCTCACGGCGAAAACTTGTTGAGATGCTTCAAGCCCCGGGGGAGTTGGAACGAAGACCGGGAACAATAGGTTTTGTTCTTGATGTCTCCGACGAAAATTCTCGCCTTCCCATCCTCTCTACCCTGAACAATGCACTTGCAGTTAAAGAGAGGCTGGGGAGTGAGGTTTATGTCTTCTGCAAGAGCCTGAAAGTAGATAGTGAGGGGGTGGAGAAACTGTATCGAGAGGCAAGAGAGCGAGGCGTAGTATTCTTAAAGTTTGAGGAAAAGCCTCGAATATCTAAAAAAGATGGTCGGGTAAAGGTTGAGGCAAGAGACGTCCTTCTTGGGGAGGAAGTAACGCTGCTCTGCGATTTCCTAGTGGCTGAAGAAAAGGTTTTACCCCCCGAAGGAACTGAGGCTTTAAGTTCAATGCTAAATATTGGGACCGATTCCGCAGGATTTTACCAGGATGAGAATGTGCATCTTTACCCGGTTGCATCAGAGAGGAAGGGAATATTTTTTGTCGGAGGCTGTAAAGGTGATTTGGATTTCACTCGAATTTCAACGGATATTTCAAGCGCCACTATGAGCATCTATAAGCTTTTATCTCCAGAAAAGGTGATGGTGGAGGTAGAGAAGGTAAAGGTAGAGCCTGAGAAGTGTCGGGCATGCCTTACCTGCGTCCGTGTCTGCCCTCATGGTGCAATTCAAATGGTTCGAGTTGATACCGAAAAGGAAGTAGCTAAGATTTATGATCTTGCCTGTGATGGGTGTGGTATCTGTGCTGCTATCTGTCCGGCGAAGGCGATAAGGTTTGAAGGCTATGCTGATGAGCAAATCCTCGCCGAAGTTGAAGCCATAGGAGAAAGCTTGTGAACCGAGAGGATAACAAAATTGTTGCTTTTTGCTGTGAGCACTCAGCTTATCAAGTAGCCAATAAAGCTGGAAAGATGAGGCTTCACTACCCAGATAATGTCAGAATAATTCGTGTTCCTTGTGCTGGAAGAGTGGATGTCCAGCATATTTTAAAAGCTTTTGAGAAAGGCGCGGCTGGAGTACTAGTGATGGGATGCCAAGAAGGTGCTTGCCAACATCTTACTGGCAATACTAGAGCGAAGGAAAGAGTGAAATACGCAGAGGACTTGCTCAAAGAGGTAGGAATAGATGGAGGCAGGGTCAAGATGGTTAATCTCGCCCCTGACATGGCTCAGCGGTTTATCCGCGAAGTAAAGGAAATGACAGAAAAAATCGAGGGGAGATGAAAAGATGATAATCGCCGAAAGGAAACCTTTAGAGGAAATCAAAAATATGCTCTCCGGGTATAAGAAGATTCTAGTGGTAGGTTGCCGGACCTGCGTCACAATCTGTTGGGCTGGAGGGGAGAAGGAGGTAGGAATACTCTCCTCTCAGCTCAAGCTCGCTTCAAGTGGAGAGGGGAATGAGCTTTCCATTTTGGAAGCCACTGTCGAAAGGCAGTGTGAAAAGGAGATGGTGATTGAGGAACTTGGAGATAAAGTGCAAGAGGTGGAGGCGATTCTCAGCATGGGATGTGGGGCAGGGGTGCAGACTATAGCCGAGATATTCGAAGAAAAGCCTGTCTTCCCAGCACTGAATACTACATTTATAGGAATGCCTGAGGCAGAAGGGGTCTGGGTTGAGAAATGTGGAACCTGTGGAGATTGCATGCTTTATTGGACTGGGGGGATATGTCCAGTTGTACGCTGTGCTAAAGGGCTTCTCAACGGACCTTGTGGCGGGACAAGAAAGGGAGGAAAGTGTGAGATCGACCCAGAGAAGGATTGTGCCTGGGTTCTTATTTACCGAAGGCTAGAAAAGCAAGGCAGGCTCGATTTAATGAGGAAATACTATGAACCCAAAAACTATCGGGCGGTACAAAGACCGGGAAGGGTTGAAGCAGCAACAGCATAGGGGGTGTAAGATGGCAATACATTTTAGGGAAGCACTTAAAACAAAGGATTTCATTGTAACTGCTGAGGCTGGACCAGTAAAAGGAGCAAATACAGAGGAAATACTTGAGCATATTGAGCTTCTTAAAGATAGGGTTGACAGCCTAAATGTAACTGATAATCAAAGCTCCGTAATGCGCTATCCTTCCCTTGGCATTTGCCTTCTCATCAAGGAGCATGGTGGTGAGCCTATCTTTCAGGTAACCTGCCGTGACCGAAACCGCTTGGCAATTCAAGCCGACCTTCTTTTCGCCTACTCCAGAGGAGTAGATAATGTCCTTTGCCTTACCGGCGATTCCATTGATGTAGGTGACCACAAGGAGGCAAAACCGGTTTTTGACCTTGATTCGGCTCAGCTAATTCACCTGGTTCATACTTTAAATTCTGGCAAGGATATGGCAGGAAATAAGCTCGACGGAGGCGTTGATTTTTGCGTTGGAGCATCAGCTACACCCTCGGCAGACCCGATTGAACCTCAGCTTGTAAAATTCCAGAAAAAACTTGATGCCGGGGTGGACTTCATTCAAACTCAAGCCGTTTATGATTTGGATGAGCTTAAAAGGTTTATGGAGCATGCCCGTAAGATGAATGAGAAAACTAAGATTCTAGCTGGGATAGTGCTTCTTGTCGGAGCCAAGATGGCAGCATTTATGAATGAAAATGTTCCCGGCATCTTCGTTCCTCAGTATCTCATCGATGAGCTGGCTCAGGCCCCAAAAGGAACGGGACTTTCCAAGGGGATAGAGATTGCTGGGAGGCTTATAAGGCAGGTAAGGGAAGAGAAAATTTGCGACGGAGTTCATATTATGGCTATTGGCAGGGAGGAAAGGGTTCCTGAGATTTTGGAAGCCGCAGGGCTTTGAAGGAGGGGAAACATGATAGTATTAAATGAGCAGGATACCAAATTTAAGTACGAGGTGGCTGAGGAGCCGGGGGGGGAGAACATCAAGCTTTGCTTTGCCTGTGGTCTCTGTACTGCGAGCTGCCCTGTCGCCGA
>Ga0209986_10004744_pt1 | contig 11449 bp, 9 predicted proteins | sample BlataG_FD_183168 | JGI IMG/M metagenome (GOLD analysis project Ga0209986, IMG submission 183168) | Deep subsurface microbial communities from Black Sea to uncover new lineages of life (NeLLi) - Black_00105 metaG (SPAdes) (version 2) | ecosystem: Environmental > Aquatic > Marine > Oceanic >...
GGAAAGAATTGCAACAGTGGCTCCAAGACAAGCCCCTCCCGAGACCCCTATTATATAAGGATCGGCAAGGGGGTTGCGTAACATTCCCTGAAATGCGGAACCGACAATACCAAGCGCACCACCGGCAAATATTGCTAGAATGAGCCTGGGTAATCTCAACTGGGTGACAATAGAAATGGAAGGAAGTGAGGTGCTAGCAAAAAGAGAGATAAGCGATATACAAATGAGCAGGGAAAAAAGAATTAAAAATGTACGAATATTTCTCATAAGGGCGTCAAATAGCAAACAGCAGATTATGTCTCTCCTTAACTCAAGTAGTCAAATCCTATTTTCTGCTTCACTTCCCTTAATGTTCTCTCTGCCAGAACCCCCGCCTTTTTTGAGCCCTCAATTATCACATCTATCACATAATCCTTTTTATCTTTGAATCTCTCTATTTTCTCTCTCACGGGTGTAAGTTCTTTGACTATATTGTCAAATAGTATTCGCTTACAGTCAAGGCAACCTATAGAGGCGTTTCTACACCCTTTTTCAACATATGTAAGTTCTTCTCTGTTGGAAAATGCCTTATGGTAGGATTTGAATATATTGCAGTCATTGGGCTCCCCTGGATCCTGTCTCTTTTTCCTCCTGGTGTCTGTAACTGCAGGTGCGAGTTTCTTCCATATTTCATCTGGTGATTCGTCAAGGTAGATACAGTTACCGAGCGTCTTTGACATCTTGTTTGTTCCATCAAGTCCAAGCATCCTTGGCCTCACAATCTCCTTTGGCTCTGGAAAGGTCTCTCCAAACCTCTTGTTAAACTCTCTTGCAATCTCCCTTGTCAATTCTATATGCGGAATCTGGTCGTCTCCAACAGGCACAAATTCTGCCTTATATATAAGTATGTCTACTGCCATAAGAACAGGGTAATCCAACAGTCCCATATTTACATTACCCTTCTGTCGGGACGCTTTCTCCTTAAAGGTTGGAACCCTCATAAGGTCTTGTATGGGTGAAATACAGTTAAATATCCAGGTAAGTTCGGTATGCTGGGGGACAAGTGACTGAAGCATTATAATGGATTTTCCCGGGTTTATTCCGGAAGCGAGGAACCCCACGGCACAATCAAAAACTTTCTCTTTTATCTCTTGTGGAGAGAAAGGAACCGTAATGGCGTGATAATCAACTATACCAAAGACACAGTCGTAATCGCTCTGGAGTTGCGTCCAGTTCTTCAAGGCACCGAGATAGTTACCTATATGCAGTCTGCCGGTAGGCTGCGCCCCGCTAAAAATCCTCTTTTTCATATGGGAATTATATCATATTATTTGGCCTTTGTCAAGGAAAAAATAACGGGTACTTGCCCAATTAAAATGTGAAATACAATTTTTAAATTTTATCCTTGACAAATGAATTATTTTGTGATATAATATTTCATATTATGAAATATTATAAATCTGAAGGGAGACATCTGGCATGAAACATAATGGTAAGACTGATGAATATATTGACAGGGTAGAGAGGTGTATTCCCAAGATAATAAGAAGTATCCATCTCTTTGTGCCGAGGGAAATAGTGGGATTAAAGTTGACCGTATCCCAGGTTCTTACACTCGCCAGTCTGTTTCGTAAGAAAGTGTGCAAAATGACTGAACTGGCTGAAAGTGTAAATATGAATCTGAGTGCAATGACAGGAATAGTTGATGGGTTGATTCAAACTGAACTCGTCGAGCGTAAAAGGGATGCGAAAGACCGCAGGAATGTGCTGGTATATTTAACCTCTAATGGGAAGAAAACTGTCAGGGAAATCCAAGATTACAGAAATAGAGAGATCCGCAGCATTATTGAATATCTGGATGAAGGTAGGAGGGAAGCCATAATCAGTGGTTTCGAGAAGGCGGTCGAGGCATTTTTCGTAAGAGTGGAAAACAAAAAATAGAGGACATTGGAAGGTTAAATTATGAATCGGTGTAATCAGGTATAATGAACATCATACCAGGGGGGGTTATGAATCCGAGGATTTACATTTTGGTTTGTGTTCTATTTGCTGTATTCTCTTTATGGAATGAAGCGGTCCCTTTCGAGGGAAATGAGGCGGTCATCACTCTCCCGGAGGCAATTGAGACGGCTCTGGAGCGTAACGAGGGTGTTCTTGCAGCGAGGGATGCAGTGAGAGAGGCAGAGGCAGGAATGACTATTACGAGGTCAGGATTTCTACCAATGATAGATGTTCAGGGAAGTTATACCAGACTTGCTGAGCTGCCTGCTATTGAAATGGAAATACCTGTACTTGGAACACAAAAATTTCAAATGGGCGAAATAGAAAACTATGTAGCCCGTGCATCTCTCCAGCAGCCACTTTTTACCTGGGGAAAGATTTTAAATGGCTATCAAATCGCGAACTTGAATGTAGGAGCATCGCAAGAAGATTACAGAAAACAGAAGAATGAATTGGTATTCAATGTCACGAAATCATTCTATGGCATTCTTGTACTGAGAGAGCTTGTAAAATTGACTGGAGACGCATACAAACAGACCGCAAATCACGTGGATGCCGTGGAGAGAAGATATAAGGCAGGAGTTGCATCGAACTTCGACCTCTTAAGAGCAAGGGTTCAACTCAAGAATATGGAACCCCAGGTGATCAGGGTCAAAAATGGTTTAGAGCTCGCGAAAACCGGATTCAAGGCACTCCTTGGTCTACCTCAAGACACAATAATCAACTTGAAAGGAGAGCTGGAATACGAACCGATTGAGGTTGACCTTATGCAGTCCATAGAGGAAGCACTTGACAACCGTCCTGAGGTGAAGTCTCTGGAATTAAGAAAAGAGATGGCGGGCAAGGCACTTGCAATTGCAAAGAAGGCAAACTGGCCTAATATAGCCCTCATCGCAAATTATGACTACAAGAAACCAGTTTACTTCAAGAATGAGTGGGGAACGGATTGGAATATTACAGTTGCTTTACAGATGCCTATATTCACAGGGTTTGGAAATAGGGGAAAAATAAGACGGGCAAAGCATCAGTTCTCCAGGGTAGAACATGGATTCAATCTACTAAAGGAAGGCATAGAAATGGAGGTAAGGACATCGTGTCTCCAACTTGAAGAGGCAAAAAAAATTGTAGAATCTCAAAAAGAAAATATTGCACAGGCAGAAGAAGCGCTTTCAATTGTGGAAGAGAGATATAAACAGGGTCTTGCCACCTCATTAGAGGTAATGGACACACAACTTGCACTAACACAAGCAAGAACCAATTGGTTTCAGTCACTATCTGACTATTTGATAACGAAGGCAAAATTAGAGAAGGCAATAGGGAAGTAGGAGCAGGTTTCACCTGCGATATATAGGTTTCGCCTGCGATATATAGTAATATATATGTGTGATAGTAAACCTCATCAACACGCATTACGTAAAGGACGCGTTTCTGTACAGAACTTGGCTTATACAATTACAAAATGCGTTAACAACCGTGATACGACCTTATTGATTCAGCCTGAGATTTCAGATATTTTGATAAACGCATTTACATGGTGTAACGAGCGGGAAAGAATAAGGATAGGCGGATTTGTTATTATGCCAAACCATTATCACATCATTCTTGCTTTAAGAAAGAATTATACCCTTCCTTCAATAATGGTAACAATTGATAGTTTCACAGCCCGTAAAATCAATTCTCAGCTAATGAGAAAAGGGCAATTTTGGGAAAGAGGATATTACGACCATGCACATCATTCAGCGAGGGACTTTCTCAAACAATTAGAATATATTCATAATAATCCAGTGCGAAAGAGACTCGTAGGTATTTCAAATGAATGGCAGTTTTCCACAGCAAATCCAAAATGGAATCACCTTATTAATTGGGATTGGTTCAGAATATAGAAGTAGGAGCAAGTTTTACTTGCGAAAAACATGGAAATCGCAACCAGGAGGTTGCTCCTACAAATAAAATGGAGGAAAGATGAAGAAAAGATTCTGGTGGATTATTTTAATTATTTTTGTCGCATTTATCGCTTTTCGGATTGTGCAACAATTTAAGACAAGAGAACCCGTAAAATCTGTGACTGAGGTTGCAACTGAGGTAGTCATAGAAGAGGTTAGAAGGGGTTACATTGCTCAGACTCTCTCCTATACAGGAAATATTGCGGGTGGGGAACAAGTAACTGTTCACCCTATTGAAGAAACTGGCAGATTGATTAAATATTTGGTTAAAGAAGGAGATATCGTTAAAAAGGGACAGGTAATTGCCCTTGTGGATAGGTCTATTAAGGGTATGGAATTTCGGGACGCAAAGATTACATCACCAATATCCGGAACTGTGGGTATGTTATTTCTTGACAAAGGGGCAATGGTAGCGCCCCAGATTCCAATTGCTATGATTGCCGATATAGACAGAGTAAAAATAAAGATCCAGGTGATAGAGAAGGACTTAGCCGGAGTTCACAAAGGACAATCGGTGGTGATAACAGTGGATGCCTATCCGGGAGAAAAGTTTCGGGGCAAATTGGAGCAACTCTCTCCTTTTGTCGATCCCATGACGAGAACAGTTGAGGGAGAGATTATCGTGCCAAATCCAGGGCATCTTTTGAAACCGGGGATGTTTGCAAGGATAGAGTTAATAACAGAGGAACATACCAATACTATCGTGGTTCCCGAAAAAACGGTTATTGAAAAGGACGGTGAGAGAGTCGTTTTTGTTTTGAAAGGAGAGCATGCGGAGATGAGAGAGGTCGAGACCGGTATTGAAAGTGAGCATTCAATTGAAATATTAAAAGGACTAAAAATAGGAGAAAAGGTAATTACTTTGGGTAATTATGGACTCCGCAATGGAGCAAGAATCAAAGTAGAGAGTAGAGAGTAGAGAGTTAAAAATGCAGGATTATAGGAAATTGGAGATATGGCAGAGAAGTATGGACTATACTCTTAAAGTATACAAATTTACTTCAAGTCTACCGTCAGAAGAAAAATACGGTTTAATCTCACAGGTTAGGAGAGCCGCATATTCAATACCACTAAATATTGCAGAAGGGGCAGGTTGCGACTCCAAGAATGAATTTAAACTTTTCTTGGAATATGCACACAGATCAATCCATGAAGTCCTAACCATTCTGGAATTATGTATAAGATTGCAATTTTGTAGCAAGACAGTAGCTAATAATCTAATAGAAGAAGGCAAAGAAATCAGAGCAATGATATACGCCTTCATAAAAAAATTCTAAACTCTATACTCTGAACTCTAAACTGGAGAATTTATGAATCTACCAGAATTTTCTGTAAATAGAAGGGTTACTATTACTATGATGGTCTTAATAATAGTCCTCTTAGGATCCATATCATTGAGCAAACTTGGATTGGACCTCCTCCCGGATATTGAATATCCTGTTGTGAGTATAATGACAACCTATCCAGGTGCGGCTCCTCAGGAAATAGAAGAACAGGTGACAAGACCAGTGGAAGAATCAGTTTCCATGGTAAGTGGTGTAAAATCTGTAAGTTCAAACTCAGAAGAGGGAGTTTCAGTAGTAATGGTAGAATTTGAATGGGGAACCAACCTTGACTTTGCGGCTCAGGATATCAGGGACAGAATTAGTCTTATTAAGGATTGGCTTCCTGAAGATGTTTCAACACCATTGGTTCTTAAATTTGACCTCTCTATGATGCCTGTGGTCTTTTATGGTGTCATAGGTGATTGCAGTTTAAAAGAACTTCGTAAGATTCTTGAGGAAAGAGTGAAAGATAAGATAGAAAGAATAGACGGAGTGGCATCCTGTATGTTGATGGGTGGACAAGCTAGGGAAATAAATATATCCATTGATAAGGCAAAACTTGTCGCCCATAATCTTGGACTTAGTCAGGTTATATCATCGCTTCGGGCAACAAATCTAAATTTTAGTGCAGGACATATCACTCGGAGATATAAAGAATATTCAGTAAGGATAGTGGGAGAGTATGAAAATATTGATGAGATAGGCAATACAATAATAGGTAACAAAAATGGAGTCCCTATTTATCTCAAAAATATCGCAGAACTCAGAGATACACATAAAGAGATTAGGAGTTATGGCAGAACACAAGACAAAGAAAGTATTATACTATTCATAACAAAACAGGCTGGAGCAAATACTGTAATAATTTCTAATAAAGTGAATAAAGAACTCCAGAAGATTAAAGATACCCTTCCATCAGATATCCAATTTCATCTATTTTTTGACCAGGGGGATATGATAAAGGAAATAAGTACAAGGACTGGAGAAACTGCTCTCTGGGGCGGTATCCTTGCTATTTTATTCATATTCTTTTTCTTAAGAAACTGGAGACCTACCTTAACTATTGCCCTGGCTATACCATTTTCAATCATTGCGACCTTCATAGCTATTTATTTTGCTGGTTATACACTTAATATGATGACTATTGCAGGAATAGCCCTTGGGGTCGGAATGTTAGTTGATAATGCTGTAGTTGTAATTGAAAACATATATCGGAAAATGGAAGAAGGAAGTAATAGAAGGGATGCGGCAATTCAGGGGACAACAGAAGTTGGAATGGCAATTACAGCATCAACGCTTACTACTGTTGCTGTGTTTATTCCACTTATCTTTTCTGGCGGCATCGCAGGTAGATTGTCCAGAAGCCTTGCCCTTACAATATCCTTTGCCCTGTTTGCCTCTCTGTTTATAGCCTTTACTTTGGTGCCTATGCTTGCATCCATATTATTTCGTAGGGGCGTATCGCAATACGCCCCTACACAGGAACAAAAATTTAATAGATTCAAAGAAAGATATGGAAGGGTTCTCCAATATGCCCTTAGTCACAGAAGAAGAACCCTTTTAATATCCGTTGCAATATTTATCGCTACCCTATGTCTAATTCCACTTATAGGCACAGAATTTATGCCCCAGATGGACATGCCTTTCTTATCAATAAATGTTACAATGCCAGTTGGAACTTCTCTTGAAGAGACAAATAGAGTTGTCTTGCAATTTGAGGATATTCTTAAGAATATTCCAGAAATGGAAATTACAAGTGCATGGATAGGACTCAGTGAGGCAACACAGCAAGATGTGGCATACGGCTCAATGAGCGCCGGAGTAAATCAAGCACAGGTAATGGGAAAATTGGTTGAAAGAAATACCCGTAAAAGGTCTGGCCAAGAGATTATAGAGGAGATAAGAAAAAAGATTCCTCATATAGAGGGAGCAACCATAGAATTTGCTGATATGAGTGGACAGATGTTTGGAGGTGGAGGTGGACCTCCAATAAATATAAAGATTTTTGGCAAGGATTTATCCATTCTCAAGAGAATCTCCGAACAAATAGCATCCAAAATAAGAGATGTAAAAGGTATAAAGGATATAGACACATCCATCAGAAAGGGAAAACCTGAATTGCAAATAAGAATCGATAAAGAGAAAGCGGCTCTATTTGGGCTAACCGTGTATCAGGTAGGACAGGAAGTGAGAGCAGCCACGCAGGGTATGCTTGCCTCAAGATTCAGGGAAAAAGGAGAAGAAGTAGATATGCTATTAGAATTCAGAAATGAGGATGTGAAGAATATAAAGGATATTGAAAATATTCCTATTATTACCCCCCTTGGCACAAGTATTCTCTTGAAACAAGTTGCAGAGATAGTTTTAACTGAGGGTCCTGTAAGGATAGAAAGAGAAGAGCAAAATAGGAAGGTATCTGTTACAGCAAATATTGAGCATAGAGATTTGGGAAGTGCTGTAAAGGATATTGCAAAAAACATTGAGCCGATAAAGAAGACCCTTCCATCAGGCTATTTGATAGAATTTGGTGGTGAATCTGAACAGATGAGAGAAACTTTTATAACTCTGGGTACTGCCGTTATTCTTGCTCTAATCCTTGTATATATGGTAATGGCTGCCCAATTTGAATCATTTGTTCATCCATTTGTAATAATGTTCACTATGCCATTAGCCGCTGTAGGGGTAATCTGGGCATTATTTATTACTCATAAGGCAGTATCAATGATGGCCCTTGTGGGAGTGATAATCCTTGCAGGAATTGTAGTAAATAATGCCATAGTCTTTATAGATTATACCAATCGCTTACGGAAAAAGGGATTAGAAATACACGAGGCTCTTGTTTTAGCTGGAAAAACGAGGTTGAGACCCATTCTCATAACAGCCTTTACGACTATTTTAGGAATGTTACCTATGGCAGTCAGTCGTTCTCAAGGTTCAGAGATGAGGTCTCCTATGGCTATTGTAGTGATGGGTGGACTCTTTGTTTCCACACTACTCACCCTGATAGTTATTCCCCTTATCTACACAATCTTCGATGACCTTGCACAAAAACTAAGGGTAAGGACAAAGAGGGTTATACATGGAGATGAAGGATAGAATGGGGATTACAGCACATCCTTAGAGGAATTTCTTGTTTATCTCTTCCGCCCCGGTGTTCTGCTTTATTTCTACTTACTCCTTTTTATAATTACCCCGCAAAAATTATCGGCATTGTAAACAGTGCCCCACCAACAGTGGTCAGTCACCCTTCCCTTAAATCCAGAATAAAAAAACCTTGACATTCCTTGAGTTTTATGATATAATCTGATACAAGGACTAAAATTAACCACAGATAAACAAAAGAAATAATTCTTTGAAAATAAAATAATCAGTGTTAATCAGCGTAAATCAGCGTCTAAAAAAAGAAGTTAGACACAGATTAACGCAGATGTTAAGTTTTTTATAATGGAAATCTAAATCGCGCCTATGAAATCGGGATTTTGTGCAATACTTGGCAGAGCAAATGTGGGTAAATCCACATTTCTGAACAGGGTTCTTGCAAAGAAACTCTGTGCAGTATCAGATAAACCTCAAACTACACGCCATAGGATTCTTGGTATACTGACCGATGAAAGCTCACAGATAATTTTTGTGGATACTCCCGGAGTAATAAAACCTTCTTACGAACTGCAAAAAGTTATGATAAAGACAGTCTTTTCAAGCCTTGTCGGAGCTGATATCGCACTGGTTATGGTTGAACCACATATTATTGAAGAAGAACTCTTTCATAAAATAAAGGAGATTCCTGTGGTCGTAGCAATAAATAAAATCGATCTTTTAAAGGAAAGAGATTCACTCTATAATCTCATTGATAAATACAAAGAGATGGAAAATATAAGAGAAGTTTATCCTATCTCCGCCCTCACAGGCGAGGGGATAAATATACTACTGGATGAAATAAAAACCTTGCTATCTGAAGGAGAAGCATTTTATCCAGAGGATATGCTCTCAGATAGGGACGAGCGATTTTTTTGTAGCGAAATTATAAGAGAAAAGCTTTTTAAGACCTATGGAAAGGAGATACCATACACAGCAGCAGTAGTCATAGACGAATTCATAGAGAGAGAAAAAGGGAAGACATATATAAAGGCTATAATATATGTAGATAAGGAATCTATAAAGGGTATAATCATAGGCAAGGGTGGTGAAAAATTGAAAAAGATAGGTGGTCTTGCAAGAGAAGAAATAGAATACTTTATAGAAAAGCCTGTTTATCTGGAGCTGTGGGTTAAAGTCCGCAAAGGATGGAGAAAAAATATAAATGATATAAGGGAGTTTGGATATACCCGTTAAATTGTTTTGGACGCAGATTAACGCAGATTTACACAGTAAAAATGAATCAAATCAAAATCTTTCAAATAAGAGCTCTGAGTAATAAAATGTGACCATCGTCGAAAAAGTATATAGGATGAGTTATTGCTATATAACTAACAAAATTTGATAAAAAAGAATTAGAAAAAATCCTGTAAATCTGCGTTAATCTGCGTCCAAAAACTAACAAAAAATGCAAGAATACGAAGCAGTCATAGGAATGGAACTTCACATCCAACTTAAAACCAGAACCAAACTCTTCTGCTCCTGTCCTATAATGTTTGATGCAGAACCAAACACACTTGTATGTCCTATCTGTGCTGGGTTTCCCGGGACGCTTCCCGTATTAAACAAGAAAGCAGTAGAACTTGCTGTACGTACCGCACTGGCGCTTGAATGCAAGGTAAATGAGATATCAATCTTTTCAAGAAAAAATTACTTTTATCCTGACTTGCCAAAAGGTTATCAAATAACTCAATATGAACACCCACTGGCAGAAAATGGAAGGCTAATAATAGAAAATGGAGCTATAAGGATAAGGAGGGTTCACCTTGAAGAAGATTCAGGAAAACTTATACATACAAAGGATGCAACCCTCGTTGACCTCAACAGAGCAGGGGTTCCACTTGTAGAGATAGTCACCGAGCCTGATATTCGTTCTCCAAAAGAAGCATATAGCTACATAACAAAGTTAAGAGAAATCTTAAGATATATTGATGTATCAAATGCAGATATGGAAAAGGGCGAACTCCGATGCGAGCCAAATGTATCTGTCCACTTTAAAGGAGAACCTCTTGGAACAAGAAAAGAAATAAAAAATCTAAATTCAATAAGACAGGTAGAGAATGGAATAAGATATGAAATAGAACAACAAATAGATTCACTGAAAAAAGGAAGACCTGTAAGACGGGCAACTCTTCTCTGGGATGAAAAACAGAAAATAACGAAAGAGATGAGAAGGAAGGAAACTGAGGAGGATTACAGGTACTTTGATGAACCTGACCTTCCCCCACTTTTTATACCAGATTCTCTTACAAAGGAACAACGAAATTATATAGGAGAACTCCCCAATGAAAGAAGAAAAAGGATGGACAAACAGTATAAATTGACCCAGAATGATATAGATACACTTGTTTCAAGAAAACCCTTAGCTGACTACTTTGAAAATGTAGCAAACACAACGAAAGATGCAAAACTCACAGCAGGTTTTATACTTGTGGAACTGCTCGGCTTTCTAAATGAAAATGGTATAAAGTTTGAAGACAATCCCATCTCCCAAAAGAGCTTATCCGAGCTAATTTCTCTTATGAAAGATGGTATTATAACTAGAACGGTTGCGAGGAATATACTACCACAGGTGAGCAAAGGACAGTCTCCGAAGAAAGTTATAAAACAGCTTGGTCTTGAGAAAATGGAGGAAAAAGGGGAAATGGAGAAGATTGTGCAGGACATCCTGAATAGATATCCAGATGAGGCGAAAAGATACAAAGAAGGCAAAAGCGGACTCTTTGGTTTCTTCGTGGGAGAAGTTATGAAGACAACGAGAGGAAAGGCAAACCCGAAGATTGTAGGCGAACTACTGAAAGAACACCTGAGCAAAATCTAAACTCAGAGACCAAGCCACTGATTGCACTGATTAGTTAGATTACAGATTTTAGATTGTAGGAGCGACTTCCTAGTCGCGATAAAGCGTTATTAACCTAATTACCCAATGACCTAATAACTGTATTTATCTGCGTCTATCTGCGTTAATCTGCGTCCAATTCTCTTGTTGTTTCTCTGTGTACTCTGCGGTTAAAATTATGAAAAAGATTACACGAAGAAAATTTATTAAGTTTCTGGGGCTTTTCG
>Ga0209986_10004745_pt1 | contig 11448 bp, 6 predicted proteins | sample BlataG_FD_183168 | JGI IMG/M metagenome (GOLD analysis project Ga0209986, IMG submission 183168) | Deep subsurface microbial communities from Black Sea to uncover new lineages of life (NeLLi) - Black_00105 metaG (SPAdes) (version 2) | ecosystem: Environmental > Aquatic > Marine > Oceanic >...
ATAAACAAATATTTCTTCCGCCCGTGGATTTATTCAAGATTGGCGAGATATTTTTTGTAAAAGACGGCAATCACCGGGTGTCGGTAGCGCACGAACAAGGTCAGGAATTTGTAGATGCGTTTGTTACCGAGATCAACGTTCCAGTTGTGCTGACGATGGAGACCAAGTTAGATGATTTAGATGTAAAAGAAGCATATGCTGATTTCTTGGTAAAGACTAATTTGGCTGAATTAAGACCTGGCGCAGATATTGAGATGACCACTCCCGAATATTACAATGGATTATTGTCTCACATTGATGTTCACCAATGGTACCTCGGCGAGAAGCAAGGCTCCGAAGTCCCTTATGAGGAGGTACTAGTATCCTGGTATGACAATATTTATTTACCCCTGGTAGAGGTTATCCGAAATACGGAAATCTTGAATGAAATCCCAAGGTCAACCGAGGCTGACCTTGCACTGTGGATAATGGATTATCTCAGCTACTTGCGTCTCTCAAATCAAAGAAACTCCGAAACAAGTGACGAAGAAGCTAAATTGTCTGCATCGAAATATCTTATAAGGAATTATCCGACTCCTGCGGTTAAAAAAATGCTCAACGTGTTAAACCGTGTCAGCTGGTTGGAAAATTTAATCATACAACAAGAAAAAGTCTTATTCTTAGATGAAACGCAAATCCATAAAATCAGACCGAATGCAGAAATCAATACGACACTGCCAGGGCAATATCAACGCATACAAGAGCATATTGCTGTTCATCGCTGGTATTTAGGAGAAAGTATGAGTAGAGAAGTTTCCAATGAGGAAGCAATTTCCTCATGGTATGATAAAGTCTACCAGCCATTGGTAGAAATAATTCGAGACCAAGAGGTTCTGAAGGAATTTCCAAAGCGTACAGAAACAGATCTGTATTTATGGATCATCGAACATCAATGGTATCTACGCGAGACATATGGAGACAACATACCTGTAAAGGATGCAGTAAAACTCTTTACTGATGATTACTCTGAAAAAGCAGTTAAGAAACTGCTCAAGGTTTTTAAAAAAACAAAATAACAATAACGCTTCTGAACAATATTTGAAATTGGAGATCCGTCAATGACACCACCCCGTTTCACATTCTTTTGTGAGTTGGAAGTTGATCCCTTAGAAGAGCTTATAAATGAGGAAACCATTCAGGATATCAAAGATTTGAATGGAAGTGTAGCATTGGGCATCATGGATTTAAGTGCAAGAAGAGCTGGAGTGGTTCGGAGATTAAATCAAGCCGGAATACCAGTGATAGGATGGTTGCTGCTTCCCAAAGAGCAAGGCTACTGGTTCAATCTCAAGAATTATACGCTGGTTCATGATAATTACTCAGCGTTCAAAGACTGGACTGAGGCGAATGGATTGCTATGGGCGGGGGTAGGTTTGGATATCGAACCGGACATCCTGGAGCTTGAACAGCTGTTTGAGAGCAAGCGGCAGTTGCTGCAGAATATGATACGTCGGTTGTTCAGTCGAACGCAGCTCAAAGATGCCAAGATGCACTACCAGGATTTAGTCGCTCAGATCAAAGCCGATGGATACCTAGTCGAGAGCTACCAGTTCCCCATTATCGCTGATGAACGTAAAGCACGTTCGACTTTTATCCAGCGAACCTCTGGTGTGGTTGATATTGCTGTTGATAAAGAAGTGTGGATGATCTACACCAGTTTTATCCGACCGCATGGAGCAGGAGTCCTGGGGAGTTATGCGCCGGAGGCACAGGCGATTGGGATCGGCAGTACAGGTGGTGGTGTGGATATTGGACTTGTAGACATGCGACCGCTTGATTGGGATGAACTTTCCCGAGATCTGCGTTTAGCCTGGTATTGGTGTGAGGATTTGTACATCTTCAGCTTGGAGGGATGCATTCGCCAGAGATTTATGGGGCACTTAAAGGAATTCCAATGGGATTATCCAATTTTACTGCCGGAGGATCAGATCAGGCGCGTAAATGGATGGCGGGGCACCATACGTTCCGGTTTGTGGCTTTTTGCACATCCGCTGGTTCCGCTGCTTACGGTTTTTGGTGTTTATGCGCTGTATAAGGGGGTACAGCGGATAATGAAGGAGTAGCGAGCTTTTATCAAGGATGACTTACCAAATAGCACATTAATCTGTCCCGGCGTTGATGGAAGCTACAGCAGAAGCCGATTGATTCTTCTAAAGCCTAGATATTCAACCAGCGGGAAGCGCTGGCTGGCAAATCCGACAATGGACCGACCTGAACGGTGCATTGAGGCAGCGATTCGATAAAAAAACGACCATATTTTTTGCTGATAACACGGCGATCGAAGATCGCAACAACACCGCGATCTTTCTGCGAACGGATCAGGCGCCCAAAACCCTGTCGAAAGCGCAGGATCGCTTCGGGAAGAGAATACTGGTAGAACGAGTCATCGAAGCTTTCAGCCCTGGAAGCGATGATTGGATCGGAGGGTACGTCGAAGGGCAGTTTCACAATCACCAGTACAGATAGAGCCTCACCAGGAACATCTACACCTTCCCAAAATGCGCGCGTTCCCAGCAATACAGCCCGTTCGGAATTCCGGAACGTTTCGAGCAGGGAGTGGGGCGAAGCACCTTCCCCTTGAACATAAACCTGGATATCTTGTTTTGCAAGAACCGGAGTAATTGCCCGCGAAGTTCGCCGCAGTTGGTCGTATGATGTGAATAAAGCAAGGGTGCGACCGCCTGTTGCCTGGCACAAGCGGATCAAACCTTGCCCCACAGCTTTTTGATAACGTTGGCGGTCATTTGGCTCTGGGATATCGTTTACCAGGTAGAGCAGGGAAGATGTTTCAAAATCAAATGGTGACCCGAGCATAAGCTCATATGCATCTTCAGCGTTTAATCTGCCGCGTAGATAATCAAACTCCCCGAGTGTTGTCAGTGTTGCAGAGGTTAAAATGACCGCAGACTTTTCATGCCACACGTAGCGTTCCATCAGCGAACCAATATGTAAGGGGGCAGCATGCAGTGCAAGTCGAGATGTGTTCTGTCCTTCTTCTGCCCAATAAACTCGATCAGTTACAGGTTCAAAGACCAGCGCACTTACCTGGTCGTTGAATTCGCTAAAACGACGGTAAATGTTCGAAAGCGTACTATGGAGTTCTTCGTCTCCTTCAGGGAATTTATCGTTCACTTCAGCCACACCCTGGATAATTTTTGCCAATGTATCAATCAATGACTGCAGGGCGTTTTGGGCTTCATCCCATGCAATTTCAACATCCGACCAGGCGGGTTGTGAACGAGTGGCGGTAATGATCCGTTCTCGATGGGAATACATACCCACAGGATGTCCGTCGCGCTGCTCACTCAAGAAGAGCTCGATGTTTTTAAAGAACTGGCGTAGCAGATTTTGGAATTGGAATGCCAGATCTGTGGCGTGTTGGACGAGTTCGTTGAAACTTGCGATTTCGCTTGGTTTTAGAACTTCATCAATCTCATCTAACAGCCACGCCAGCGCACCCGCACTTTTACCTCCTAGTTGGCGTAATAATCGCTCCACATCATTTTGAGTAACCTGGTAGCTTAATGCGTCGGTTGTGGCGTCCTCCAAATGATGGGCTTCATCTACGATGAGGTACTCATATTCAGGAAGAACTCGATTACCCGTCGCGACGTCAGCCAATAACAATGCGTGATTGACGATCACCAGATGGGCGTTTTGAGCGGTCCGGTGGACACGGTAAAACGGACAGGCTCCGTCAGTGTGTTTAAGACAGTTTTCGGTTGTGCAGGCTTCATCTTCGGAAGAAAGGCGCATCCAGGCTTGGCGTTCGGCAGGACCGTTAAGATTGATTTCCCCCCGGTCGCCTGTTTTCGTGACCTGCAGCCAGACCAGCACTTTTGCTATAACGCGCAATTCGTCAACATTCTCTGGTCCACGCCGGCGCATATTCTCCAGACGACGTGGGCATAAATAATTGGAACGACCCTTAAGAACTGTTGCATGTAAATCAATCTTCAGGGTTTTTCGCACGTCGGGTATGTCTTTATTGATCAATTGATCTTGCAGATTGATCGTATTTGTTGAAATGACGATGCGCCTGCCGTTTTGGACAGCCCACAATGCGGCGGGTATGAGATATGCCATGCTCTTTCCGATACCAGTGCCGGCTTCTACTAATAAATGGCGCTGTTCGGATAACGCTTCAGACACGGCGTTCAGCATCGCTACCTGCTGGGGGCGGTATTCGAACTCGGGGAAATTACGCCCAAACGCGCCGCCGGATTCCAGCAGGGCAGCGACTTCTTCTGTATCCAAAGATATGGTTTCCTCAGTAGGCTTTAGAGGTGGAGGCTGATAATCGAGGTTATCTGTAAATAATGGTCCCTGAAAATGATGCTGGATGGATTGAGGTGATACGATCTCAGTGGACCGCTCTTTGAGAACCTGTCGGAAGGGCCAGTAGCCATCCCAATCATGCTTTTCGCCCATTCGAATGATTTCGGCGAGCAGGTTGAGAGGAAGCTCGTGAGCTTTGTCCCAAAGACGCAATAAAATGCCCCTTGTGGCACGCGCGTCGTCGAGGGCCCGGTGAGTGGCCGGAAATGGTACACCAAGAGCCTTTGTAAGAGCGCTCAGATTGTACCGGCTAGCGCTAGGCAGTAAAACGGCTGCTAATTCGTAGGTATCAACTAGCTGATTTACCTTCAAAATGCCACCCCTACGGAGGAAGGAAAGGTCGAATTTTACGTTATGTCCGACGATCGGGGAATCACCCACGAAATCTGCTAGATCCGACTGCATATCTTGAAGCGAGGGTGCCTTCAGGATCATTTGATCGGTGATACCGGTCAATTGTGTGATGAAGGGTGGGATTCGGCGTCCTGGGTGGATGAGGGTTGACCATTCATCTTCAATCCTGCGGTCATTGAATCGTACAGCACCGATATCAATAATGGCATCTTTAGCTGGGTCAAGACCTGTAGTTTCGATATCCAGGGCAACTATTGTGTCCATGATGAGAATTATACCTTGCAACTTATCATTGTTAATTTGCTAGTACTGATTCAAAATATTCCCGATGTAAGCCATACTGATGAGTCGTTCGTGGTCCTTATCTGCGCTCTGGATAAAGCTCAGGACAAGAGTTCACCACACCTGAGAAATTCATCAGTATTACTGTTGAACAGCGACTGGATCATCATAATACCGCCGCAGTACAACTGCTGCTTGATCTTCCTGTGGTCGTTGTAGTCTGGGCTGAGAAAAAAGAAAACATCCGGAGCTCTTAGAACTCCGGATAGTGCTTGTGGTTTAACCGTTGTTGGCTATCCGTTGGTGGGGGCAAGAACTTTTTGTAAGGCTTCGATTTGATGCGTGCTCAGCTCTAAATTGGAGAGCAGTGCCTCATCTCGAGCTAAAATACGCTGACCTAATCGTGAATGCTGCCATTGTTTTAAATCCTCCTCAATAGGCGAGCCAATTATGTCTTGACGGACGATTTTGCCATCTTCCATGACCAAAACCCGCTCCGTCTGGCGGGCGACATTCAGGTCATGGGTCACCACAATGAAAGTGGTTCCTTGGCTCTGGCTGAGGTCTTTTAACAGGTTCATCAGCTCCAGACTGGCTTTTGTATCCAGGCTGCCCGTAGGCTCGTCGGCGAGCACCAGGGGAGGATTGTTCGCCAAGGCTCGGGCTACGGCTACTCGCTGCCGCTGCCCGCCGGATAACTGATTTGGGAGGTGGTTCATACGATCCGCCAGATCGACCAGTTCAAGCAGTTCCTCGGCCCGTTTTTTGCGGGCTCGTGCTCCAAGATGTCCCATCATTGGGACTTCGATGTTTTCATGCGCATTCAGGGTTGGTATTAAGTTGTGTAATTGGAATATGAAGCCGATTGTACTTGAACGGAAAGCATCCTTATTCCGGATTTTCGTAACCTCATGCCCGTTAACGTACACTTGTCCGCTTGTTGGCAGGTCTAAAGCACCGATAACATTCAAGAGCGTGCTTTTCCCACTTCCACTTGGTCCCATTACGGTTACTAACTCTCCGGGTGAGACATGCATGTTGACGGTGTCAAGGGCTCGGATTTCATCACCATTGCGGTAAATTCGCGATAGGTCTATTGTTTCGATCATCCATGTGGTTGTTTCGCTCATAATTTCTCCAATAATATTGCCCCGATCATTACTCGTTTCGCCAACGAACTTTGCCACAGGCATGGATTTAGATTTCTACTCAACCTGAATGTCAACGAAGGCGGTCATGTCCCATCGCAGCTGTTCCGGGATTTCATCCAGCAAAATTATTAACGTGTAATTTACACCCGAACCTGCGGAGGCTTTGGGAGCAATGCTGTCAACGGTGCCATTAACGACCACGTCCGGAAGCGCATCGAAAGTAACGATGACAGGATCTGCGACATTAACCCGCGCTGCGTCGATCTCGTTAAGATCAGTAGTCTCCACGCGTAAATTCTCCAGGTCTGCCAATATCAAAACCGGTTGTCCTGGCATGACCCACTCGCCTGCATGAACTAGAACATCGCTCACCGTTCCGTCGAATCGGGAGAGCAGTTCTAAATCCTCGAGGGCTGCTTTGGCAGCATTTAGAGATGCATTTGCATTATTCAGACGCGTTTCAGCCAATTTAACCTCAGCCGGATCGGGACCGTCTATGTAGATGTCGAAATCCTCTCTGGCTCTTCTGAGAATGGCTTCGGCTGCTTTTAATTCGTTCTCATACTCCAGTCGTTTGACTGCTGTATCGTAATCACTTTGCGCTTCCTCCAAATCTTCCTTGAGGTTTTTACGAGTTGGATTGCCGGATGATATGTGTTTATAAGGTTCAAAAGCTGCGCGTGCCTGATCCAGCTTTTCTTTCATCAGATCGAAAGCTTCCATTGTTTCCAGATCTGCCTGACCGATAGGTACTGTAAAATTATCTAATTGGTATTGAGCGTCTCGCACCTGCCTGGCGGCGACTGCTACCTCCTCCTGCTTTTGAGAGAGGATGGTTTCCGCATTTTCATATAAGTCATCCAATGCTTTTTCCGCAGATGCGACATCAAATTCTGCTCCTGTAATAGCCGCCTGCAGGTCTTCCTTGCCTTTCAAGCGTACTAGCACCTGTCCTTCATCAACTTGATCACCGTTTTCCACAAAAACTTCATCCACAAGCCCGGCAGTGGACATGCTCAGTGTCGTCCATTCGGCTGGGATAACAATTCCTGTTGCATTGATAAGAGGCGCCGACTCCTCAATCTCAATGGGTTCTTCTGTCGGAGTTTCCTGAGATGGGAACGCACTGCAAGCCGCTCCTAGAAATATCAGCGATACTGCCAGGCCGGTTGTTTTCAAAAGGTTCTTTACTTGAGGCATAGTTTCTCCTTCAATAATTGTCTGACATCTATGTGTCGTAATCTTGTTTTTCAAACTTAATTTTCCCAGATCTTTGATAATAATAGATAATTTTATTCATACCTGAGTGCTTCGACGGGCTGCAAACGTGTAGCCCGGTATGCCGGGTATAGACCACCTAATAAGCCTAGCATCAACGCGATGAAGATAGCGCGCACAAACACCTCCCAATCCCAAATGGGTGTCAGGTAACTGCCGACCATCGGCACCTGCTGCAGCAAGAAAATCATCAGCAGTGCGGTTCCAATTCCAGCGATTCCTCCTAACAATCCAATAAGCAGCGCCTCTTTCAGGATCAGGCTCAATATAGCGCGCCTCCGCCAGCCTAAGGCTCTCAGGACGCCAATTTCACGTGTACGCTCAAAAACAGCCATAAGCATTGTGTTCAGCACTCCTACACCACCGATCAGGATTGCAAGGAATGAAATCGCGTTTGTGATTGCTTCTGAAGATTCCATATCGGGAAGCTGCTCGACAAAATCTCCGGCTAAGGCAGCGTGAACATCCGGGAATTGGTTATTGATCTTAGTCACAACCCCCTCCGCCTGGGAAGGATCGTTTAATTTGACCGCATACATTGATGATTTGCGCGGTCGACCGGCGAACGACTGAGCATCCCGAAGCGATATAACACCACCCAGTTCTTCCCAACTTATGCCTGACTCAAATATACCTGTGATCTTATACCTCAAACTGCTTAAATCTAAATTATCTCCCACACCCAGTTTGAGTGTATCGGCGATTGTGCGTCCTAAAATGATCTGGTGGTTGCCCGACAGCGGGTTCCCCTCTACGATCTTGAAACGTTGGATCGCCGCTTCGTTGGGGTTATATCCTTGCAGGATAAAAAACCCCCCGGCTTCTGGCATCATTACTGCGGAAAAGATCATACCGCTGGCGCTTTTTACTTCGGGCATGGCGGCGATCTTATCCCCGGTACGCTCATCAACAGCGCTCAAGCTGGTATCGGCGATATCAGCCTGGCGGATCATGATCTCGATATTGTTACCGGTGAACATGTTGGTGAATTCTTCCGATACGCCCCGGATCACACTTTCTATGGCAATGATAGAACCAACTGTTAAGCCAATTGCGGCCAGGGTGAGAAGGGTGCGGGCGGAGCGCTGCACCAGGCTTTGAACTGCCATTCCACCTACCGGCAGCCTGCGCACTTTACCCCCTGAGCTGCCGCCCTCGTATTGCAGCGCTTCCACAGGTTGCATCCGTGAGGCCCGCCAGGCGGGATATAATCCACCCACTAAACCCAATAAAATCACAATAGAAAATGCTTGGATCAGCAAGTCGGCATTGATGCTGCTAGTACCGCCTCCTAATAGCACGGTTTGTCCGGATAACAAATAGAGAAGCAGCCATCCTAATCCAACACCGATCACACCACCGATTATGCTGACCGCGATCGATTCGCCCAGGATCAGCCACATAACCCGCATTTTGCTCCAACCGACGGCGCGAAAAACGCCAATTTCGCGTGTGCGTTCCATCACAGACATTAATTGAGCGTTCATCATTCCCACGCCGCCGATAACTATCGCCAAACCACCGATCGCCCATACGTAACCGCGTAACATATCGCTCATCGATTGCTGGTCGGCGAATTCCTGAATTCCAGAAAGTGAAAGATCGGGGTATAGGCGTTCGACTCGCTTAAAAAAGCGTTGGCTCAGGCTGGTGTCTTTTAACCGTATGTAGAATAAACTGACCTGCCTGGGCTTACCGACCAAAGCCTGCGCCTCGGAGAGATGCAGGATCGCACCGCTGTCCTCGAATATATCCCCTGTTTGGTAAATGCCGACAATACGGAAAGCGCTGCCCGTTATTCGTAGTGTATCTCCTACGCCTTTATCCAGCACTTCTGCTGCGCTCGAACCCAACAATATTGGTTTGGGTCGTGCTTTTTGGGCTTCGCGTGAGTTGAGATCAACGCCATCGACAATCTGAAAACGCCCTAGTATAAAACTGTCTTTTGGGTATCCGAAAACGAAGAAAATAGGTTCCCCCTCCGCCTGTGTAAAACCTTGGATCATTCCGCTCACTTCAGCAACTTCTGGGGCAGCCAGAAGTCCTGCCCCAACAGATTCATCGATGGAGCTGTAGCTGATGTCGAAAGTGTCGGGTTGGCTTAGGATTAGATCCGCCTTGCTTCCGGTAAGCATAGCGTTGTAGCCTGTTTCAAGTCCGGCTGCCAGTGCACTTAAAGCTACAATTGCCGCTACACCAATGCTGATGCCCAACACGGTTAACAGCGTGCGAATTTTACGACGGAGCAGGTTTTTTAACGTCACGATGTCATAATATCTTGATTCGGCTCACATAACCCCAGATAATATTGAGCTTCTTTACAGTTCCCTCATTTCAGGCATGGTAAGCAGGTGAAAGGCAAGCGTTTCCATATCGCGTGCTTTCCCTGATCCCCTTGACTCGTCTTTAATTTGTTCAAAATGCGATGTGAGCAGTTCGTGATGTCCAAGGTATCCGCTCAAATCCACATCGCCTGAAAGGATGTCTTTTAAACCGATCTTTTCGTAAACCGCGCTGACCAACCCGTATCCCCAATCTTCCGTCACGCCCAGTTCGTCAGCCAGGTCGCGCCTTTCCATACTGAATAGAAATGCTAAGCGAGCTACATGTGCCTGGTGTGGGGTGAGGTTTTGGACCGCGTAACGTCCCTCCAGCATAATGCACGGTTTTGGAAGCGTGAAACTGAGGGATGATGATAGGGCTTGGATGCTGTCGGTGATAATCCAATTCCCTTCTACAGCCAGAGCCACCGCCCATGCTAATGAATTGAGGATTTCCCCTTTTAGTATGTAACCTCTGAAAAACGGATCTGTCAGTTGAACCAGTACCCGTCCGTTGGGTTTGATGCCCGTGCACAGGATGGCTGGGAAGCGATTGGACGATTTTAATGCCCTCCGTATGCGCGGAATCCAATTTTCTCCACCTGGAATGTCAGTATCCAGGAGTATTAAGTCGATTCGTTCAATTCTTCTTTCAAGAATTGAGATTAAATCTGACGGTTCTTCTACCTCGCCAACCACACGAGTCCGCAAATCGCGAGCTGCCAGCATCGACATCCAATTCCGTGCAAAGGGATCATCTTCAACAATCACAACTCGTATATCTTCCATATGCTAGCCTTCCTGTTTTTGCTCTAGATTCAATGAGCTTCTAGTAGTTAGTCACATTGAATCAGATGAAATGTCATTGCGATGCTTGTCCTGACCCTGGGATAGATTCCTTAGTATGACATAAATCAGGATCATCTTGACTATGTGTTAGATACTTTTTCAAGATCCGAAGGGTTTATGAAATTACCTTAGAATTATCCAGGCAATTACGGTTTTGCCCACAGTGATATTATGCTTCCCCAAAAGCTTTCAGGATACGCACCACATGTTTGGCGTGTTTCAAGTACAGATCCAGGCGCAGGTTTTCATTTGGAGCATGAGCCAGTGATCCGGGATAACCGGGACCAGCGGTAACGACCGGCAGTTTCAACAAATGAACAAATAGGTAACTCGGACCAGAACCGCCTACCATAGGAACGATCTGCATGGGAGCGCCGTATACGGGTTCGGCAGTTTCGACGACCAGTTTCACGAAGGGATCGTCCGGGTCAGTCCGGGCGGGCGGCTCGCCCCCGAGATACTCTATCTGGATGTCGTCGAAACCTTGATTATCCAGGTGTATTCTAAGCTGGTCAAGTATCTCCAGAGGGTGTTGGTCTGGCACCAAGCGGAAATCTACCTTGGCGGAGGCACGCGCCGGGAGGACGGTTTTTGAGCCGGGTCCCTGGTAGCCGGATGTCAACCCGCATATCGTGCAGGTAGGCTCAAAGACCTCAGCGATGTGTAAATCGACACCGCCTGTTAGTCCCTTGAGGAAATACTTCACTCCAAAGCGCTCTTTGTATTCAGCGGCGACCTCGGGGAGTTCTGCCATATACTGGCGATCGCGTGGGCTGGGTTGTTTAACCAGATCATAAAAGCCGGGGATGCGAATGCGTCCATCGGATCCTTTAAGG
>Ga0209986_10004747_pt1 | contig 11445 bp, 8 predicted proteins | sample BlataG_FD_183168 | JGI IMG/M metagenome (GOLD analysis project Ga0209986, IMG submission 183168) | Deep subsurface microbial communities from Black Sea to uncover new lineages of life (NeLLi) - Black_00105 metaG (SPAdes) (version 2) | ecosystem: Environmental > Aquatic > Marine > Oceanic >...
ACGTTCACCGCGGGTTTCTTGGCCTCGACGAAGAACTTGCGCACTCCACCGATGCGGAAGGTGCAGTCCGGCGCTTCGATGCCCGCTGCTACGCGCAGTGACTCTTCGTGCACCACGTCCTTGTACTGCTCAGCGTAACCAGCGCGGTTGTGGACGTCCCAGCCAAGCGCTTCAAAGAAGGGATCAATAAACTCGTGGCGCACCTCGGCCTCTTTGTAGTCTGCACGCCGATAGGCATCCAGATTGCGCCTGAAGCGCTCCACCAGCTTGGCAACGGCTGCCTGTGCCTGTGCGAAGGACTGTGCCATAAGTGCTCTCCCATCAATGTCTGAGGTCTGCAAAGGTACGCAACGGCATAGTGCGGAGTCTCATAGGGTGATTGTAGTCTACCACAGAGTGTACTGTCTGTCAATAGCAACGCCTCCTCGTGATTACCCACATTTCGGAAAGCGAGCGCATTGATCCCTTTGTTCTTCACCACAGAGAGCGCCGAGTACGCAGAGGAGCCCTTTTCTTGATGCTCTCCGCGGTCTCTGCGTGCTCTGCGGTGAGATATGGGTAATCACCAGAGATACGTGATTTGACAGCCAGCGGATTATATGCTATAATGTGGGTGGATTGAAACAGTTCAAATCGCTCGTGGGTTAGGCAGGGAATGGCAACCATTCGAGATATCGCTCGCCGGGCTGGTGTGTCCGTTGGCTCGGTTTCCAACTATTTGAATAAGCCTGACGTGGTGAGTACAGAAACGCGCGAAGCGATTCGCCAAGCGATCGACGAAGTCGGCTATCACCCGCGCGCAGCGGCCCGGAGTCTGAAGTCCAACCACACGCATCGCCTCGGCCTGCTGTATCCTATCTTCCCGGAAGACGCTGTGGGCCTGGAAGCCAGTGACAATGCCTTTCTGGAGTTTCTAGCTGGCGTCATTACCTCTGCGGCTGAACAGGGCTATGGCGTCGTGCTCTACGCGGCAACCTCACAGGAGGAATTGCCCATCTACGAACGCCTGATGGGGGAGAAACAGGTAGACGGATTGATCCTCGCGGGGACCCATCCGCTGGATCCCCGTATTGACTTGTTGAGCAGGCAGCAGTTCCCGTTCGTCACGTTTGGCCGCTCGCGGAATGGCGTAAACCACGCCTACGTGGATGCAGATGGCGCCAAGGGCATTGGCGACGCGGTCGGATACCTGGCCGAACTGGGTCATCGGCGGATTGGTTACATGGCGCCGCCCGACGGACTGATGTGTACTATTCATCGCTGGGAGGGCTTTGGCAATGGCATGGCCGCGCACGGCCTAGCTGTTGACGAGGAGCTGGTTGTCGAGGCGGGGTTCACGGAGAAGTCGGGGCAGATCGCTATGCACCTGCTGCTGGACTCGCCAGATCCGCCGACGGCAGTGATTGCCGCCAATGACCTGTGCGCGTTCGGCGCAATGCGCGTCTTGCAAAAGCGCGGCCTATTAGCTGGGCGAGACGTTTCGGTCATTGGTTTCGATGACATCCGCTTAGCGTCGCACTGGTACCCTTCACTGACCACTCTGAGGCAACCTCTGAGGCGCATTGGGTCCGTTGTGGCACAGATACTGATCGCTATCATCAGTGGCGAGGATGTGGAGCGGCAGGTCATCTTCGAACCAGAGCTAATCGTCCGGCGCTCTACCGGCCCAGTGAAGCGAGCTGTGAAGGTGTAGTAGCCCTGTTGTACCGTGCTTTTTTTGGGCATCGAATTGAAACGGTTCATTTTTGGCGTGTTGATATTGTGTCAGGTTGTTTGTGGATGAGCGTTCTGCATGGTAAGGAGGTGCCTATGACTCATTATGACCCCTAGCGTGTCTCTCGCATCGGACGAGGCAAAGCTTCGTCACCTTTCATATCATATTAAGGGAGGAATAGAGATGAAGAAGAGAAGTCTGAGTATTATCGGTGCGCTGGTTGTGATGGGCCTGGCCTTTAGCGCATGCGCCCCCGCAGCCACGCCGACGCCAGCTCCAAGGCCCACGCCAGTGGTGGTCAAGGAAACAGTGGTAGTGGCGCCCACGCCAGTCCCACCAGGGCCAGTGACAATCTCTTTCTGGCATATCTACAGTGAAGACGAGATGAAAATGCTGGAGGAAACCCTCATCCCGAGATTTGAGGCGGCTAATCCAGGTGTCACTGTGGAGTCGGTGCAGATCCCGTACGATGAGTTCCGTCGCAAGCTGCTCACATCCATCGCTGGCGGTTCGGCGCCCGATCTGATCCGGTCTGACATCATTTGGGTGCCCGAGTTTGCCTACATGGGAGCTCTCGTCGCTCTGGATGAGCTCATGGCGGACTTTGATACCTACAAGGGAGCCGTGTTCCCCGGCCCTCTCTCGACCAACTATCTGCAGGGCCACTATTACGGCTTGCCCCTGGATACAAACTGTCGGGTGCTGGTTTACAATAGCGCCATGTTTGAGGCGGCCGGAATCGCCGCGCCCCCGGAAACCATCGATGAGTTCCTCGACGCCTGCAAGAAGATCAAGGCGTTGGGCGAGGACAAGTACGGCTTTGCCGATGGTGGAACTTACGCCTGGGCGGTCAACCCGTGGATCTGGAGCTTCGGAGGCGATGTGACCGATCCAGATATCACCGTGGCAACCGGCTATCTCGACGGCCCAGAGACAAAGGCAGCCTACGAATTCCTCAAAGGCCTGGTGGATGACGGCTATATGCACCCCGGTATTCTGGGTGGCGGTGTTGATACCTGGGGAGGCTTCGGCAATGATGAGATAGCCATGATTCTGGAAGGACCTTGGTTCCCGACCATCTTTGGCACGGAGAAGGAGTATGGCTTTGCACTAATGCCGGCTGGTGCGGGCGGACCTGTCTCCGTGGTTGGTGGTGAGGACATTGTCATGTTCGAGCAGAGCCAGCACAAAGAGGAGGCGGCTGAATTCATCCGCTTCATCCTCTCGGAGGAAAGCCAACTGGCGATGGCTGAGGTTGGCCAGATGCCAGTTCTGTCTGCTTTGTTAGAGACAGACTACATGAAGAACCATCCATTCTATGGCATCTTCCTGGAGCAGCTCAAGACCGCTGGAGCCCGCACACCTCACCCCAACTTTACCAAGATAGAGGGAGTGTACTCACTCGCCGGGGGGGCCTTCCTGCTTGGCGAAAAGAGCTTTGAAGAAGCTTTTGGCGAAGCAGCCGAAACCATCGACGGGTTGCTAGTCCTAGAGTGACCTACCACGCAAGGAGGTCCTGGACGTAGTCCAGGGCCTCCTTGTCCCATTCCGTATGGCAGGAATCCAATGAAAGTTACTCAACGGACCCAGCACATCCTCACAGCATACTTTTTCATTCTGCCAGGGCTTTTGCTTTTCCTGGTTTTTGTGATCTATCCCATCGCTAAAGCCCTCCAGATGAGCTTTTACGAGTGGAGCATTGTGCCCAGGATACCCAACAAGTTGGTTGGCCTGGCAAACTATGCGCGGGCGTTTCAGGATCCAATTGTGAGGCTGTCCCTGCGCAATACGATCGTCTACACCTTGGTCACGGTTCCAGGACAGATGATCCTGGGTTTGCTTGCAGCCCTTCTGTTGAACAGCATTGTCCGGGGGAAGATCTTCTTCCGGGTCTTGTATTACCTGCCAGTGGTTACTTCATGGGTTATTGTGTCCTTGTTGTTCAAGTACATCTTCCAAAGCCCGAAGGGTGTTCTTAACCATCTCTTGGTTAACGTATTGCATGTAATCCAAGAACCTGTTCCTTGGCTTCGTTACGCTTCAACTGCCATGATCCCCATCTGGTGCCTGGGAATCTGGAAAGGTATTGGTTGGACGATGGTTATCTTCTTGGCCGCCTTACAAACAATTCCCAAGGAATTGTATGAGGTTGCTGCCCTTGATGGCGCTAGTTCCTGGCGCCAGCTCATTAGTATCACGCTTCCTCTGATGCGGCCAACCCTCGTGTTCACAATGGTCATGCTCATGATCGGGGGGTTCAATGTGTTTATCTCCGTGTACTTGATCACGAACGGCGGACCCCTGCAAAGAACCGAAGTCATATTGAGCTACATGTACCATCAGGCCTTTGATTTTCTCGATTTCGGCTATGGGGCTGCGTTGTCCTTCATCTTGGCCGTCATCATTATCGCGATAAGCTTCGTTCAAATCCATTTTCTGAGGCGGCCGGAGGAGATGGGCTTATGAGGCGTACGGGGCGTTCCTTGGGCAAACATTCTCGTACGATTATCCTGTACCTGGTGATTGCGAACGGTGCGATCGGCCTGGTTTTGCCATTCCTGTGGATGATATCAACTTCTCTGAAAAAACATGCTTACAGTATCCAGTTTGAACCAGGCTTGATACCAGCGCATCCTTCCATTGAGAATTTCCTTGACGCCTGGAGGACGAGTAATTTTCAATTGTACTTCAAGAACAGCCTTTTCGTAGCTGTAACCTCAGTGGTTTTCGTGGTAGCTATTTCGGCTATGATGGCTTATGCCTTCGCGCGATTTACGTTTCCGGGTAGAGAGTTCATATTCTATACAATACTGCTTGTACTGATGGTGCCCAATATCGTGGGACTCATCCCTCAATTCCTGCTTGCCAAGGCCCTGGGGTTGCGAAACAGCCTCTGGGGGCTGATCGTCTTTTATGTTGCGGGGAGCGTGCCATTCAACACATTCCTGCTGCGGGGGTTCTTTGAGACGCTGCCAAGAGAACTTGAAGACGCCGTTCTCATTGACGGGGGCAATTACTTCACCATCTTCTTTCGAATAATCCTACCCCTTGCGAAACCCGCCCTGGCAACCGTCTCGATTTTTTCGTTCCTGGGTTTCTGGGATGAATTGATCCTGGCGCTGACCTTTGTTGACGATGCTTCTAAACGCACGCTTCCGATTGCTATTGCGACTTTGCATGGGCAGCACGGAACCGACTGGGGATTGGTCTTTGGTGCCTCGATAATTGCTGTTGTGCCTGTCGTCGTCATCTTTGTGAGCCTGCAGCGCTATTTCGTTGGTGGCTTGACTGCGGGGGCTTTCAAAGGCTAATGAGGGTCATGATTCACCATCGCTTCCATTCTGCTTCCGCATGTCTGGCCGCTGCCCTTCTGCTTTGTGCCTGCAGCTCGGCTCCGAGCCAGCCTCTGCAGCCGACTCCTGTGATCTCGGCAGCCGTGGAGGTCCCAATGATTCGTTCCATGGAGATTACCGATGTTCGCCTGGACAAGGCGTTCTACCGCCCGGGGGAGACCGTTCGATTGTCCCTCCGGCTGCACAGTGAGGTGGTCCAACCGGCTCTCGTCCAGTTGACCGCCACGATCACTCACTTGGCCGATGCTGTGGGTGCGGTTGAGAAGACATTCACCCTCACAGGAGCTGGGCAGACTGTCGAGATGCTCTATACGCCTCCGCCCGATGCACCACGGGGTTACGGGATTGACCTGTGCATTCAAACTGATTCCGGGACCCCGCTGGGTCGCGGGTCAACTGCCTTTGACGTGCTCCGGCACTGGACGCAGGCTCCTCGCTACGGCTTCCTTACCGACTTTTCGCCGGGGCGTTCGGACCTCGAAGCGACGATGGACGATCTGACCCGTTACCACATCAACGGGCTGCAGTTCTATGACTGGATGTACCGCCATGAGCAGTTTCTGACTGACCAGGAACCCTATCTTGACCCGCTGGGACGTCGCCTTTCGCGGGCTACTGTCCAGAACCTGATCGCGGGTGCCCACGAGCGCAACATGGCTGCCATGCCCTATACGGCTATCTACGCAGCTTCAGTGCCTTTCTACGAGGAACATCCTGATTGGGCTCTGTACAGAGCGAACGGGCAGCCTTTTCTGTTTGGCGAGGACTTCCTAGTCTATATGGATCCTCGCCCGGAATCGCCTTGGGTGAAACACTTGCTCGAAGAGTTCGGCCAGGTGTTGCAGAATACGGACTTTGACGGCATTCATCTGGATCAATACGGGGATCCCAAGCAAGCCTACGACTTCCTGGGGCAGAGGTTCAATCTTGCTGGACCTTTGGCCGCCACAATTGATGCCACGAAGGAGCTCGTGCGGTCCCATCGTTCAGAGGGGGCTGTGGTATTCAATGCCGTAACTAACTGGCCGATCGAAGCTGTCGCTCCAGCAGAACAGGATTTCATCTACATCGAAGTATGGCCGCCGTACACTTGGTTTGATGAGCTCCACAGACTAATCACGCAGGCCCAAGATCTTGGTGGCGGCAAGCCAGTGGTGTTGGCCGCCTACATTGACCCATCCCTGGAGCATAATGTGCGCCTGGTCGACGCCATCATCTTTGCCAGCGGCGGCGGCCACATTGAGCTCGGCGAGTGCGGCGCCATGCTGGCCGACGCGTACTTTCCCAGGTACAAGACGATGTCTCCGGGGCTGGCGGAAACCATACGTCGATACTATGACTTCCTCGTGCGCTACGAGGATATCCTTGGGCCGACAACGCAGGATGCGACCCAATACTACCAAAACCGGATCGCGATCGATGGTGCGTCAACATCGTCGAGGCAACGGAGCAATAAAGTCTGGCCGATCGTTCGCCAAGCGCAGGGATTCACCGCCATCAGCTTGATCAATCTGGTTGGAATACGGTCTCCAGAGTGGGCAATCACGATAGGGAAGGGCCCGCAATCACTTGGCCCGTCGGCCATGCGCGTCTACTGTGGGCAGGTTCCCTCTCGTGTCTGGCTGGCCACCCCGGATGGTGACGACCCGGCTGCGAAACCGCTGGCCTACGAGATGCGTGGAGATGAGCAGGGCCGCTTCCTCACGTTCGAGCTACCTTGGCTGGAGTATTGGAGCGTGATCGTGATCGAGTGGAAAGGACAACCTGAATGACAGATCTCGTGCGTCACAGCCTCAACGTCATACGCGAGAATCAAGCTGATAGCGGCGCATACGTCGCCAGCCCCACGTTTGCCCAATACGCACATTGCTGGTTCCGCGACGGGGCCTTCATTGCCTACGCTATGGATCTCGTGGGCGAACATGAGAGCGCCCGAAGGTTTCACGAATGGGCCAGCCAGACCATTCTTCGCTATGAGTCAAAGATCTCACGATCCCTGGAGAACGCTCAGCGCGGGATCGCACCCGCAGGGAGCGAATGCTTCCACACCCGTTTCACCCTGGAAGGAATGGAGGCGGAAGACGAATGGTCTAACCACCAACTCGATGGCCTCGGCACTTGGCTGTGGGCTATGATGCAGCACCTGAAGATGTCGGCTTCGGCGATGCCTGAGTCATGGCAGAGAGCCGCGGCCTTGGTGAAGGAGTATCTGGTGGCCCTCTGGCGATTCCCGTGCTTTGACTGCTGGGAAGAGACTGGGGACAGAATCCACACCTATACTCTAGCAGCCATCTACGGGGGGCTGCGAGCAGTGGCTGACCTTTGGGGCGATCAGAGGGCCAGTGAAACAGCTGAGGAGATTCGGTCTTTTGTCTTGGCGAACGTGGTACAAGAGGGCCGCCTGGTGAAGTCTGTTGGGAGCCAGGAGATTGATGCCAACATATTGGGAGTGGCAACTCCATATCGGCTGCTTAACGTCGAAGACCCTCTTATGCGCAGTACGGTGGGGCGGATTGAGAAGGAACTGCGCTCCGGGGGCGGGGGGCTACACCGTTATCAGCGCGACACTTACTACGGCGGCGGACAGTGGATCCTACTGACCGCGTGGCTGGGCTGGTACTACGTGGAAACCGGGCAGTTGGACCGCGCGCAGGGGATTAAGGCCTGGGTGAAGGCTCAGGCCACCCCCCAAGGTGACCTGCCTGAGCAAGTCCCGGTCAACCTGAATGACCCGTCCTATTACCAGGTTTGGCTGGAGCGCTGGGGCCACGTCGCCACACCACTGTTGTGGTCGCACGCCAAGTACCTGATCTTGTGCCAGGCCCTGCAGGCCCGACTCAGCGGCAGCACACAGAAAGGCCCATAGTCATGGCGCATGCCCATGATCCTTGCCCTGTGCCGGATTGGGTACCGGGCGCCATCTTCTACCAAATCTTCCCCGACCGGTTTTGCAATGGGGACCGGTCCAACGATGCGCCCGGCACGCAACTCTGGGGCAACCGCCCCACCCGCGAGAACTTTTTCGGGGGTGACCTGCAAGGAATACTTGACAAGCTGGATTACTTGCAGGATCTCGGCGTCACCGCTCTATACCTGAACCCGATCTTCCGAGCTAGGACCAATCACAAGTATGACACGTGCGATTACTTTGAGGTGGATCCGGCGTTTGGCAGCAACGACGTACTGAAGGAACTGGTCCGCGACTTGCACCGCCGCGATATGCGGATCATCTTGGATGGCGTGTTCAATCACTGCGGCGATGGGTTCTGGGCGTTTGAGGATGTGAAGGCACGGGGCGCAGCATCACCCTACGCAGATTGGTTCATTGTGCGTTCGTATCCGATCCGTACGAAGCCGCCCTCTTACTACACCTTTGGCGGCGCTCCATACCTGCCGAAGCTGAACCTCAACCATCGGCCGGTCCAGGAATACATTCTGAAAGTGGCGACGTACTGGCTGCAGGAGGCCGCGATCGATGGTTGGCGGCTTGACGTGCCCTGCAGGATCCCACTCGCGTTCTGGAGAGAGTTCCGCGCTGCTGTGAAGGCGCTAAATCCCCAAGCTTATCTGGTCGGTGAGGTGTGGCGCGAGGCTCGGCCCTGGATCCAGGGGGACACGTTTGATGGTATCACCAATTATCGTCTGCGTGAGCTGATCCTCGACTACTGTGCCACCAACGTCCTGGATGCTGAAGGCTTCGCGTTTGAGCTGCACGTATTGCGCCAAGCCCATGATAACGCGGCGCCGGCCATGCTTAACCTGCTGGGCAGCCACGACACGCCGCGCATACTTACGGTCTTGCGAGGCGACGTGGACCGTCTGCTAATTGCCGTGGCATTTCTGATAACCACCGTAGGGGTGCCAGTTATCTACTACGGCGATGAGATCGGCTTGTGCGGTGATATGGACCCCGATTGTCGGCGGACGATGGTATGGGATGAGGCGCAGTGGAATCGCCGCATCTACGACGCGTACCGCAAGTTGATCCACTTGCGTCGGGCACATCCCGCGTTGCGACGCGGCCGCTTTGAGACACTGCTTACCTTCGATAGAGTCTACGCCTATCGGCGTCTGTATGAAGAGGATGAGGTGACCATCGTCTTGAATCCCGGGTCTGCCGTGGCGGATCTCGCGATTCCAACCGGCAGCGACACCAGTGTGTGGTATGACCTGTGGACGGGCCAGCAACGAACCGCCGCTGACGGTATGTTCGTGTTTGACCATGTGCCTGCTGTCAGCTTCGCTGTCTTGCTGCCCAGTGCTGCCAAGGCACAGAGCAGCTAGCGAAGGAGATCGCTTATATCCAACGCGCGCACGTCCAGTCAAATAGGTCAAAGGCGGGAAGAGGGGTAAAAAGATGGTGCTGCAAGGGGTTCTGTGAGAAGTCTCTCTTCTGTGAATCGGTGAAGGCCATCTACCACATCGTGCGTCGCCTGTGGCTAGTACAGATGCTGCGCACCGTGGCCGTTCCGCTTGGTTGCGTGGTGTTGTTCTTCGGGTTAGCCGTGTGGAGCTTTCACGAGGGAGGATGTATCTGATCGTCGACTCGGCGCTGCACGCTGCGTAGCTTCTCTCCTCCTTGTTTGCCGCAAGGAGCCCTCTCACGGGAGGGCTCTTTGCATTATGGAGCACCCTCGGCCAACTCCGGGCCTGGCGCTTTGGCTCTCTTACTGAGATGCTGCAGGCGAACCGTCCTCAGGCTGCGTTGAGCTCGCTGATCAAACGCACGCCCTCGAGTGTCAACCAGGGGTCCACGACGTTGATTTCATCGGTCAGCGGGGCCAGGATGCTGCTCAGGCCGCCTGTGGCCACCACTTGGACTTTGCCACCCAACTCTGCGCGAAGGCGACGGATAAGGCCTTCTACCAGGCCCACGTAGCCAAAGACCAGCCCCGACTGCATAGAATGCACCGTGTTCTTGCCGATGGCTGCTGGAGGCGGAAGCAGAGAGACGCGCGGCAGTTGAGCAGTGCGGCTTGAGAGGGCCTCGGCAGCCAGGCCCAGTCCAGCTGCAATGGCCACGCCCATGAAATCGCCTTCCTTTGACACAGCGCTAAAGGTCGTAGCTGTGCCAAAGTCAACGACGATGCAAGCGCTACGGAAACGGTGGTATGCCGCCACCGCGTTGGCTACCAGGTCTGCGCCCAATTCAACTGGGTTGTCAATGCAGATGCGCAGGCCAGTCCGCACGCCGGGCCCCACGATGAGAGGTTCGCTCCCCACGTAGCGCTGAAAGAGCTCGCTGAAGACGGTTGTGAGAGGCGGCACGACACTGGCCATGACGACGCGCGTGATGGCCTCCATTTCATAGCCACTCTCTCGCAGCAACGTCTTGAGCAGGAGGGCATACTCGTCCGGCATCTTGTCGCGGACGGTGCGCACGCGCCAGTGGCAAAGCCACTGGCCCTCGTTCCAGAGTCCTAATACCACGTTGGTGTTGCCGATGTCAATGCAGAGGAGCATGTCGTGTTCCTCCCTCTATACTGTCGAGCGCTTACGGATGTACACGAATAACACGAAAGAACCCGAATTCCAAGAATCCTTATGTTTCTTGGTGGGAATTCGTGCAATTCGTGTACCATCATGCACTGTTAGGTAAACTTCAGGATGTCACACCCGGACGGCGTGAGTAGCTTCGAGTGCCCTCACTAGTGCAACGAGTGCCTGGTTGTACGGCGCTTTCAAGCCCAACTGGTCAGCGTCGCGGACAATAGCGCCGTTGATAACCTCGATTTCGGTGCGGCTGCCTCGCATGACGTCCTGCAGCATAGAGGAGCGATTGCTGGCGGTGGCCCGTGCGACTTTGATGACTCTGGCAACGGCATCCTCATAAGGGAGCTGGATGCCCTTGGCCTCGGCTACCTGCACTGCTTCGCGTACCGCCGCCGCGAGCAGTCCACGCGCTGGGGCAACCTGTGCGAGGATCCCGTTAGGCACCCGCAGGATGGCTGTAAGGGCGTTGATGCCTACGTTGATGACTACCTTGCCCCAGACCAGGGAGTCCAGGTTAGCCGAGAGATGCGTTTCGAAGCCAGCCTGTGCGAAGAGCTCCGTGACCTGCTGTGCAGTTGCGGCGATCTCTGGCCGCGTCTCCAGGTGAGTGGGGCCCTGGCCAGCGTGGCGCACGTGCCCAGGACCGAGCAAGGTAGCTCCTTGCGCGGTGACGCCTTGCCAGGCTCGTGATTGGCCTAACACTCGCGCCAGGACATCGCGGTTGCCAATGCCGTTTTGCATGGTCAGGGCCAGCCCATCAGGGGCAAGCAATTGCGCGGCCATGTTCGCTGCCATCTCTGTCTGATGCGACTTGACGAAGATAATGGCCAGGTCTGCGTTGTGCACAGCAGCAGGGTCTGTGGTAGCTGGTACGTGGATGATTCT
>Ga0209986_10004749_pt1 | contig 11442 bp, 14 predicted proteins | sample BlataG_FD_183168 | JGI IMG/M metagenome (GOLD analysis project Ga0209986, IMG submission 183168) | Deep subsurface microbial communities from Black Sea to uncover new lineages of life (NeLLi) - Black_00105 metaG (SPAdes) (version 2) | ecosystem: Environmental > Aquatic > Marine > Oceanic >...
AAAAAAAAAAAAAAAAAAAAAAAAAAAAAAAATATAAATTAACATCTAAAAAAAAAAAAAAAAAAAAATATAATAAATCTATTTCTTCACATGTTCATTTTGCTCGAAGATTCTTTTAATCCCATATTTATCATTTTATAATTTATAACCTTCTATTATAAAATCATAATTAAAAAATTATATTTTTAACTCCATATTTAGTTATATGTAAACACATCCTTGGGATATATAAATTGTTGTTCACCCTGATTTACTGGCTCATTACACCCAATAATTCCTTCAGCATCATAAACCAATCTTCCATTATTTGGACAATTATTTACTTGTCCTAAACATCCAATTACACCATCTATCTTTTCCGGACCATTGATCTTTGGTGGCTTTGGCGCATCCAACCAATATTGCTCTGGTATATCTTCTATTTTTGCTATTTCCGCCATTTGACCTCCACCTCTCATAATCAAATCTTCCATCCTGTTTTTACTAATAAATCTCTTTAAATAATTATCAGGTAATTCATTCATATTGATAAACATTATGTTAGGAGTATTACCCAAAAAATCCTTTTTTAATCTATAAGCTTTATTCGACTTTGTTGGTGTAGTTAATACTACTTTTACTGTTTCTCTTAAAATATTACCGATTTTATTATTATCTACTTCACTATTATCTTTTAATCCAATACTTATGTTATTAATATTTCTGTTTATTGTTATTAAATCAGATTCTGTTAAATTTCTTTTTAATTTTATACTACTTATTTTTTTATTTAATGAATTCAGGTCTTTGATCATTTTTATTATATCTTAACATTTTTTTTTTATTTCAGATTTTTTTTTATCCTTTATTATCTATATTTCTTTTATCTCATTTTTTACGACTTCCTTTTTATTAGTAAAACTCTGAATCGCATCCCATGCCTTATACGCCTCCTCCAACTCCAATAAACCCTTTTTTTGAGCCTTATTTATTGAATTTATAAACAAAATAATCGAATTCTTCTGATCTGTCTGTGTACTTGTATTCTGATTATCCTTCGTAAAATGTTTTATGGATGAAAATAAATTCGACGCCTCATCCAACGAAAACGCACCCCGATTTTGACAATCATTTATTAATTGTATTAAATAAAATACTGACTGTTTTTGTTTATTGTTTATCGCACATTCACTTGATAATCCACTCTTTTCCTTTATTTCTCGATTTACTTCGTTACTCATTTAATCTTTTATACTAATTATTCTTTAAATCTGTTTCAATAATTTTATATATTTAATTTACCCTTTAAATATTTCATTGTGTTCGATTGACTATTATCTGATAATTCTATAGGCTCCCATTTTTTAAATTTAAGTGAATATTTACATTTTACTATTATATCCTTATCATCCCCCTGACGCATATTAAAAATTTTCTTTATAAATCTACTACATTTTAATGTCTGAATATGTGCCAAACCAAAAAATATATATTTATCATCATCCAATATATTTAAATGAAATATATCCGGCGTATCCGTATCTGTTATCTTAAAATCTATTACTAACTTATCCACCTGATCCTCCCTAATTTTCTCATTTATATTTAATATTATTTTCTTTACATCCTTCTCATCATCTTTTTTAGTATTACTCCTTAAACCCCCTTTCAAGTCTATTTTATTTTTATTATTTCCCTCCCGAGGAAATAAATACAATAAATTATTATATTTCTTATTTATCGGAAAAAATATTAATCCTTTTATTGGATAATCCAAATTCGGTATGAAATTCTCCAATAAATCATTAAATTGATTATAAGTAAAAACCTTTTTTACCTCAAATTGACATACATCCAAATAACTATCCACCACATACTCATTTGTCAAAATATTATAAATCTTTCTCAATTTATCCAAAAAATTACAATCCAAAACCTCACCTTTATATACATACAAATTAGATATCAAAAATAACCAATCACCATTTTTCGTACGAATTAACTCCACCTCCATTAACGTATCATTAAATAATTCATCACTAAATCTATGCTTACTTATCAAAATTCTAGGCGAATTATATCCCTCTTTTATCTTCTTATCAATATAAAAACATGTATTTACACCACGAAATTTTGTTAAATACAAAAAATATGGATTTCCAAATGTTTTTGTCGATATAATATGATCATTTATCTTCAAATTCCTTAAAAATTTTTTTTTTAAAACAAAATAATCTCTATTTTTTATATTAATATCATATTTATTACCCAAATCTTCTAATATACTATTTTTTATTTCTTCTGATAATAAATTTTGAACAATTTTATTACAAAAAGAAATTCCAGAAGTTATATTATTTCCATTACTCACTTTCATAAAAATTAAATATTATTTATTTATTTTTATCTATTCTTTCTTTTATATCAATTTTTTTTAATAATCAACTTTATTTTATATTTAACTATTTTATTTTTTTTTTAAACTAAACCCAAACGGAAATAAATCCATCATCCTCATATATTTATAATCATTCAAAGAATTCATACATAACACCCTCGTCTCATCCATCGAAAACTCCGATAATATTTGTCTACATATCCCACATGGCATACTCACCTTAACCGATTTTGGACAATATAAAAATATCCTGTTTATTAACCTCTCACCCTCTAATGTTTCCGATACCATCTTCACCACACTCGCTCTCTCCGCACAAATCGTTCCCCCATATGATCCATTTTCAACATTTACACCACAAAACTTCTTGCCATTTCTTAACTCTATACATGTACTCACCGGAAATCCACTATATGGACAATAACTCCTCTCAATATTATTTTTAGTCATCTCTATCATTTCTTCCCACTCCTCCAAATCAACTTCTTCCATCCCTATATTTACTATTAGATTATTTATTACCACATTTTTTCTTCTTACGTCTTTTTCTTTTTTTAAATATTTCCTCTAATTTATTTACTCCCATCTCATTATTCCGCTTCACTTACATTTTCTATATTCTCCACATCCTCCTTACTTATTTTTTTTTTTTTATAATCATTATTACTATTCTCCAATTTTTTTAATACATAATCTTTATAATCCTCCATATTACCATCAAACTTTTCTAATCTCTTATTCTCACATAAATATAAATCACAACCTATCTCATTCAATAAATACATATCATGCACTATTATCACCAATGCCCCCTCGATATTTTTTAATAACACTATTAATGAATCCACCGATTCTATATCCAAATGATTCGTCGGCTCATCCATTAATATTACATCCAAATTCTCATTCGATAAACCACTCAATACTATCCTCGCCTTCTGACCTCCTGAACATTTACTTATCAAATTATTATGCGCATTCGATATTAAACCAAATCTCCCCAAACATTTTCTCGCCTCCTCCATATTTAAATCATATTCAGACATCAAATATTCTACCGGAGTTCTATTCATCGGCAATATTTCACTAAAATGCTGAACATATCTACCCATTTTTATTTTATTATTTATTTTAATATTACCCTTTTTAACATCCAAATCACCCATTAACAATTTTATAAATGTCGTCTTTCCAACACCATTTGGACCCACAATTCCTATCCGATCCCCCTTAAAAATACCCATATTTATATCTTCCAAAATTAAATTTTTTTTATTATAATAAAAATTCACATCTTCTATCTTTATTAAACATGATATTTCTCCTATTCTCTTTATTCCTTCATTCTCCAATTTAAAATCTACATTATACTTCCTTGGTCTCAACTTCTTTTTCTCCTTTTTTGATTTTATTCTCTTCCTTTTCTCCAAATACTCCTTTTCTATCTTGTTCCATTCCATCATTCTCTTCTCCAAATAAAATGAAAAATTACCATTATAATATTTAAATACTCTATCCTCCAAACTTATTATTTTATTACATACACTATCCAAAAAATATCTACTATGTGATACTATTATTAATGTCCTCTTCCAACCTAATAAATAATTTTCTAACCATATCACACCATCCAAATCCAAATGATTTGTAGGCTCATCCAAAAATAATATATCAGGATCCATTACTAAAATTTTTATTAATGATAATCTCATTATCCAACCTCCAGAAAAATCACAACAATTTTTATTAAAATCATCTACTTTAAATCCAACACCCACTAACATCTTTTTTACATCCGAATCTAATCTTAATATTCCCGGATTCTCATCATAAAAACTATTTATTTTCTCGCCATCACCCTCATTTATTAATTCCTTCTCTTTTCTATAAAGCTCATTTGTTTCCAATAATTCAATTATTATATTTTTCTTAGAAGCCCTATATTCTGATTTAAATATCCTATACTCATTTTACTCTTTAATGGTATCTCATCACTCAATAATCTATCAAATAAACAAGATTTTCCCGCTCCATTTTTTCCAACCAAACCATAATTATATCCCAATGTTATTTTTAAATCACTATTATCTACCAAAATACCATTTGCATTCTTATCTTTTGAATTAACATATATAGATATCCCATTTATCTTTAATGATGAATCATCCAATATTATCTTTTCGGAGCGTTCCGATTTGCCTTTGGCAAAGTAGGAACACTCAGATAGGGCATAAGCCCTATCATAATTTCCACATATCCCACTCATTACTATTTGATTAATTTAATTATATTATACAAATTTCTTTATATATAATCCTTTCTCTAATCCAAAAAAAAAAAACTATTTAACTCATTTAAATATACAATTAATAATTGATTTTATAATATTTTGTCTTATTCTTTCCTCTATAATATTATTTTATGTAAAATAATTACAATTTCAAAAATTACATGAAACCCTAGGCATACATGACAATATACCATCATCATCCAAATCACCGTGATAAGATATCATAAATCCAAAACTTAAATTATCCACTTTAATTAAATTTATATTATTACATCGAAATAAAAAATTAATACCACTATTTTCACCACTAACAAAATTAAATTTATTAGTATCCAATTTCAATGGAATTTGTAAACCTATACTATCAACGAAATTAATATCATCTTCATCACAATCCAATTTAAAACCTAAAATTAATTTAATATTATTTTTTAAATATAATCGTGAATACCATAGTGGTATTTTATTCCTAATAATTCCAGGATAGCGAAGAATCTCCAATTTTTTTAATTTATAATTATAATTATCTATTCCAATTATTAATTTCATATAGCTACTCTTTCTATTATTTTCTAATTTATTGCAAAAATTACCCATAATTCCATATGTCAATCCTAAAGTTAAATTATATTTACAACAACTATCTTTTTTCATATTTAAATAACTATCCACTGATATTGATGAATAACCATTACATAATTCATCATTTACACCTTTGAAACTTTCAGATGAACAGTTAAAATTTATATCTTTATAATATAATGACATATCATTCATTAGATTATAAATTATCAGCTATAAAATATTATAAAAAAGTTAATAACTATGTAGAGGTTTGTAAAGTTTTTGATTGTAATAGAACATCTTTAATGAGATGGGTAAAATTATATGACCAAAATAATCTACAATCTAAACATAATAAAACAAGAAAATCATATAAAATTACAGAAGAACAAGTTAAATATATTAGAAAAATTATTTATCAAAGAAATAATAAATTTATTTCATTAGAAGAATTCAATAAAAAATTAAAAAGAAAATTTCCAGATTACAATATTACACCACAGTGGTTAGGGCAAGTTTTATTAGATAATAATATCACAAGAAAAAGAACTCGTAAAAGTCATTTTCCTAAAACAAGATATGGTAAGAAAATCAGTTATAAAAAAGAAATCAAAACATTTTTCAAAACAATTAAAAAATATAATTTAGATAATATTATTAGTATTGATGAAACATCTATTCAATCAGCAATGATAAAAGAATATTGTAAATATCCAAAGGGAAAAAGATGTTATTTCAAAACTACAGATAATAAAGTATTTAGAAAATATACATTACTAATGGCTATTTCAACACAAGGAGTTGTTGGATATAAATTTTATGAAAAAGGCATTTCAAATAAAGAAAGATTTTTAGAATTCTTACAAGAAAATATTTTAACTAAAATGAAAAATAAATTATTATTATTTGATAATGCTAAAAGTCATACAGCAAAAAATAGTATCTAATACTATTATTAAAAGTGGTAATAATTATGTTCTAAATGTTCCATATAATCCACAAAGCAACCCTGTAGAGTCATACTTTAACCAATTAAAACATTACTTAAAATTGGATAGTAAAATAGAATACAAAGATATACTTAAAAGTATTAAAAAATCTATTAAAAAAATTAAAAAGAAACATTATAAAAATTATTTTTTTAATTCATTAGATAAAAGCAAATTAAAACCAAGAAAGAAAACAATTCATACAGTAAAAAATAGATACAAGAAAGATTAAATTTAAAGATAAGATTATATAAAGTAATAAGAATGCCTAAACAAAAAAAAGCAATTAAATATAAAAAAGAACAAGAAGAAATTATAGAAAAAATTATTACTATTTTAGATGCCACTAATAAAACCTTTATTTTATATGATATTGATAATGATGAAGAAAAACAAAAACAAATTTATAATTTGATAGATGATATTAAAAAATATTTTAGTTCTTATAATATTGGTGGATTAAAAGAACCAGATAGATATAAAAGAACTTGGTTATCAATTGTTAGACAGTTATTAAAAAAAAAATATAATGTTATTTCAGGTGATTTAACAATTACAAAAAATGACGAAAAGATTAGAACAAGAATTTATACATTAATTGATAAATAATGCGGTTAATATTAGATATAATAATCTTATTTAAAGATATAATGACATTATTATATATATAATGACAAAGAAAAAACCACCTGTTAAATATAAAGTTAAAAAATATGAAAATAGTTTAACTTATTATAAAACTATAAAAACCTCATTAAAAAATATAGTTAAATATGATGATACTATACTTAAATTAAATGATACAGTATGTAATGTAAATAAAATAAGTTATTCATACATTTCAATTTAGTAAATTATATTATTTACATTGTTATTCTAATAATAATGAACTACCAATAATTGATTTTGATTTCGTAAAAAATATAATCAAAATTATTTGTTCTATTGAAAAAGAAGATAAAAGAGGAAGAAAACCAAAACAAAGCACAATAGAACTAAAAAATAAATTAAAAATATTTTATGATACACATTATAAACAATTATTAGTAGGTGAAAATAATTTATATTTTACTCATCTTAATACATTATTAGATTATGAAACTGAAAAAATATTAACTTGTTTTGAAAATCATATTTCATTACATTTTTATGATTTTTTTAATAGATATATAAATGTTATTGTTGATAAAAAGCAAAACGAAGATAGTATTAAAAATAAATTTAAGGATAAACAATTATGTAAAAAAGAATTATCACAATATAGATGTCAATTAAACCGATTAAAAAAAGATATTTTATTAAATGAAGATAAATGTATAGAAAAATATAAACTAACAAAAGAAAATTTAAGAAGAAATATATTTAATAATTTTACTACCGATAAGAATTATTGTTATCAAGTAAAATGTAATCCATTAAATTTTATAAATATTTTAATTAAGATGTCATTAGAAATTGAAAAGAAACAAGAGAAAACTTTTAATGTTTTTCCTATGAGAAAATCAATTATACCAAAATATATTAAATTAGATACGGCAACTGTAATACATCTATTATTTACAAAAGATATGAATAAAACATTTTATTTAACAAAAGGAAATACAAAATCACAACAACATAATATTTGGAATAATTTTTTTAGATTAGAAAAGAAAATATTTAATAAAAAGGGTTATACTTTTAATGGTGAAATATCAACTGATGGATTTTCAGTAAGTATTTTATTTGTTAGAAGTGATTTATATAATTCTTCTGGTAAAAATAAAGTTCCAAGAACAATAAAACCAAAAGGATTTAGCAATGAAAAATATATAGATAATTTAACAATTAACGAACGAAAGGAACTTCAAAAATATAATGTTATCGGAGTTGATCCTGGAAAATCAGATTTGATATTTTGCACCACAAAAGACAAAGATGATAATATAAAAACATATAGATATTCACAAATACAAAGAATTAAAGAAACCAGAAGCAAACGATATATGAAAATAATAGAAAATGATAAAAAAATATTAAAAGTTGGCGATGATAAAACAATTAAAGAACTTGAAACAGAACTATCTAAATTTGATGCTAAAAGTTGCTCTTATGAAAATGTTAAACAATTTATTAAATATAAAAATAAAATAAATAATTTATTAGAAGAATATTATAAAAAAGTATTTATATAGAAAATTAAGATGGTTTAGTTTTATAAATCGCCAGAAAACAGAATATAGAATGATAAATAATTTTAAAAATAAATTTGGAAATCCCAATAAAACGATTGTATGTTTTGGAGATTAAGAACAAAAGAAACATTTGAAATTTTCACCGCCTACCAAAACTATTGGAATGAGAACTTTATTTAGAAAATCAGGTTATCAAGTGTATTTAGTAGATGAATATAAAACAAGTAAAATAAATCATTATAATTTACAAGAAAATGAAAAATTTAGAAAACGACAAAATCCAAGACCTTGGAAAACTAATATTGTTAAATATCACGGCTTACTACGCTCTAAAAGCGTTCCTAATAGTGAGTTGGATAAACAAATATTAGTAAATCGTGATGTAAATGGTTCTCTTAATATTCGTATGATAGCATTATGTCATATAAATAAAAAGAAAATACCAATAGAATTTTCACGAAAAACAATAATTCAGTAGGGCTTCATCGGCGTTAATCTATAAGATTAACTGATTAAACTTTATAGTTTAATTACCTATATAACTAACTTTACACGAGGTTGAAATACCTAAACTTTGAAATGTTTTTTGAGTAGATAACTGTTCATCTGAAAGTTTCAAAGGTGTAAACAATTTGATTTTTTCAACTTTTGTAACAAATCATTAAAATAATTTTTAATTTTTAATGCATTTCGTGATAAAATTATAACTAACGAAACAATAATTTTGATAAAAAAAAAAATACACAAAAATTAAAATAACGAAATCTCCATTTTTTATCATAAAAGTTAAAATTAAATATACTCAACATATTTCCAACATTTACTAGTTATTTTATTGTTTATATGATTAATAGGACAACCTTCTTCATGAATCGCTCTACCAACATATTTTTTATCTTTAATATCAAAGACTTCTAAGGTTTCATCATCCATTAGATATTTTTTGCCACAATCAACTATTTCTAAATATTGTTTTGAATAATCATATATAATTTTATTTGTTGAATAGATTATTGAATTTGTATCATTATTTGGAATAGATGTATCATAATTGAATAAAGAATCATCTGTATTTTCACTTTTATTATCAAATTCATAGGATTTATAAGACAACGTTTCTAAAAAGTCCGAAGATTCTGACTTATCATCAATAAAATATGAGCATTCAGATAAAATGTTTGAATGTTCATTTTTTTTTAAAGATTTATTTTTGATTTTAATGTCAGACTCATTTTTTTGGAAATCGTTCAAGAATTTTTCGATTCGTTTTTGGATTTCACAATTATCTAAATTATTTAAAATTAATTGTTCATCATCCATATTTTTACTGATGCCAACCTGATTAATAATTTTATTTTTCATGGTAGCCCAATCATTCATTTTTTTTATTTTTTTAATAATTTGAGCTCTCATTTTTTTCACATAATTCATTTGTATTCCATATTTTAAAGTTACTTTATCCAGAATTTGTGAAACAGCTTTATCTAATATTTTTTCATCATTCATATATAACCAATCAGTAGGTCCTTTTACAATATGTTTTCTACAACTACCATCGTTAGAGAATAAAATTCCATCGCATGTATTTTCTAATATATTAGTAGATTCTATTAATTCTTTGTTACAATCTTTCAAAATTTTATCAATTTCTGATGCGACAAAATCTAAATTATTTGTCTTGTGGGCAGTTAATAATCTATCTTCTTCACAACTTTTAATACCGCGTTTTTCGAGATATTTAAATACACCATCAGAAGGTGGATTATTTTTACAAAATTTATTCAATAGATCAACTGGTTTCATAGTATAAATATTTAATATTTTAATATCATTATAATTGGTAGTCATATTAATTGGATTTAGTGTTGTTAATTTTTGATCTATCTTATTTAATTTCTCTTTTAACAATTCAATTTCTTTATTTTTTTCTTTTTTAATATTCTTATCTATTTTTTTAACATTAGGATTTTTTTTACATCGATAATTTTTATGTCTAGACAAATTATTATTTTTTGTAAATTTAGAATTACAAAATGGACAAACAAATTTTTTAGAATCATTTTCTAAATTATCTATTAAATAATGTTGAAAATTTGGTACTATTATTTGATCTATATCTAATTCAGTATCTAAAAAATTATCTAAAATTTCCGAATGATTATCATTATCGTTTAAATTATTTTGAGCAAAAGTATCCGGATACTTTTGGATAGTATCCGGATAAGTATCCGGATACTTTTTGGATATATCCGGATACTTTTGGATACTATCCGGATACTTATCCGGATACTTTTTTGATGTATCCGGATACTTTTCTTTTTTTATATTATTTCCATGAAAATTATTACTTATAGTCATCTTATTAAATTTATCTAATTTATGATTATCGTCATTGATGTTTTTTAGCTTACAAGTCCTCATATGTCGATGCATATGACTATTATTACTCAATGATTTATTACAGTATAAACATTTATATTGTTGTTTATTATTAACATCATTCATCGTATTGTTTATTTGGTTTTTTTCATCTGTAAAATCTTCCATATTTTTATAATTATAATATTTAACTGGACCCTTATTTTCTTTTAACTTTTTTTGATGTTTTTTTGTATTAAGGTGTGCAGTATATCTTGTTTTATATTTTGTAAAAAACCCACATAAATGACATTTATATTCAGGCATTTCTATTATATAGATAGATAAAAATTAATCTTTAAATATCTTTAAAAATTGATGTTTTTTTGATGTTTTTGAGGAAAAATCATCAAAAATCAAAAACATCAAAAAAAACATCAAAATTTTTTGAAAAACATCAATAATTTTTTCTCTCAAAATAAAAAAATCAATGAAAAAAATCAAAATCATCAATTTTGGGTCCACTTTTTGATGTTTTTTTGATGTTTTTTACATTTCGGGTCCACTTTTTATACAAAATCATCAAAAAACATCAATTTTGGGTCCACTTTTTGATGTTTTGATGTTTTTTAGAATTTAGGGTCCAAAAACATCAAAAAAAAACATCAAAAAAAAAAAAAAAAATCAAAA
>Ga0209986_10004750_pt1 | contig 11441 bp, 13 predicted proteins | sample BlataG_FD_183168 | JGI IMG/M metagenome (GOLD analysis project Ga0209986, IMG submission 183168) | Deep subsurface microbial communities from Black Sea to uncover new lineages of life (NeLLi) - Black_00105 metaG (SPAdes) (version 2) | ecosystem: Environmental > Aquatic > Marine > Oceanic >...
GGCAAGCAATCGAGGCGGCTATCGATGCTTTTAGTTACATTAAGAAGCCCTATTATTACAAGGGCTGACCACACTCGTTTTAACAGCAAACTAGAGATGCCGCGTTATCTTCGGTTCTAGGATCTTTTTTGGCGTCGCCCCTATGATTCGGTCTACGAGTTTCCTATTTTTGAACACCAACAGCGTGGGGATGCTCATTATCTGGTACTCCAAGGCGACCGATTGGTTCTCATCCACGTTCAGTTTCCCGAATGATATCCTTCCAGCATACTCTCGCGCCAGCTCCTCTAAAATGGGAGCAACCATGTGGCATGGTGCACACCAAGGTGCCCAGCAGTCAACCACTACTAGGGGATGGTTTGGATTATCTCTCTGAACTTCGCGTCGGTTAGCCCTATGGGTTTATTCTGGGCTGATTTCTTTTCCTTGGTTTCACAGGCTTTTTTCATTAGTTCCCTCAATTTCTTTTCTCGTACACTTTTGAGCTCTTCGTCCTGTTCCATAAATGCCCTAAACCATCCCGTTGCATCGCATTTTATATTTTGTTAAGGCTCCAGAAGAACTCTGAGGTTGATGACTTGTTTGGTTATGCTGGCAAGCTCCTATGCGCCGACCTGACTGGTAGTAAAATCGAAGAAACCAAAACGCCCGAAAAGCTTGCTCGCGCTTTCCTCGGTGGGCGTGGATTGGGGGCGGCTTTGCTTTACAAGGAACTTAAACCGAATGTCAACCCGCTCTCGCCCGATAACGTCTTAATCCTCATGACCGGTCCTGCTACCGGTACACCCTTGCCGGCATGCCCGCGTTGGGAAGCGACTACGAAATCCCCGCTGACGAACATGTACCTCTGCTGTTCGGTGGGTGGCTTCTTTGGCGCGGAGCTGAGGTTCGCCGGCTACGACGGCATCATCGTGCGAGGCAAGGCCGAGAGCCCAACCTGGCTAAGCATCCTAGACGGCAAAGCCGAGCTTCATGATGCCGGTGAGTTCTGGGGGCTGACGACCGAGGAGACCGAGGTCGCGGTCCGAAAGGAGCTCAAGGACAAACGCGCGCGCGTCGCCAGCATAGGGCAGGCAGGCGAAAATCTCGTGAGGTTCGCCAACATCCAAACCGACTCCCGCTCGATCGGCCGAGGGGGCGCCGGCGCGGTGATGGGATCGAAGCAACTCAAGGCGATCGCAGCACGAGGACATGGCGGGATCGAAGTAGCGGACGAAGAGGGGCTCATGACGCTCATGCGGGAGCTGATTGCGGAGATGAAGAGGAACCAAGCCGTCCAAGAGTTTTCGAAGTTTGGCACCACACAGTTCATAGACCCGGTCAACGAGGGGGGCCTCTTCCCCACGCGCAACTTTCAAGCTGGGGTCTTCGAGGGTACAGCACGCATCAACGCAGAAACCATGCGCGAACAGCTAGTGAAAAAAGATACCGCGTGTTATGCATGCCCAATCGCCTGCGGTAAGTACAGCGTAGTCGCGGAAGGCGAGTACGCAAATACTTTTGTTGAAGGACCGGAGTACGAAACGCTGTGGGCGTTTGGAGCGCAGTGTGGTGTAGATCGTCTCGATGCGATTGCAGCCGCCAACATGTGGTGCGATCGCTACGGCATGGACACAATCTCGACTGGTAATGTGATAGGCTTCGCGATGGAGTGTTTCGAGCGGGATTTGCTGAGTAAGCGCGATGTCAATGACATAGAGCTCAAGTTTGGCAACCACAAGGTTTTAGTTGAGCTCATCCGCAAGATCGCGTTTCGAGAAAGTATAGGCAACCTGCTCGCTGAGGGTGTGCGCAACGCAGCGAGGAAAATCGGGAGGGGCTCGGAAGCTTTTGCCATGCATGTCAAGGGCTTGGAGCTGCCCGCCTACGATCCCCGAGGCGCTTGGGGGATGGGGCTATCCTATGCCACAGCCTGTCGAGGAGGTTGCCACCTCAAGGCTTGGACGCTTTCAGCTGAGGTCTTCGCCCCAAAGTACGACCGATTTTCTACGGAGGGGAAGGCGAAGCTCGTTTTCGAGAAACAAAACATACGGGCGGCGATGGACTCGTTAGGCGTTTGCATCATAGGAGGCCGGGCAATAGGAGTCGAGGAGATGGTGCGCGTGCTCGCGGTGACGACGGGCTGGAACCTCAACGTCAAGGGGTTGCTCAAGGTAGGGGAGCGGATTTACAACCTCGAACGTTTGCTTGCCGTGCGAGATGGCATCTCGCGGAAGGACGATACCCTGCCACCCAGGCTGTTGAGCGAGACACTTCCGAGTGGCCCAGCGAAGGGAATTAAGCTTGGCAAAAAAGAGTTCAAACGAATGCTTGACGAATATTACGGGATTCGAGGCTGGGATGTAGACGGTAGGCCTAAGCGAGAAAAGCTAGAAGAGTTTGGGTTACCCAAGTTGCTTGAGGGATGATATGCGCAAAAAGCAACTCTTCGGCACGCGGGGCATTCGTGGCCCCATAGCGACGAAGGTCACGCCGAAGCTCATGCTGAAGCTCGGGCAGGCGGTTGCGAGCTACGTGGGTGAGGGAAAAATCGTCGTGGGGCGGGATGCTCGGACTTCGAGCGAAATGTTGCGGTATACGTTTGTGGCCGGCGCGCTTGCCGGGGGGTGCGACGTAATCGATGTGGGATTGGTGCCCTCGCCTTGCGTCGCTTTCACCGTCCGCGAGTTGGGCGCAAGAGCTGGAGCAATCATCACCGCTTCGCATAACCCACCACCGGACAACGGCATCGCGTTCTATCGCTCGGATGGAATGGAGTTCCTGCCTGACGAGGAGCTAAAGTTGGAGGAACTTATCTTTGAAAAGCAGCTGAAGCGCGCGAGCTGGGACTCGCTGGGGTCCATGCAGCGTCACGATGCAATCCCCCGCTACCTAGAGGCGATTAAACGGGCGGTCAAGGTGAGGCGAGGTTTCAAGGTCGTCGTTGATTGCGCTAATGGTATGGGAGCAGTAACTACTCCTTTGCTACTTCGCGAGCTTGGGTGTAAGGTGATGACGCTGAATTCTCACCTCGATGGTTACTTCCCAGGCCACCCCTCCGAGCCTCAGCCCTGGAATTTAGGTGACCTCATGCTAACCGTTCGTGAGGTTGGTGCAGATTTGGGCATAGCGCACGACGGTGATGCAGATCGAGTTGCGATGGTCGACGAGCGGGGGAACTTCGTGAAGCACGATGCACTCATCGCGCTCTTCGCCAAGCGCGCGGTGGAGGCGAAAGGAGGAGGGGCAATCGTGACAAGCATCAACACTTCGGTCGCGATCGAGGAAGTCGTGGCCCAGGCTGGAGGACAGACCTTCCGAACGGTGCTCGGCAACTATTCTGCTGAGATGCTTGAACATGGTGCGTGCTTTGCGGGAGAGCCGGGAAAACTGATTTTTCCAGAATTCGGACCTTGGGCGGATGGTGTGCTAGTGGCAGCAAAAATGCTTGAGGTGATGTCCCTCCAGCGAAAGCCACTTTCAAAGATCTTCGCGGCTAACGTGCCGGATTATCCGATGTATTTTGAGGATTTCAAGTGCCCCGAGGAGCAGAAGGAGGAGCTCATGCGGGGCATTCGGAAGTACTTGCCCGAGAATGTTAGTGAGGTCCGCGACGTGCTCGACATAGATGGCATTCGGGTTAACCGCAAGAACGGGAGCTGGGTTCTCGTCAGGGTTTCGGGAACCGAACCGAAGGCAAGGTTGGTGGTGGAGGGGCGCACGGAAGCGGAGCTGGAGGCACTCAAAAAAGTGGGGCTTCGAGGCATCCATGAGTTTTTGAAAGGTAAATGATAATTTGAATTTTTCTTGAGGCGAGGGGTTTTAAATCAAGCCGCGGAAATGGGTGTGGAGGTGGGCAGATGGTGAACGCGTACAGCTTGATTTCTGCCGAACCCGGGAAGACGGCGGAGGTCTTCCGGAAGGTCAAGGCCATCGAGGGGGTCAAAATGGCGGAGGCGGTCGCAGGACCCTATGATATCATCGCCCGAATTGAGGTTGACTCGCTCGAGAAGTTGACCAAGGCGGTATTCGGCGACATTCGGGGCGTCTCAGGAGTTACAAACACTACTACGCTGATCGTGGTCGAATTGTAATGGCGCTTAAGGTAATAGGCATTGTCGGCCTTCACGGCTCAGGGAAGACTGAGGTGGCCAAGACCCTAGCTGAATTTGATGTCCCGAGCGTTCGGATGGGCGATGTTGTCTGGGAGGAGGTCAAGCGCCGGGGTCAGCAAATCAACGAGTCGACTGTCGCGGCGGTCGCGGAGGAGCTCAGGAAGCGCGAGGGCTTGGGCGCGATTGCCAAGCGGTGTGTCCCGCTGATCGAGTCCAGGGGCAAGGGAAAGCGGGCAGTCGTCGTGGATGGAATTCGGGGAATAGCTGAGGTTGATGAGTTCCGCCGCTCCTTCGGCGATAGTTTTCATTTGCTCGCGATTTGGGCAAACGAACGCATCCGCTACTCCCGCGTCGCTCCCCGGAGGAGAGCCGATGATGTGATGGGTTTAGAATCATTTCGAGAGAAGGACCGCCGCGAGCTCGGCTGGGGGCTGGGGGAGGCACTCGCGCTCGCAGACTTTATCATAGTGAACGAGGGAACGCTCAAAGAACTTCATAAGTGTGCGATTGGTTTATTCGAAAAGGTTGTTGGTGGCAAGGCGTGAGGCTGCGGGTCGAGGCGGAGGTAAAGTCGACCGAAGCTAGGGAGAAGGTCGAGGCCGCGATAAAGCGGATTTTTCCAACACTTGAGCTCAGCTTGGTCGGGAGTTCGCTCGTGGGGGAATCCAGCAGCGTGGAATCGCTCGATCGATTGCACCAGCTTTTGAGACAACAGGCCATTCGCGACTCAGCCCGCTCGGTGATGCTTCGAAGCAGGCGGGATAATATAGCGCGATTCATGCTTAACCGACAGGTCGCCTTCGTGGGCAAGGTCAGTTTCACCGGAGGCGAGTCTCCGCTCGGCCCTATCATCGTGACGCTGGAGGCCCCGGACATCGAGCGCTTGATCGATTATCTCGCGCCGCGCACGCGGGAGGGAAAGCCCGTTCGCGAAATCAGATATTGAGCAGAAGTCCGAGGAGGGCCCCCAGCAAGTAATAGCCGATAGCGTTGTAGCCCTCGAGCAGAAAAATTTTAGCCACGAGCTGGGGGGGCCTTCGTTTGAAAAATCTCCAAGGCCTAATACCCCGGTACATAAGGTAGAACTCGATCGGTCCAACAATAGCCAAGATAACAAACGCTATCAGAAAAGCCATCCCGAAGCCCGCGAACCACCCAATGACGAAACCCGCCGGCAAGTAGCCGATCCATCGCTCGACCATTCCGAGCCTTGCGTGACTCATCGGAACACGAATGCCAAGCGAGCGGTAATACGCCACGATTCGCTTGAGCGCGAAGACATCAACTACTGGTAGGAGCCAGAGCAACAATTGCAGCATATTCTAAAACTCGTAGCGTTTATTAAAATAAGCTATTAATAATGTGCTTAACATGCTATTACACCACCAATATTACAATACTCTACTGTAACAATGTCATAATAACGCAATGGTAATAATGTATTTAATGGGGGAGTCGGATTGCCCAAGATAATCGCCAAAAGGGAAATTGCCCCGAATATCATTTCACTTGAAGTCACCGCCCCGCTGATCGCAAAGAGGGCCAAACCGGGACAGTTCATAATCTTAATGACCGATGAAAGAGGAGAACGGATCCCACTGACCATTGCCGACTACGATCGAGAAAATGGATGGATACGCATCGTATTTCAAGTCGTAGGTAAAACTACAGCTCAGCTCTCTCAAATGAACGAGGGGGATGAACTCTTTTCCTTTGTTGGACCCCTGGGTAATCCATCCAAAATCGGCGACCATGGAACCGTGGTGACCGTGGGGGGGGGAACTGGTATTGCCTACGTTTACCCCATAACACGGGAATTGAGAGAAGCGGGTAACCGAGTCATAGCGATCATCGGCGCAAAAACAAAGGATTTAATCATCATGGAGGAGGAAATGAGAAAAGTCTCCACCGAGCTCTTAGTTACCACTGATGACGGAAGCTATGGGAGAAAGGGGTTTGTGACTGAGCTTTTAGAAGAAGTGCTGCGGGAGAAAAAGGATGTGAAAAAAGTGTGGGCCATAGGTCCGGCTCCGATGATGAGAGCAACCTCTGAGGTTACCAGGTCATATGGGATAGAAACGATTGTCAGCTTGAACGCCATCATGGTGGACGGAACGGGCATGTGTGGCTCATGCAGGGTTACCGTGGGCGGTGAGACGAAGTTCTGCTGTGTTGATGGTCCGGAGTTCAATGGACATTTAGTGGACTGGCCGGAGTTCATGAACCGAATAGCCCGATACAGTCGGCAGGAAAAACTCTCCTTCGAGGCTCACGGAAAATCATACGGGGAGAAAAATGGCTGACATGATACCCGTTCCTGAGCGAATGAAAATGTCTCAGCGCCCGATGCTCGAGCAAGACCCTAAAAAAAGGATTCGCAACTTTGACGAAGTGCCGCTGGGATACACTGCCGAAGATTCCATCTATGAAGCGCAGAGGTGTTTGCAGTGCGACCCGCCGCTATGCGTGGGGGGCTGTCCGGCTGAGGTTCACATCCCACAGTTCATCCGAAAGATAGTTGAGGAGGATTTCGCTAGCGCATACCTTGAGATATTAAAAACAAATAACCTCCCTGCTATGTGTGGAAGGGTTTGTCCGCAGGAGGAACAGTGCCAGCGCGTATGTGTTTACAATAAAATGGGCAAGCCGATTGCCGTAGGGAGGCTGGAACGTTTTGTCTCTGATTGGGCGAGAAAACAGGATACAAAGGAGGAGTTGCCGGAAATAAAAAAGAAGGGCAAGCGGGTCGCGGTCGTGGGCTCCGGTCCAGCGGGTTTGACTTGTGCAGCGGATCTGGTGAAAATGGGCCACGACGTGATGATATTCGAGGCGCTCCATAAACCTGGAGGTGTTTTGACATATGGGATTCCTGAGTTCAGATTGCCAAAGAGAATCGTGGAATCTGAAGTAGACAAAATCAAGGAGCTCGGCGTGAAAGTCGTAACAGACTTCGTGGTGGGGCTTACAAAAGGTGTCGATGAACTGGCTGAGGAGTTTGACGCAATATTTCTTGCGAACGGTGCCGGTGCGCCCCAGTTTATGCACATTCCTGGGGAAAATTTAAACGATGTATACTCTGCAAACGAATTCCTGACACGTTCTAACCTCATGAAGGCTTACAAATTTCCCGAATTTGACACACCTATCAAGGTAGGTAAAAAAGTGGCTGTAATAGGGGCGGGGAATGTGGCTATGGATGCCGCAAGGACCGCTTTGAGGCTAGGTGCGAAGGAGGTGCGCGTGGTTTACAGAAGGACTAAAGAAGAGGCGCCGGCTAGGGCAGAAGAAATTGCTCACACTGAGGAAGAGGGTATAGTGTTCGATTTTCTTACTCTGCCAGTGAGGGTCCTAGGTGATGAGAAGGGCAACGTTACTGGCATGGAGTGCATTAAGATGCGACTGGGAGAACCAGACGAATCTGGGAGAAGAAAGCCGCTTCCTATCGAGGGATCGAACTTCGTCATGCAAGTGGACATGGTTATCAACGCAATTGGGGCAACAGCGAATCCCATCGTGGCGAGAAGTGCAACTAGCGTGCAAACAAACAAACGTGGATATTTCACGGTAGATGAAAAAACGCGTGCAACGAGTAGAGAGGGGATATTCGCAGGAGGAGATATTACCCGTGGGTCGGCGACGGTGATCTCGGCGATAGGGGATGGAAAAAAAGCCGCTAGGGCTATAGACGGTTATCTTTCCTCAGGCGGCAGTTTGAGAAAGGCATCCACCTAAGAAAATGACGCATTTCTTTATTGCTTTGATTATGTTTGTGTTTTGGCTCTATCCAAGGCTTTCATTAATGCACGCTTCACCAATACTTTGCTAACTTCTATTTTATAGAAGGGAGATGCGCGGATTGAGGTTGGTCGTGGCTTCAGCTCCTCGGATGCCGCTCGGGCCGTTTTCTCAATGAGGGACTCTTCCAATATCTTTCCTTCGAGCAAGGTTTCCGCTCTCCTAGACCTGATTAGAGTAGGCCCTACGCCTCCACCGACTACTACCCTGGCCTCTTTGCAGGCCCCGTTGTTTTCCAAAGTGACCCGTACGGCCACATTTAATGTAGCCAAATCGCTAGCGGTTCTACTGATTTTGAGGAACGCCGTTCCAGAGCGAGCTGGTGGACTTTGGACGTGAACTTCTGTGAGTAACTCGTCACTCTCCAATGTGGTTTTCCTGATGCCCATGAAGAACTCTTCCAAAGGGAGAAATCTTTCCCCACTTTGGCCGACTATCTTTGCCTTGGCATCTAGGGCTACAAGCGCTGGTGGAATATCTGCGGAGGGAAGTGCATTGCATATGTTGCCTCCGATGGTAGCCATGTTCCTAATTTGAACCGTCCCCATCGCTTGTGCAGCCTCAAAAAGGAGCGGATATTTCTCTTTAATCAATTGAGATTCCTCGATTTCTCGAAAAGTTGTTGTAGCTCCGATTCGAAGGCCCCCTCCGTCCTCAATTATGTAGCTTAAATCGGGGATTTTCATGAGGTTAACCAAAAATTTTGATTTAATTCTTCCTTTTTTCATATCAACGAGTAAATCTGTCCCTCCAGCGATTAATTTTGTGTCCTTTCCATGCTTAGCAAGAAAGGTTATCACATCAGAAATTGTTTCAGGCTCGAAGTACTCGAAGTCGTTCAACAATATTCTAGTAATCACGTTAATGCACCCGTCCTTCTTTTTGGGCCTCAAGGACCTTTCCAGAGGTTATTTTTCCCCTCCCAATATGCTCGGCAGCCAGCTTGACCGCCTCGATTATCTTCACATATCCAGTGCACCGGCAGAGATTTCCTTCGATCGCCCTCTTGATCTCCTCCTCGGTGGGATTTGGATTCTTGTCGAGGAGGGCTTTGGCCGAGAGGATCATCCCAGGGGTGCAAAAGCCGCACTGGATCGCCCCTGTTTCCACGAACGTCTGCTGGAGGGGGTGTGGATTTTCATCAGTTCCGACCCCTTCTATCGTGGTGACCTTTTTTTTATTTACCGTAACTGCAAGTGTTAGACATGAGAGAACTGGTCCCCCATCTATGAGTACAGTACAAGCACCACATTCTCCTGTGCCACAACCATATTTTGTTCCGGTTAGACCTAAATCCTCCCTTATCACATTTAAAAGCAATTCATTTGTTTTCACGTATAGTTTTCTAGGGTTTCCATTAATTGTGAACTCGATTAACTTTTTCTTCATCCCACTCCCTCCCTTTAAGAGTACAGTAGCTGATACATTTATTTTTCTCATTTCCCATGGTTATACCCTTAATTTTCACCATGAAATGAGTTTATTTCTCACCTTTATTGATTCCAAGCTTTGAGCATAAAAATTTTGAGGGGTCCTGAAAGATTCAAATGTCATGAGAATTCTAATTAGTTGGGGCAATGACTAGAAAAGAGGGTGGTTGATGTGGTCGAAAGGGAGGAAATGCAGGAGATAGTGAAGAGATATCGAGAGCCGATTGAGCTCATCATAGGTTCTCACTCGGCGTTAGATGCGAGGTATGGTGCACGAAACTACGGGTTGAGATCTGTAATCTACACTACTGAGAAGAGGGCGAGGATCTATCTCCAAAACCCGATTGTAGGGAAGCCGGGCGAGGTAGTTGAGGACCTTCCGGAGCTCGTGAAGAGGGATATGATCTGCGTTAGGGATCCGAGGGATATCAAAAAAGATGGGAAGTGGAAATGTGCTTTGGTCATCCTTGAGAAATATTCAGATATTGTCAAACACGCTGATGAGATGGTCGATTTGGAATGTGTACAGATACCTAACCGAGCCTTTACTGTCTACGTTGGAGGTGATGAGCGTTGCAGCTTGATCGAGGAAAAATTCACAATCCCCATTATGGGTTCAAGAAAACTTCTCAAAATCGAGAACCGCGGGGAGGTTGACCGCGATTATTATTGGTTCGCAGAGAAAGCGGGGATACCCTATCCCAAACCATATGAGTTCAAGATAGTGGAGGGCGGGATCAAATTCAAGGAACCCATCGAGGGGCCAATGCTGATGAAAGCTGAGCATCCCTCTCGCAAGTTTGAGAGGGAGTTCATCTTTGCAGCGGATTCTGGTGACTTGGAGGAAAAAGTTAGAAAGGAAATGAAAGCTGGAAACCTTGATCGAGAGTCCTTGGAAAGCGCAAGGGTGGAGGAAATAGTCCTGGGTCCTCACGCGAACTTCAATTTCTTCTTCTCTCCATTAAGCGCGGAAAAAGATTGGGGAGACACGGATGATATGTTTGCCGAACTTTACAGAGTTAGTTTAGAGAAAGCAAGGGTTCACCTCGCAAACGAGTTCCTCTCTATCGATGAACGGAGGGAGACCATACTCGATGGTTTAAAGAGGCTTCCTGTCGACGTACAGCTAAAACTTAAGAAAATCCCCTCCTTTGAGGTCACGGCTCATGTTGCCATGAGCTTGCGTGAATCCTTATTAAAAGATGTTCATAGATTTGCCGACGCTTTCCTCATGGCGACCCGAGAATATGAGCCCCCTGGTTTAATCGGAGCGTGGTGCCTGCAGACGCTCATAACGTGGTCTGAGGTACCAGGCGTAGCGGTCGAGTATGGCATCTATGACGCTCCAGAGGGAAAGGTCTTCATGCACCTTCCGGTTACGCAGGATATTGCAGTGAGGCATGGTGGGGGGACCAATGTGCATCAGGGAATAGGGTCACAATATGCGAACGCGAAGTATCAGCGAAGGATGAGCATGGGGGACAGGATAGCTTTAGAGATACGACGGGCTTGGAAAGAACGAGCTCTTGAAAAAATCGTGACGTGAAGTTTTTGATGAAAAGGTTCACATTTTAGGAATAAAGAAAATTTAGATGGCGGCTGTGATTTTCGGTCACAATTATCCCATACTTGAATGTCGTCATCCCGAGAAGCGTACTGGCTGATTTTTTTCTCATTTCCCATGGCTGTTCTCTTAAGTTAAGATTTTCATCAGGAAATGGGTTTATTTCTCAACTTTACTGATTTCAAGCTTTAATTAAAAATATGGGGGGCTCTGAAAGGTTCAAATCTCATGAGAATTCTAGATTAGTTGGGGCAATGAAGAAAAGAGGGTTACGCGATTCAAGATGAGCTAAACCTCGACCTGAGCCCCATTATTTTCCGAGTGGAACTTCTAGCTCCATCAGGTCGCGCGCGACGACGGTGTTCGGGAAAATTTTTTGTGCCTGCTCGAGGAGCACGGCGTCATCCTCATAGCGCGGGCTGATGTGAATGAGGACCAACTGCTTGACGTCGGCCTGCTTCGCCACCTCTGCGGCCTCGCTGGGGGTCGAGTGGGTGCTCTCCGCCGCCTTTTCAGCGAGCTCATCGGCGAGCGTGCAATCGTGGATGAGTACGTCGG
>Ga0209986_10004752_pt1 | contig 11439 bp, 16 predicted proteins | sample BlataG_FD_183168 | JGI IMG/M metagenome (GOLD analysis project Ga0209986, IMG submission 183168) | Deep subsurface microbial communities from Black Sea to uncover new lineages of life (NeLLi) - Black_00105 metaG (SPAdes) (version 2) | ecosystem: Environmental > Aquatic > Marine > Oceanic >...
ACGGCGCTTCTTCTGGCAACGGTTTCTCCACTAAATCCTCAACGAGGTGAATATCCCCCCTCTCCGCACCTTCAACTTCTTTTCCTTTTATTATTCCATAACTGCTTATTTTCTCCTCCGGAACTTCCTCCACAGCAATAATAGAAGTCCTGTATTCCTCGTATTTCTTCATCAATTCCTTTGTGCATTCGGGAATGGTTATCGTATCACCCAAAAGCAGAGCAAATGCCTCATCCCCTACAAAACTCTTTGCATAGTAAACCGCATCTCCTAACCCTCGTGGCTCTCGCTGTCTTGTATAAAGAAGATTTACGTGATTCATCATTTCATCTATTTCATCTAAAAATTCGTTTTCCTGTTCGCTCTTATCAAAATGGTCTTCTATTGCCCTCTTTCCCTTTCCTGTTATAATAAGAATATCTTTTATCCCTGATGCAATCGCTTCTTCTACAACGTATTGTATAACGGGCTTATCAACAACAGGCAGCATCTCCTTCGGTTGTGCTTTCGTTGCAGGCAAAAACCTCGTTCCTAATCCTGCTGCTGGTATTACCGCTTTTGTTATCATTCCCTCACACCGTATTTCTTTTTCATTTGTATATAAAGTCAATATTTCTTTGGTAAAGCTTTCTTTTCTGCGAAGCTGCGAAGCATTTTTGGTCAAACTTTTTCTAAAAGTTTTATATGAAGACTGCACAACCGGTTACTAATGCTTTCATTTAGATTTAAACCCTAATCCATTATCCCAAACACCCAAACTCAATTTCAATCTTTTGTCAATCTCCTTCATTGTTTCGTCAGGTAAACGCCCTAACCTTCTCGCAACGAGTCTGCGTGGCACAGTCATGATATATTCACACCGAACTACCGATGTCTTTGCCAAACCAGAATGCTTAAAAGCTTCCGTCCCCTCAACAATCTTGTATTCAGTCCCTTTTAGATCTTCTACAATTCGAGAGGTTATTCCGACCATTATCAGATCCTCAAAACGCCTATCAATCGAATGGTCAGAAATGATCAACGCTGGTCGTGCCTTCTGCAATGCCCCTTCCGAAGTTACAAATGGAAAGGGAACAATGACGACATCACCACGACTATAGTTTATAGACATCTTCCTCTTTGCTATCCCAAATATTCTTTAGTGCTTGTTGTTGCAGCAACAAAGAACCCTCATCGACTTGAGTCTCTTCTTCACGTACAAGCCTTAACACCAGAACATCATCCTCGTCAGCCAACAATTTGAACCGCATGCCTGCCCTCAACCGCAACTTTTCGACACTCCGCTTTGGAATTGATAAATAGCCATCTTCTGTGATTTCTACATATAGCGTCATCTTTTATCTATTCACCTCTACGTTTTATATTCATATTACTTCCTTTTAAGACTTTGCGTAATATTCTCTAAATATCTCCTTCTAACAAGAGCTTTGCGGCATTTAAATCCGATTTTGCTTCTACCATTAATGCCTCTGCTATTTCTTTAGACATTGATTATCGCCAACCCAGGTACTATCCACTCACCTTTTCTTATCTTTTTTGCCCCCCATTTCTTCATATTTTCATTAATTTTTTCCATCTGCATCTCGAAAAATCCATCCCTGTCAAATACAATCTTGTTTGTATCATACAGTTCAAATGCTAATGGCGACCCATGTTCTATAGAAACTTCTATCTCGCTCAGGTCAGTCAATGTAATATGAACCGATCTTCCGTATTCAAAACCAATTTCAGCAAGCTCTAAAACAATTTTATCCATAGCCCGCCAATCATCTGTCGAATCCTGAACTATTACAAGCACATCTATGTCAGAGCTCTCAGTAAAATCTCCACGAGCCATAGATCCAAACAATACAATAGAGCGCAAGTCCTCTCCAAACCTGTGCTTAATTCTCTTTACAATGTTTCTCATTATAGTTTCCATCTCATCACCCCTGCTTTTCCCCTGCTGTAAGTATCCAATCATAATGGATCCCCCCCTCGTATCCGGTTGGCAATATATATTCATCTGGCTCTTCGTAATTATATATGGGTTAGGATATTTAAAAATATGTGGTCTTTTTGCACTCGCCTTGAATCCATAATAATTGAATATGACATCACAATAATCTGGACACCCTTTTTAGCATAGCGAACGAAATTACATCCTATAAATCCCGCTCCACCTGTTATTAAGATTCTCATTTTTCTATTTGTATTTTAACCTCCTAATCCTTTATACCTAAACTCAACTTCAATCTTTTATTCATAGTCATAGATATCTTCCTCTTCGCTATCCCAAATATTCTTTAGCGCCTGTTGTTGTAGCAACAAAGAGCCCTTGCCAATCTGGCTTTCGGTCTCTTCTTCACGCACAAGCCGTAAAACCAGAACATCATCCTCGTCCGCCAACAATTTGAACCGCATGCCTGCCCTTAACCGCATCTTCTCGACACTTCGCTTTGGAATTGATAAATACCCATCTTTTGTGATTTTTACATATAGCGTCATCTTTTATCTTTTCACCTCTATGTTTTATATTCATATAATTTCTTTAGACCTGTTGTACAACGATAAATTTTGATCCTTCATTTAAATCACCCCCGGTTCTGGAACGGGTAAAATAAATTTCCCGCCATTTTGTCTATATTTACTCTCTTTTTGCAGAATTTCCTCAGCATAGTTCCAAGCCAAGAGAAAAGCATAATCAGGGGGTTCTTCGTGGAACTTCTCCTCTGGAAATATAGGAATGTGCATACCTGGTGTATAGTGCCCCTGTTTGAAAGACGTCGTGTCACTAATATAGTCTAAAATATCCGTGCCAATTTTGCAGTAGTTTAGTAAGGTATTTCCTTTAGCCGTAGCTCCATAGCCAGTTATCCTTGCTCCTTCATTTTTCAGTGATTTTAAAAGCTTTACTAACTTTTCTCTTACTAAAGCTACATTCTCAGCAAATTTCATATAAGTGTTGAGAGAATCAAGTTCAGCTTCTCGTTCCATCAATAGCAGTTTGGTAACATTCTGAGATTGTTGTTCGGGTGATTTTTTCACAAAGACGCGAATTGCCCCCCCATGAACAGGGATTTGTTTTACATCCACAACTTCCATACCAAATTTTCTGAATAAGTAAATCAAAGGGTGAAGAGCAAAATAAGAGAGATGCTCGTGGTATATAGTATCAAATTCCATGTTGTTTAATAAATTCATGAGGTAAGGAACTTCAATGACGAAAACGCCATCATCCGATAGCAAATGATTTACACCGCGCAGAAAGCTTTTCAAATCATCTACGTGCGCAAAAACGTTGGTTGCTGTGATGACCTCTGCATGCCCATATTCTTTATAAACATTCATAGCACAATTCTCTTCAAAAAAACCATTCACCGTTGGGATGCCAATTACCTCTGCTAATCGTGCAATATTTGAAGCGGGCTCGATGCCCAACATCCGTAGACCAAACTTTGAAAAGCATTGGAGCAGTGTCCCATCATTGCTCCCGATGTCTACCACTAAACTATCTTTGCTGATTTTGAAATTCCCGATTACATCTTCTGCAAGACCAGTAAAATGGATTTGCATTGGTTTTGAAGCACCAGTTATATACGCATATTCCTTAAACAACACTTCAGGAGAAACCACATCTAATAATTGAACAAGATAACAATTACTGCAAAAATACACATCAAGTGGATAATATGGTTCTAGATCTATTTGCTCGTCTCTCAAAAAACTATTAGCTAAAGGGGTTGGACCTAACGAAAGAAACTTATGCAATTCTTTGCTTCCACAGGCTCTACATTTTGTCCTATGTATGAAGTTATCCTTTGCTTTATTTATATTATCTTCTATTCCAGTCATATCGTTCACCTGTTCCTGGATCAATTATTGAAGGGTCATTCCATGCTCTTCTTTCCTCATCAGGATTTTCATAATCATAAAGTCTTGTCACAAAATAAAGAGTCATTGAAGGCTCATCACCTATGCACTTTGTTCCATGCCAGAAAAAGCCGGGAATTCTAACAATTTGTAGTTTTTCACTATTTAGAATAATTTCGTCCAATTGTCCTTTTGTTTTAGAACCTTTTCTATCGTCATACACACAAACCTTAAGAGTTCCGTTCACAACACAGATATAATCAACCTGACCTCTTGAATGCCTATGCCAGGCTCTAATTATTCCCGGATTGCTCATTGAAAGATTTACTTGCGCGATATTATCCCCTTCAACAAAACTTTCCCAATCAAGTCTAAGGAGTTCTGCAAAAAAGCCTCTTTCATCTATATTTTTCTTTATATCATAAACTCTTACTCCGGGTAGCATAGTCTTTACCCCCTTTTACATGCGCTTTTTCTATATAGAATATTGTTTTTCTTTTAAATAATCCTTTAAAGCATCTTCCCAACTTCTCATTCTGAGCCCAAAGCTATTTAGCTTTGTATTTTCAAGCGCGGAGAACTTAGGTCTTCTTGCTTTTCTATTAAGCTCATCGGATTTTATCGGGGAAAGCTTTGCATCAATGTCAAAAAATTCAAAGATTTTTTTCGCAAACGTGAACCAACTACAGTGTCCTCGGTTCGTGACATGATAGATACCAAACGGAAGTTCTTTCTCAATCATATCTTTTATCATTTTAGCGGCGTCTTTCGTATAAGTCGGAGACATTTCAACATCGTCTACCACTTTGATTACTTCATTATTATTTGCTTTTTCAATCATCCAATCAACAAAATTCCCCCCCTTTCCTCTTGCACCTTTTTTCCCATATAAACTTGATGACCGAATAATATAATATTTCTTTGGTAAAGCTTTCTTATAAGCCATTACAGGACTTGCGGGGTCATGGGGCAGAGCCCCACATAAAGAAAGGTTTCTTGTAAGGATTTCCCCTGCATATTTACTCAATCCATAAGTATTAATCGGGTTTGGATTATCATCTTCCTGATAAGGTTCTTTCTTTTCTCCATCGAATACAAAATCTGTGCTTATATACATATTTTTCATTTGTTTTTCGTTGCATGCCAAAGCTACATTCTTTGCTCCAATTGCATTCACCATAAAAGCCTCCTCTGGATTATCTTCACTTTCATCCACGTTTATATATCCCGCACAATTTATCACAATATCAACATCTTCCAATGCTCTTCTGCAACTATTAATATCTTTTACCTCTATCTCATCATGTGAGAGCGGCAAAGCTTTTTCTCCGAAGACATTCACCAAATCGCTTCCCAATTGGCCATTAGCACCTATTATTGCAACTTCCATTTTATATTATAACCACAGATTACACAGATATTCACGAGAATAAGTAATCAAATTTTCAGGTTTGTTGTGTTAGCTAATTTCCGTTCTAACCTAAGAATTTTCTTATAAAATTTAGCACATCATTAATATTCATTTGCTGTGATGGTTCGATTTTATTGCCAACATGTTTATGATTCTTCAGATAATTCAAGTTTTTCTATGAACTCAACAATGTCGGAAAATTGCGCTATCGTTTTCCTGAAGGTTACTTCTATCATTTACCTATAAGGATCCTTAGTTTCTCAATTTTTGCTGATAGTTCATTAGCTACTTTAACAAGGTATGTCCATTCAATCCAATCATCGTGTCCTTTGACAGTATCTGGTACACTCTGCGAAAATTCCTCATAGGATTTGCCATATTTTGCTTCAAATATCGTTATCTTTTTCTTAAACTCCGTAAGCGTTTTTTGCTTGTAAGCAAATCTTTTGCGAGCAATTTCTCTTAATGCTTCTACATAAAGAGGCTCTGTTATTCCCTCTATAATATCTTTGATGTCTTCTGGTATCTTAATGGTTACTTCTGTCATTTATTTTCCCCCCTTTCCTTTATCTTTTTTGTGACTCACTCTTTAAAATAATTCTTCTTATTTAAATATTCATCCTAAAATTTTCTATCTCCCCACATCTACCTACGAAATCCTCTGGGTCTACCACTTGTTCTGGAATATATGGATCTGCAATCATTTCTTACACTTCTTACAACCTTTGTTAGATTCTGTAATTGTAATTAAAACAGTGTAGTGAGTCCAACTTAATTGTGACATCAGTGATGTCACAATTGGATATGTCCTGTAAAGTTGTACCATTCTATAAAGATCTCTCCTTTGGGTATTCGCGCCATTCATTCACTCCTTTTGTTATACCCTCACCCATGAGTTATCACCGATAATAAATTTATTTCCTTTTGGTAAATTTTTGTTTTTCTCTATTACCGCACCTCTTCCGATCATACTATCAACAATATTCCCGGCATTTAGAAGCATTGCCCCGTCCATTACCACCGAATCTTCCACCTCGGAGTTTATTATTCTGCAATTGTTGCCAATGCTTGTATACGGACCAACGTAACTATCCTTTATAACACAACCAGTTCCTATAAGCGCAGGACCTTTTATCACTGAACTCTCATTTACTTTTGTTCCGGTATCTATTGATACCTTTCCTCTGATCTCTCCCTTGACGTTCTCTTTTTCTTTTATCTCATGAGTTAAATCATCCAAAACAAGCCGATTTGCATGCAGAATATCTTCAGGCTTTCCGGTATCCTTCCACCAACCATGTACGATTTCTGAATCAATCTTGAAACCGTCTTCTATCAACCGCTGCAGAGCATCCGTTATCTCAAGTTCGCCCCGCCATGACGGTTTTATCCTTTTAATGGCATCAAAAATTATCGGTTTAAACATATATATCCCAACGAGTGCGAGGTTTGATGTAGGTTCTTTTGGCTTCTCTATCAGTTTTATAACAGAGCCATTCCCATTCAGTTCTGCAACACCAAACTGGCTTGGATTATCCACTGGCGTTAGCAATATGGATGCATCTACATCCGATTGCCTAAAATGTTCAATATATTTTATTATACCATGCTTTAAGATATTATCGCCAAGATACATTACAAAAGATTCATCCCTTAGGAACTCCTCGGATATGAGCACTGCATGTGCCAAACCAAGCGGCGCTTCTTGCTCTATAAAACTTATCTCCGCACCAAAATTTGCATTAGTCACCGTTTCCATAACCTGCTCCTTGTTCGGTCCGACAATGACCCCAATATCTTTTACCCCTGCCTCTATTACATCTTCTATTGCGTAGAATAAGATGGGCTTATTTGCTACGGGTATCAGCTGTTTTTGTTGTGAATATGTGATTGGTCTTAGCCTTGTTCCATGCCCGCCAGAGAGTATTAATCCTTTCATCTTTCCACCAACTTTTTTTCCCGCTTTCGATCAATCTCATTTACCATACTGTTCCAAGCTTTCAAATATGTCCAAATATTGCAATCGCCAGAAGTTCGGCGTTGAAAGTCTTCTATACGTACCATATACTTCATATCCTTTATCTAAAAGGAACTTTGCTAAATATGCTCCATCCTGTCCCGCTATTCCGGTGATTAAGGCTCTTTTCATTTTTCTCTTTTCTTTTTATATTCCTTTATTAACCTTTCTTATCCCGCGTATAGACAGCCTCCGCTACGTAATGCCGACCCTCTTATCATGGTTTAAACTCAATTCAGATTCGGCATCAAACTATAAATATGCTCTTATACTACCCCCGGATACTTTGCAATATTTTTGAACCGTACTAACAAATATCTCTTTCTGCGCAGACTTTGTCATTGAATAAGCATCCTCAAAATCCATATTTTCTAATTCTTTTACGATAAGACGCATCTGGACTTTTGTGATTGGCAGCTTCGCAAGGGCATTTATATAATATCCCTTTGGTTTAGCCCTATCATCAGGTGAGATGTTTTTGATAACGCCGCAGTGAATGCAATATGGATACGGCTTCAATCCTCTGCTTCGTTCCTCAAATTCGTATGGGTGCCATACCTTTTCCGCGGCACCGCAATCTTCATGTTTACAATTGGTCATGTTTACTCTTCAATGTTGTTTGTACTCGTCTATATTTCCAAATATAAAATTGTATTGGTTTTTTGCTTTTTTATTATTTTTCCCCCATATACCATAGCACATATTACTCCATTTAAACCTTCCCTTTTACTTTTTACCTCTCTGCAACCTGCTATTCATGTTATCATACATCCTCAATAACCTTTCTTCTTGACCAACAACCGCACTAAGATATTTTATATCTTCTTTATCTATCCCTTTTATTAAAAACATCGCCAACATATAAATAACTGCGGCAATGATTATTCCAATTATGCCATCTAAAAGAGTTGCAGGACTTGGCATGAAATAAAGGAAAGCGAGCATCACAAACGAGGAAAACAAAGGTTTATAAATCGAATCAACTCTCGGAAATATATTCAAAATTCGCTTTGATAAGTATGCAAGCGTAAAAGCAGCGAAATATCTTGCAGTTACGGTGGCAATCGCCGCCCCTATCATTCCAAACTTCAGAATGAAAAAATAATTAAGCACAATATTTAATCCGGAAGCTACAACAATAATTTTTGCAGGATATTCGGGTTTTTCTTTTGAGTCAAATAGAACACTGAAAAAGTCCATTGGTACAATCAGGATTATCAAGCATAAAGCGTAAAATGGTAACACCGCCGGTAAGTATTCTACTCCATACATGGTTTTTATCGCGGGTTTTGCCATAAATGCCAATCCAAAAGCACAGGGAAAAGCGAACATGGATAAGTATCTAAAGACTTTTCCGAATGCATTTCTCAATTCCTCACCTTCTAATTGTGTGAAAACAGGAAAAAGAACAGTTGTCGCAGATACCAGGCCTATGAACGCTATGACTATGTTAAATGCTGCTTTATAAAAACCAACATCCTCAGTACTCATAAGAATACCGAGCATGATGACATCAATATGAAGAAAAAATAAACCCGCAATTAAGGTTGAAAATGTCAGATAGCCTAAGAATCTTAAAATTCTTCTCCTATCTATTTTTACCGTCTCCCCTTTGAATAGATATGAATACCTCTTCGCTAAGAAAAACAATAAAACTGCGACCGCGGCGATAACTGCCAGGGAAAGCCCTACTAAAGCACCACAAACTGAATAACCAAGCAGGATAAATAAGGGAATAATGGCTATTCTGAATACCTCATAAATCGCACTTCTCGCTGCAGTATATTGGAATTTTTGAAGCGCTACAAAAGTCGCATCCAGAAAATCCATAAAAGAATAAAAAAATATGAATCCCCCAACAATCTCCAGCGGTAAAACAAGGTCCGGTTTGTGAAAAACGTAAATAGCTAATGGTTTAGCTGAAATGATAAGCGCTAGAGATGACAAAAGCGCAAACAAAAATTTTATTTTTAGCAAATACCTGAAAAAGCTTCTTGCCAATGTAGTATCGTCTTTCCCTAATGCATAGGAAACATATCTGGTCATTGTTCTGTTCACGCCGAGGTCGGTGAACGTCATCATAACCAACGCAACTGATAAGGCTAAATGATAGACACCAAACAACTCCGGATGCAGCAACCTGGCTAAAACGACGGTGAAAATTAATCCGCCAACACCACTTATGATGATGCCTGAGCTGTTAAAAGCCGTGTTCTTCAGCACTTTTCTTGCTAATTGTGTCATGTTAAATAAGCGGATAAATCTGTTAATTTGATGTTAATGCTAGTGTTAGCCCCCTTGCAGTATTGTACTTTCCTATACCAACGCGGTTATAGTCATCCAAACAGCAGTTCCTTATTCTCTTCCACCCACTCTACCAGCTTCTTTACACCTTTCTCTGGACTGTTCCCCGGTGCCCATTCCAGTTCTCGCTTCGCTTTCGCTATATCCGAAATATATACCTTCTGGTCAGAAGGTCTCCAATCATCAAACACAATTTTGCTTCTCTTACCTGTCAAATCCTCTAACATATCCAGCAATTCCAATAAAGACATCCTGTTTTCGCTGCCACCACCAACATTGTAAACACCGTGATGAATTTTATTCCCCCCACGCACAAACGCATCGTATGCCTTCACAAGGTCAGCAACATACAAAACATCCCTTACCTGCTTTCCATCTCCGTAAATTGTAATTGGCTTCTCTAACAAAGTTGCAATCGTGAACCAGGCAACCCAACCTTGGTCCTCTACACCGAATTGCCTTGTGCCGTAGATGCAACTCATCCTGAACACTGCCGCGTCTATTTCGTTTCTCTGCGCATAATCCTGCACATAAATGTCACCTGCGAATTTTGAAGCCCCGTAAGGTGTATGTTCGCATAAATCCGTTGAAAAATCTTCTGCTATTCCTTTTTTGTATCTTTCGTCAGCGAATTCGTATCTCTTTTCCCCCTCTCGAACAGGAATCGTGTTTACGTTATCGCCATAAACCTTGTTTGTGGAGCAATAAATCACGCAAGGATTATTTTTGCCCAATCTCGCCGCTTCTAATACGTTAAAAGTTCCAAGTGCATTTATCTCAAAATCTGCTCTTGGATTTATTAGCGAAGTGGTTACTGCTGTCTGCGCCGCAGTATGTACAATCACATCAGCATTTTTAGCTGCATCTTTTATCTTCTCGGCATCTCGAATATCGCCTTTTATTAACTCGATGTTCCCATATCTCTTGAGATAATTCCAGTTATACATTGCATTTGACGTTTCATACCCCAGCAGTTCAGCACGAGAAAGATTATCGAAAACAATGACTTCTTCGTTTTTAGTTGCATAATATTCTGCGACATGGCTTCCTATGAAGCCCGCACCGCCTGTTATCACTATTTTCATTCTTCCACCAGCCCCCTTGCCTTTAGTTCTTCATGCGCCTCATCAAACTTATCCCTTGCTTCTTCTTTCTCTCCCCATTCTACAAGTTCCTTCATTCCCTCTTCAAATGAAACTTTTGGCTCAAATCCTATCTTCTTTATCTTCGATATGTCAGCAAAGCAATGCCTTATGTCTCCTGCCCGGTATTTGTTTGTTATCTCTGGCTCTAATTTATCTTTGTTATACAATTTTACAAGCGTCTGTGCAATCCCCAAAATATTTGTTGTTTTTCCTGTTCCAACATTAAAAACATCGTAATTCGCATTTGCGCTCTTCATCGCCAATAAATTCGCTTCTACAATGTCATGCACACTTACGAAATCCCTTGATTGTAAACCATCCTCAAAAATTAATGGCGGGTTACTGTTCTTTATCCGCGAAGAGAAAATTGCACATACGCCCGTGTAAGGATTGTTTAACGACTGTCTCGGTCCGTAGACATTGAAATACCTTAATGCCACTGTTGGTATCCCATATGCCCTCCCTACTGTTAAACACATCTCCTCCTGATCTCTTTTTGTTATTGCGTAAATCGAAGTAGGATGTAATGGCTTATCCTCACTTGTCGGGATGGGTTTGACAACTTTACCACATTTTGGGCACTTCATTTCCCATTCTCTCTTTTTCAGTTGTTCTTCTGCCCTCAATTCAGGATAAACAACACCGCAGTTTTCGCATTCATAAGCTCCTTCGCCGTAGATGCTCATAGAAGATGCAACGATTAATTTCTT
>Ga0209986_10004754_pt1 | contig 11439 bp, 11 predicted proteins | sample BlataG_FD_183168 | JGI IMG/M metagenome (GOLD analysis project Ga0209986, IMG submission 183168) | Deep subsurface microbial communities from Black Sea to uncover new lineages of life (NeLLi) - Black_00105 metaG (SPAdes) (version 2) | ecosystem: Environmental > Aquatic > Marine > Oceanic >...
AGCTAGTGATATTACCAATTTATACAACGCTACTAAAATAACAAATATAAGTTCAGTATCTACAACAGGTCAGACACTTAACCTTGAAATGGGAAATAATAACGGAACTGATACAGTTTATGATACTGGTACTTTAGGATTAAATCAGACAGAAACAGGAACAGTCACATTTTCAAATACTGGGGTTGATTTTCCAGGTACTAATAATAATTATTTAAGCGGTACTGGTACAGGGGTTCTTAATTCCGCCAGTCAGTCAATTGCTATAAAATTCACACCTGATTTTGATTGGGATCAAGATACTACTAGATTTATATTAGATACAGGGACTCCTAATCAATCTTATTTTATATTAAAAAGAAACGATGCCAGTAGCAATACATTGGATATACGTTTAGGAGGTGCAACTACAATAGCAATTCCTTCAGCCACTTACTCTCCTTACTGGAAAATTAATGAAGAAAACATATTAATTTATTCAGGGACGACAGGTAATAATAATGCTTGGTTAAATGGCGTGCAGGTTTTAACCGCTAACGCTACTGCTTGGAGTGGGACAAATCCAACTAATATTATAATCGGTGCACAGTATAACGGACAACTAGCCTTTGACGGCGAAATACATTATTTTCAAACTTGGAATAGAATATTAACAGCAACAGAAATCGCATCTTTAAGTGCTGACAGAAAGACTAACTTACAATAATTATGTATACAATTAAAAAATTCACTACAAAGAAAGATGTTCGTAAACAACTAGAAGATTCTGGTGTAAATATAAAAATGCCATTTGATTGTAATGGAGAGTTTGATGTAGAGAAAGATCCGTTTGATGGTAAAGATATTTATGGCTTTGATGGCAAAAAGATTGATAAAAAGAAAAAAACTAAAGAATTCTTCGAGACCATATCAACTAAGCTTAAGCGTAAAACATTAAAAATAACTTAATTATGAAGATAACACCTAATGAGCAATGCCATAATTGTATGCAAAATATGGAAGATAGATTTGATGACAAAATAAAGAATGTGTACTTATCGATTGAATCGAAGGTATCTTGGAAACATTTTACTTGGATAATATCAACTATAATAGCTTTATATGTAGTTATAAGTGCAGCAATATGGATGGACTTGCGTGATGTGCAAAACAAAGTTGATGTAACGCAAACAGATGTAACTGAAATATCTACAATACTAAAACAATCAGGGATAGCAAAATAACAATTAATTACTATGGCGAACCTAACCTTAACTCAATGTCAATCGGCATTAGAACGATTGAAAAAGGATATTTCTGACGTAAGTCAGGCGACATTTATAGAATGGTGTAATTTTGCAAATAGACAATTTTATGACTATATAGTAGGGATAGACCCTGAAAGATATATAGATCAGTCTAATACCTATACGGTAACATCAGAACCGCAAACATCAGCTCTACCGAGTGATTTTTACCACATACAACCAACAGAGTGCGGTTTTTATGAGATTGATTCAAATAGTAAGAACACCGACAAAAGACTTGTAAGGACAGGATTCGGCTCACAGACAAAAGGCTACTACATACAAGGAACGAATGTTGTTTTTACAGGAATGAGTGGGTCAGAGCAGTTTAGACTTAGATATATACCTGTTTTAACTACTGAGACTGCTCTTTCGGACTCAATTATACTTGATGAGATATATTTACAGGCATTTGTAGCTGATTTAGACGTTTTATATTCACAATGGGATGAGGAATCAGGAATGGAATCTTTGGCAGACTTTAGATTCGTAAGGACACTATCTGCACTCGGACAAACAATTAAAAAAGAACCTAGAGCTTATGCTTTATCAGATTTTTCACAATACTATTAATGTACAAACCCTTAAATGTAAAATCTTCGGCTAAACAGGTAAATACCACTTCTTTAATGGCTAAAAAGGGTATGAACCTTAGAGATTTACCACAATTACTTGATCCTAGTAATGCTTTATTAATCAAAAATTATTTAATAACAGCAGAGGGGGGATTAGAAAAGCGCAAAGGATTGAATGAAGTTTTTAATGCAAGTACTGGTTCAGCCATAACAATGTTAGAAAAATGGACTGATGATGTTTACTTACTTGGATATGATTCAACAAAATTGGCAGCGTATACTATTTCTACTGATACTGTTACTGATATTAAAACTAATTTTAACACCAATGTTACATCAGGTGCTCGTTATGGAGATTATTTCTTTGTGGCAAGCCCTCAAGACAATATTGGTAGAGTTACCTTTACCTTAAATTATGATGGACAAACTGGCAACTTTGCTACAGGTCTTGTTGTTACTGGTGGCACAAGTGGTGCTACAGCTATTATTTTAGAGGATAATGACCTAGGTGCTACAGGCACATTAACGCTAGGGTCAATTTCAGGCACATTTCAAAACAATGAAGCTATTACAGACTCAGCGACTGGTGCTGCAGTTGCAAGCGGAACAGTAGGATTTACATATACTGCGATAAGTAATGCCCCACAGGCTACATATTTACTTGCTAAAGACAATCGGTTATTTGCAGGAAATCTAAGAACAGATCCTACAGCAGTTCAGTATTCAGAGGTTGACGATGGTACAAATCCACCTTTCACAGCCTGGACTAATACAACAGCAGCTACAGCAGGTGGTAAAGTGTATTACAGAAATGCAGGTGATGTAAATACACTAATTAATTTAGGAGACAATATAGTAGTAGGTTGTGAAGAAGGAAAATGGGCTTTTGTAATAAACACTATAGATTCAGGAGGAACTTTGACTAAAGTAGATCAAACAGTAATGTATAGACTAGATGCTGGTATGAAGTGTGCTATACAGACAGATGAAGGCATATTCTACGTCAATAAGGAAGGCTTATGGCAATTAGTGAGTCTAGGTCAGTCAGATATTAAATTCAGCGACCAAGAAGCTCTTATTTCTGAGAAACTTGGAGATAACTATTTTGAAAATGCTGTATTTGATGACGCTGACATAGTGAAAGATGACAAAACAAATCAGTTAATTGTGACTTATAGAGAAGATTCGGCAACGAATAATCAGTGTCTTGTCTACAATACACAATTAAAAGCCTTTGCAGTATTCACTGGGTGGAATATAAACAAATTCTTAAATGATGAAGGCACTATATATGGTGCTGGTGTCAATGATGACAAGGTATGGAAGGTATTTGATGGCAATGACGATGACGGATCAGACATCTGGTATGAGTTCGAGCAAGAGCTTAATGTAGGCTCTCTATGGACTCGTAAGGCACTTTTGGGACAATATATACAAGGAGAATTAAGCCCTGCGACAAGCCCTACTGTTAAGTTTTCTGTATATGACAGAGATGGTGTGCTTATTAACGATAAACTGGAATTACAATGGAATTTCGATACTGAAGAATTAACTTTAACAGGCTACGGAGATTCTGGCTGGGGTGCAAGTTGGGGTGGTGACACTTCAGAAGCTGGAACTGTAGAGAACTTTGCAGGAGGTAAATATAAGATTTCTAATTTTCAACGTATTAGAGTTAATATATCAGGACACGACCAAGCTCCACACACTATAAACTGGCTATCTGTACTAACAAAAGAGAAAGCGAATATCAGAAAACGCAACCTTACTGATGTAACTGCTTAATTATTACATAACAACTTAAAATTATGGCTGATGCTTCAAAAATGCCAAACAACTTAGTCTACTTCCAATGGGGTAGACCAGATAATGAAAATCCTCGCCTATCGAGTGCTATTAGTGCAACTGCAACTACTATTGTAGTGACTAATGCAGCTCAAGATGAAGACGGAAGTGCTATTACAGGTAACTTCATTATGGGTATTAAAGATAATAACGGATATGTCGAAAATATCTGGATTCCAAATGCCGCTTCTACAGATGGGTTAACATTTACAGGTGTAACCAGGGGAATAGACCTAGCAGGTTTGGATTATACAACTCAGAATACAGCAGGAAACGCTGTAGCACACGAGGCAGGTGATCCTGTAAAATGTATTGTATCTGGTGTTAATTTCCAATTAATGCTTTCTGCTTTACAAGGTGATATTGCTTCAGGTGGTGAAAACTGGCAAATAGGTAATGCAGCAAATAATAATATAACTATTTATGCAGCCAATGGAGATGCTAATAAACCTTTTTGGAGATATGTAGCTGCAAGTAATCAGTGGGTATATTCTAACGATGGTGTATCTTCCACTCCGTTCGGAACTGGTGCAGGTGTAACAGGTGGAGATGGTATATCCGTTACAGCAGGAGATATTGACATTGACCTAACCGATACAGTTATATTTAAGTCAACTTCAGCAGGTGCTGGTGATTCTGGCAAAGTAGCCAGATTAAATGCTTCAGGGCAATTTGATACTTCATTTACAGGTGCTACTTATACAGAAATTAATCAGTTATCAGGAACAACTAACATAGCTGAAGCAAATACATTCTTTGGTGCTACCGATATGACAGGAGCTGAGGCACAGACGTTATCAAGTCAGGGTGCTGCTGAAACACTACATTTTCATACACAGACAGTAGTGCAGGTAACTAGAGCATTAAGTGCAGCTACAGGTACACAGAATGTAGCTCATGGTTTGTCTACAACACCAAAATATGTTCAGATTATAGCAAGAGGTATACAAACTTTTGCTGGTGCTCATCCAGAGAATGTAGTTTTAATGAGTGATGGTTGGAGTGATGGTACAGTTGATATGTGCTCTTACGGAGGGGCTACAGGTTGGGATGCTGGTACTGGTGACCCACGATTAGGAGTTGGCAATAGTGCAACTAAATGTGTTTATATACAATCATCTGAGGGAGCAGGTGTAACAAGAAGACAAGATGCTGATGTTTCAGCTATAAACGGAACAAATGTGGTTCTTAACTGGACATTGACAGACGCTGGAGCACCTGCACAGGACGGTACAATTAATTTAACTTTAATAGTTTACGCTTAAAAATATGGCAATACCAAAAATTAAAGCAGGTGATTCTCCTATAACACAAAAGGAGTGGCAAAAAAAGAAACTCCAATACGCTGGTGGTTATCAGGGGTATATAGAGGATTTAAGAAAAGCCACTGATGTAGAAGCTGGTAAAAGAGCAGGTGCTGCTCCTGTAGAGAAAACATCTAGCCAAAAGTTTGCTGAGGCAGTTGATGCTTCTGTAGCACAGGGCAACAAAGCAATAGCTGAAAGTTCTGGTAATGTTGCCTATGGTAAATTTCCTGAAACTCAACCCATAACCACTGAGGAAATGGCACAGTCGAGAATAAGAGAAGACACCAAAGCCCAACAAGAAACTGAAGAGTCTCTATATGGTGAGTCTCTATCTTTAAGCCCTGAAGAAGAAGCTAAAAGATTATTCGATATTGGTGAAGAAAAGAAAACACAATTACAGAAACAGATCGAGCAGATGAATAAACTTGATAGAGAGAAATTTAAGGAAAGCGAAAAACAAGGTCAGTCTGCAATAGCTGGTGTAACTGCTCAATATTCACCAGGTAGAGAAGATGTTGTATCAACTACTAACCCACTAATTTCACAGGAGTTCGGTACAAGGGTAAAACAAGGTATAGAGCAATCAAGAACAAGGCTTGATTTATTACAACAGCAAAGAGCAAGCCAATATGAACAACTGGAAGAAGCTACAAGAAGCAATAATATCAACAGAGCTGAAAATCTTAGAAAGAATTTAGCAAGTGTAGAAAATCAAATACTGAAAGAGCAAACTGATCTATCCAATAGCCAAGCTAAGAACACTAAAGAGGCTTTTAATTATTTAGAAGCAATAGGAACTGATGCTTTAGCTGAAATGGACACAGCAACAGTAAGTCAGATGTTTACTGATCTAGGTTTACCAAGTTATGTAGGATTAGCAATGCAGAGTGCTGCTAAAAAATCAGCAGTTGCAGAGGCTTCTGGCGATGCTTTGAAGATTGCACAGGCTAAAGCCACTCTTGCCAAAACTTTGGCTGAAACACAATATGCTGGGCTAACTACAGAGCAAAGGAATTTTATATTTGCACAAGGTTTAGAGGGTGCAGCTAAAGACCAATATTTAAACTTCGCAGGTAAAAATCCTACCTATGGATTCACTAAGATAGGCAACAAGATATATGCGACTAATCCTTTAACTGGTGCAGTAAAGCAAGTAGCTGGTACTACTGGTGGTGGCGAGAAATTAACACCTACAGGAACTTTACAGACTACTAGCATCAATGGAAAAAATGTTACACTTGATTCTGCTGCACTATTCTCCTTGCAGGCTGCAAATGGGTCAGCTAAAGACGCAGGAGTTGGTGAAATTAATATCACATCATCCACAAGAGACCAAAAACAGACAATACTACAAATGGCTGCTAAATGGGGTGTAGAAGTTGAACCTAGTAGCCTTGACTCAGTTAATAAAGCAGCTGCAACCTTAACTGCAATGGGTCATACTGTTGCTGCTGTCGGGAATAGTAATCACGAACATGGGCTGGCTATTGATATTTATCCTTCAGATCCAGCTTCACAAAATCACGCAGGAGCTAAGGATTATATAGATAAGGTTAAACCATATTTAGAATTAAAAGGTTGGAGGCAAAGCACAGATCCAAACGATAAGGGGCATTTTAACTATGTAGGTATGACTGTATATACTCCTGAGCAAAAGGCGGTTATGAATGGTATAGATATAACAAAATATACTTCAACAGCCGCAACCGCACTTGGAGACGCAGGATTATCTTATTCAGATTTGGCTACTTTTAAGCAGACTGCTGGTCTAACACCTGAGCAAAAAGCTCAAGCTGAAAATGTAAAGATGAAAACTGAAATAGCACTGGAGAATATTAATAAGATTTTTAATAAAGAATTATGGAGAGGTGCTGGTCGTACTGGGATGATATTCGGAAAATGGTCATTGACTACAGCTGATTTACAAGCTGCATTAGATAATATCACCAGTAATATAGCTTTGGATGAAATGAAAGCGTTAAAAGAGGCTTCTAAAACAGGCTCTACTGGGTTTGGTGCTATGAATGAAAAAGAATTAACATTACTTACAAGTTCAAAGGGTACAATAATAGTTGATATGAGTGAAGAGGCTTTAAAGGAAAATTTAGAGTCAATTAAAAAGATTCTACTAAAAGCAAATCAAATTTCTAATGATCCTACCAGTACACAAGTAAAAAGAGAGGTCAAAAAAATAACAGATCAAGCTAAAATTAACGAGGTTTATGGTACTTTGAAGAAACTGCAATTAGAAGGTGTATCTGAAGAAGAAATGAAAGCTAAATTAGAAGAACAGGGTATAGACTCAACACAATTTTTTAACTAAACAAATATGCCATTACAAGAATTAGATTTAATATTACAAGGTGCGACTAAGACAAGTAACTTAAAATCACCACAAGAACTTGGTATTTCTTCACCAGATGAACCTTCTTTTGTCATACAAGGTGTAGGTGAAGCATATAAAAGACTAGGTGGTAGGATTAAGAGTGCTGGTGGTGCAGTAAAAGATGTTGCTAAATCAGGATTTCAATTTGGTAAAAGTGGTGCAGAAGAAGTGATAGGTGCTGTAACAGGTGAGCCTACTTTTGATCCAAGGAATGGTGAGTATAGGGAAACACCACAAGACACACTAAGTAGAATAGGTCAAGCTGGCATGGGTACTGCAAAAGCAGTATCTGGTGCTTTTGAAACTGTCCTTTCTCCGATAGCTTCACTTGTAGGATTCGTAGAGCCAGAGGTGCAAGGGGGTGTCAAAAAATTTCTAGAAACAAGAACACCAGAGCAGATGCAAGGGATTGAAACATTAAAGTCAGTATATGAAGAAGCTACTCCAGAGGAAAGAGACTCACTTAGGGCATTAACAAGTGTTTTTGGTCTACAAACTGCTAAAGGTATAAAGCCATCTATTGAACAGGGTTTAAGGGTAGGTTCTGAAGCTTTTGTAGAGCAAGCACCAAAAGTAGTAAGTGGCATTACCGAGGGTGGTAAAAGACTAAGTAGTAGTGTAACATCTTTGTTTAAAAGAACTCCGACCAGTATTGATGATGTTATTGAGCAAGCAAGTGAAGCAAAGGGGATTAGGACAATAGCAGAAACAGAAGCGCCTAGCATAGGCATAAGGGAGCAATGGGCAGGTGTAAGACCTGACATTAAAAAGCGTATACAGGGCAAACAAGACAAGCTACAAGAATATTTTGATATTGCTCATGCAAGAAACTTAGACGATACACTTCCTACACCATTAGAATGGGGTGCTAAACAAACAGGAAAAGCTAGAGATGGATTAAGAGACGTTTTGAATGATACGGGTAGTAAGATAGGTCAATTTAGAAAAAAAATAGCTACAACAAAAGTTGGTATAGATGATATTAAGTCAGTTGAAAAAACATTTGACGATACATTAGGTAGTCTTAATTTGGGTGTTAATAAAGGTAAGATTTCAAGAGTTGGTGGTAAGGTAAAAGGCAAGGTGTCTGATAGTGAGATTAAGCTACTACAGAGACTAAGGGATGACATCAAGACAGTAAAACAATCTCCTACAGTTGAGAACCTTATCGACCTAAGAAACTCAATGGATGATATGATCAATTTTGCCAAAACATCTAGGGAGGCATCAAATGTAGTTGACCCTATCGCAAGAAAGACTAGGGGGAAGATAAAAGAAGTTAATTTGAAAGCAATAGGTAAAGAGCAGGGTAAATTATTAGAAGATTATTCAGATTTAATCCAATTATTCACAGACTTAAATAAGGCAGTGGAAAGCAGGAGTGGTGCAGAATTTTTATTAAAAAGGGTATTAAGTGAAAGAGGTCGAGTACCAAGAGAAGTAATGCAAAAACTAAAAGAATACACAGGTATAGATCTAATGGATGACGCTACTATGGCACAATTAGCAACCAAAATTATAGGTAATGATGCACAGAAAAGCTTATTCGAAACAGGAATTAAAAATGCAGGTTTGCAAGTTAGCGATATTATAGACGTAGCATCTGGCGCACCAGGAGCAGGGATGAGAGCTACAAAAACATTATTTGAAAAAGGAAAAGGTCTTGTAGCGCCAGTTGAAAAGATGTTTTTAAAAGCAGCAGAAGGAACTAAGAAAAAGCCCCCTTTAGGTAGGGGCGTAACCCCTAAAACTAAACCAGAGAGGATATATCAACCTACTATTTCTGAGAAAGCTCCTATACCTAGTTTGGTAAAAGAAGCTAAGAAGTATAAGAGGACAGTTGATGAAGAAAGAGTAACTTTTACTACTAAAGATACTAAGGGTAGTGTGGTTGTGACCGAAACAACACCAGGGTTAGAATTAGCTGATGACATATCTGAAAGCCAAATGAGAAAGTTGGGGTTAGATGAAGATGATTTAATTACAAAGATTGAACATATTGAGGTAGACGAATCTTTACAAGGACAGGGGATTGGAACAGGGTTAATGAACAGGGCTATAAAAGAGATTATTGATAATGGATATGATTTTGTATATCTAAACGCTTCACCCATGGGGAATAAAGGATTATCTCTTGAAGCACTAACTAATTTTTACAAGAAATTTGGGTTTAATATAATAAAAAAACAGGGTAGTAATAATTTAATGGGTGCAACCAAATCCCAATTAACAGACATTTGGAAAAAGGCTAACCCTAAATCTATTAAAAAGATATTGACTCCTAAGAAAGTCACACAGCCTAAAGCTAAAAACATTGTTAGTCTACACAAACAAGACCCACTTGGGGTTGTTAAATCTAATCTGGATGCTATTTATAAAAAAGCTCCAAAAGCCAAAGATGAGATAGATGCTATCGCAGAAGAACTAGCTAAGAAATTTGGTTCTAAGTTTAAACCAGCCATGCCACCACTAAAAGAATATGAAACTGCTTATGCAAAGATATTTAAGAAGTATAAAGGCAACATAGACAAACTAGGTGATGTAGCTAGAAATACTGTGGTTGTAAATTCAGCAGATGAATTACCAAAATACATGAAAGCATTAGAAGCTAAAGGTGGAAAAGGTTATCACACAAAACCAGAGACAGACCCATTAGGTTACTCTGGTGTAAATATGAAAATGACAGCCAATGGCATCAAAGCAGAAATGCAAGTGAATACTCCTACAATGATATATGCGAAAGAAGAAGCTAAGATAGCTAAGTCCATCTTAGGTGATAAAGTTTATAATCAGCTAAATACTAAGTTTAAAGGAAGTGGTGGCAAGGGTCACAAGTTCTATAAGGAATGGAGAGAGATAGAGGATTCACTTGATCCTAGAAAATTACAGTTAGAAGAACAAAGTAAGAAATACTATGCTTCATTTAGATAGATATTCTTTTTCTGTAATGTCTTCGCCAAATCTTTCTATATCTGCTGCCATATCAGCTTCACCTTCATTTTTTAGATTAGCTTTAAATTCTTTCTCTCCATAATGTTTGATATATTTTCCGATTCGTGGGAATCTTCCAGCTACTTCTTTTGATTTAAGGTCTTTGAATTTAGTCATTGAAGTATTTAGTTATGATGTATTTTAAGAGATTAGCGATTGACCTACTCTCTTTTTCAGACTCTTTTTTTAATTTGTCATCAGTTTCAGGGTCTAATGATACCCATCTTTGTACTCTCATTATATCATTTATTAGTTAAATAAGTAAGTGCTTCTTTGTATTTTGTAGTCTTTCTATTTTTGTAATCTCTTAATGGAGATAAATTATCAGTCAAATCTGCTATTTTAACTGCTCTAGCTGCTTTGTTGTGTGATAGTATCTCTATATATTCCATATAAGGTATTGTAGTATCGTGTGTAAGCTTTCCTACAACGTGGGCTATCTCTATACCAAACTCGGATTCTATGTCATCTAACGTGACGTATGTATCTTCTACTACATCATGGAGTAATGCAACAATCTTCATATCATCATCTTTGACTAATTGTGAAACTCTAATTGGATGTGAAATGTAAGGTTCACCACCTTTGTCGAATTGCCCTTTGTGGGCTTGAGTGGCTAATGCCAATGCTTTGTTTATCATGTCATTCATAAGGAGTCATCTATATTGTATCAAATTTGACTACATTTGTCAACAATATTAATTAGTTAGGGTTGTATATGCAAGCATCCACTTCCCATTTGGTAATTGATTCTCCATATATATTTCTGTTATCCCTATTCCACAGTTAGATATATATTCTCTCATTTCACGTTCTGTATCAAATATTTTTGATTTGTCTATATATTGCATATTGGTTAGTTAAAATTTATTCGTACAACATCCCTCTCTCCATCCATAAATGATCTAAATTCTTTTTTCTCTTCTGGATCTAATTTAGTCTTTACGTTTAGTATCACACCATCCCTGACTAAATCATCTGTGTATTCCACTACTTTGTGTGGAGTGCATTTTAGTATGTATCTATTATATTGGTACATGGTTGTTATT
>Ga0209986_10004755_pt1 | contig 11438 bp, 6 predicted proteins | sample BlataG_FD_183168 | JGI IMG/M metagenome (GOLD analysis project Ga0209986, IMG submission 183168) | Deep subsurface microbial communities from Black Sea to uncover new lineages of life (NeLLi) - Black_00105 metaG (SPAdes) (version 2) | ecosystem: Environmental > Aquatic > Marine > Oceanic >...
TCATCCGTGAAGCTCAGCTTGGGGCAACCGATTTTGGCGGCGAGGATGTCTGGACTTGCGTCACTTGTCGAGCTTGTGTTCAGCGCTGTCCCCGAGGTGTCGAGATAATAGACGTCATGAGGGCTATACGCCGAGCTGTAGCTAGTCTAGGCATCGGCGTTGTCCCTGATGCCTTGAGAATTTCAGCTAAGAACATCGCTGGCGTAGGTAATCCACTTGGTGAGGCACCGGAAAAGCGAGATGACTGGGCTAAAGACCTTAAGGTGAAAAGTTTTGCTTCGGGCACCGAAATACTTTATTTCCCTTGCTGTGTTCCGTCCTATGACCCTGATGTAAAAACAGTGGCTCGATCTACTGCCACAATCTTCAATAAGCTTGGGATTAATTATGGCCTTATAGGCACTGAAGCAAAATGCTGTGGCGAGGCAATCAGAAAAGCCGGGTACGAAGATACTTTTCAAAGTCTGGCCCAAAACAATATTAATCTCTTTACCAGTAATGGTGTCAAAACCGTGGTGGTTTCCTCACCGCACTGCTACCACACTTTCAAAAATGAGTATCCCGAGCTTGGAGGCAAATTTGAAGTAATTCATATCACCCAATATCTGGCTTCACTTATCGAGAAGGGGGAATTGAAGCTCTCTAAAAAGATAAACAAGAAAGTAATCTATTCCGACCCCTGCTATTTGGGGAGACACAATGATATCTATGATGAGCCAAGGGAGATTCTGCAAAGCATTCCCGGCCTGGAATTAATAGAATTCCCCGATGCTCGTGAGGATGCTCTTTGTTGTGGTGGTGGTGGTGGTAGAATCTGGATGGATACCCCAAAAGGGGAGAGGTTCTCTGATATAAGGGTGGAGCAAGCGGTTGAAAGGGGCGCTGATATTATAGCCCTGGCCTGCCCTTACTGCTTCCTCAACTATAGGGACAGTTTACTCTCCATGGGCAAGGCTGACGCTATGCAGGTCAAAGATATCACTGAGCTCGTTGCTGAGGCAATATGATAGTGGAGTAGTGAGATGGAAGAGATAAGGACTGGCGTTTACATCTGCCACTGCGGGTTAAACATCGCTGGCGTAGTGAACGTGGAAGAAGTGGCCAGGTATGCTGGAACTCTACCTAATGTAGTGGTCTCTCGTCACTATAGGTATATGTGTTCTGACCCGGGGCAGGACCTCATCAAGAATGATATTAAAAAACTGGGGCTCAATCGGGTTGTGGTTGCTTCCTGTTCCCCAAGGATGCACGAGCCTACGTTCCGCAAGGCTGTTGAGGACGGTGGGCTGAATCCTTATCTATATGAGCATGCAAACATCAGAGAGCATGCTTCTTGGGTTCACGACGATAAAAAACTGGCTACTAATAAGGCAAAGGACTTAGTCAGGGCAGCAATAATGCGAGTTTATTACCATGAGCCCCTTGTGATTAAGGAGGCACCGCTTAATCCCAACGTGTTGGTTGTTGGCGGTGGCATCGCGGGGATGCAGGCGGCACTGGACATTGCTAACGGGCAGAATAAGGTGTATCTGGTAGAAAGGGACCCCAGTATTGGTGGGCATATGATACAGCTTGACAGGACGTTTCCTACTCTAGACTGTTCCGAATGTATTCTCACCCCTAAGATGTCTGACGTGGGGCATCATCCCTTTATCGAGCTTTTCAGCTATAGCGAGGTAGAGGAGGTCTCTGGTTCTATAGGCAGTTTCAAGGTGAAGATAAGGAAGAAAGCACGTTATGTAGATGCTAGCAAGTGTGTTGGTTGTGGAGATTGTGAGGAGAAATGTCCCCGCAGGACAGATAGCGAATTTGAGATGGGTCTGGCAAAGAGAGGTATGGCTTATATTCCATTTCCCCAAGCCATTCCCAATATTGCCACAATTGATAAGAGGGAGGAAAGGCCCTGTAAAGCAGCTTGTAAAGAAGCTTGCCCAATTCATATGAATGTTTTGGGCTATATATCCTTAATCAAAGAGGGAAAATTCAGGGAAGCGTACGAGGTTATGAGAAGAACCAATCCCCTCCCCGCCATCTGTGGCAGAGTTTGTTATGCCCCTTGTGAAGATGCCTGTAACCGGGGGCAATTTGATGAGCCCATAGCTACTAGAGCTCTAAAACGTTTTGTAGCTGACTATGAACTGAAAGCGGGTAGGGAAAAGGCTGCACCGGTGGAAAGGACCAAAGAAGAAAAAGTAGCTATTGTCGGCTCCGGTCCAGCCGGTCTAGCCTGTGCTTACGACCTGGTCAGGCAGGGATACCCAGTTACAATGTTTGAGTCTGCCCCTGAGGCAGGAGGCCTATTACGCTATGGTATCCCCGAATACCGATTACCCAAAGAGATACTCGGTAACGAGATAAGCTATATACAGGAGTTGGGGGTAGAGATTAAGACAAATACCGCGGTGAACAATCTCAGTGAAATCTTCAACAAGGGATATAAAGCCATTTTCCTGGGTACAGGTGCTGGCATCAGTCAAAAAATGGGGATTCCTGGTGAGAATATCCCCGGAGTGCTTCACTCCCTTGATTTCCTGAGGCAAGTCAACTTTGGAGTCAAAGTCAGCCTGGGAAGCAAAGTGGCAATCATCGGCGGTGGTAATGCTGCTGTTGATGCCGCCCGAGTAGCCCGACGCCTCGGTGTTAATAAGATAACTGTTGTTTATCGTCGCAGCCGCGCTGAGATGCCGGCTATCCCCAGCGAAATTGAAGAAATGGAACAGGAAGGAATCAAGATTCAGTTCCTGGCAGCACCGGTTAAAGTGTTATCTGAAGACAACCGGGTAAACGGGATACAATGTATTCGCATGAAGCTGGGTGCACCCGATGCCAGTGGTCGCCGCCGCCCCACGCCCATCAAAGGCTCAGAATTCACCATAGACGTTGACAATGTGATTATAGCCATCGGTCAGGGCGTGGATAAGGCAACGCTACCCAAAGATCTAGACTACACTAACTGGGGAACCCTCTCCGTTGACCCGGCTACTTTGCAAACTAACATTGATGGTGTATTTGCTGGGGGAGATGTGGTCTCTGGTCCAGCCGATGTTATTGCTGCCATAGCCGCGGGTAAGAAGGCAGCTTGTTCCATAGATAAATATCTAACAAAGGAGAAACTGAGCACTGAGGAAGGTAAGAAGGTCCAGAAGCTCAGTGAAGAGGAAATTGCCAAAATTAAAGAGCGTTTTACCTCTCGAAGTAGAGTAAAAGCTAGCAAACTGGAACCAGAGGCACGAGTAAGTGGGTTTGAAGAGGTTGAGCAAGTTTACTCTATTGATGAAGCTCAAGACGAAGCTGGGCGTTGTTTAGCCTCAGGAATAGAGGGATGCTTTGAATGTGGTGAATGCGAGGAGGTATGCGAAGCCAATGCCGTAGATTTCAATCAAATTGATCAAACCATTGAGTTAGAAGCAGGCACAATTATTGTGGCGACAGGCTACGATCAATTTGACCCTTCGGTAATACCTCAATATGGATACAAGAAATACGACAATGTGTTAACTGGCCTTGAATTTGAGAGAATAACCTGTGCTGCAGGACCAACTGAAGGCAAGATTCTGTTGAAGGATGGTCGGGAGCCGGAAAGCGTAGCCATTGTGCACTGTGTGGGTAGTCGGGACCAAAACTACCACGAGTATTGTTCCAGAGTATGCTGCATGTATGGGCTCAAATATGCTCATTTGATAAAAGAATTTACCAAAGCCGATGTATATGAATTTTATATTGACATGCGTTGCTTTGGGGAAGGCTACGAGGAATTCTATAAGCGTCTTTCGGAGGAGGGGGTGAATTTCATACGGGGAAAGGTGGCCAAGCTTACAGACGAAGCCCTAACCGATGAAGAGAAAGGCAAGTTGATTGTAGCCAGTGAGGATACACTTCTAGGTAAGATGGTACGGGTCCCCGTGGACATGGTTATACTGTGTTCGGCTCTGGAGGCGCGCTCCGACGCGGAGAATGTCGCCAGGCTCTTTAATCTTAATCGCAGGGCAGATGGCTTCTTCTTGGAGAGGCATGTCAAGCTGGACCCTGTGGCTACTCCAACAGATGGCATTTTTATCGCTGGCTGCTGTGAAGGCCCAAGGGACATTCCTGATACTGTAGCGCAAGCCGAGGCAACAGCAGCCAAAGCCTTGTCATTGATAAGCAAGGGCACTGTAACGCTTGAAGCTGCTATATCAACTGTGGATGAAGCTATTTGCCATGGATGCGGACGCTGTGAAGAAATCTGCACTTTTCATGCTCCTAAGGTCACTACCAAGAACGGAACTTTAGTTTCCAGTATAAATGAAACTCTCTGCAAAGGTTGTGGGGCTTGCGCTGTCGTCTGCCCGACAGGCGCAATATCGATAAAACATTTCACCCAAGATGAGATATTGGCTCAAGTTGCTGCTTTGACGGAGGTGCCCTGATGGCTGAATTCGAACCTCAAATCGTTGCTTTTTGCTGCAATTGGTGCAGTTACGCTGCTGCCGATTTAGCTGGAACAAGCCGCATTCATTATCCACCGAATGTCAGGATTGTAAGGGTAATGTGTAGTGGTATGGTGAACCCTATATACGTACTGAAGGCCTTTGAGGGCGGCGCTGATGGGGTTCTAGTTGCAGGTTGTCATCTTGCCGATTGCCATTATCTGGATGGCCCGGTGAAGTGCGATGCCATGGTTGACAAACTAAGAAAGGTGCTTCATGTGCTTGGCCTCGAGGATGAACGTCTGAGGCGCGAGATGGTGGCTACATCTGAAGGAGTGATATTTGCTCAGGTGATTCGAGAGATGGTGGAGCAACTCAAGAAGGTAGGCCCTTCACCTTTTAAAGCCAAAATGGAGGCTTTAGTGTGAACTTAGAGGACATTATTCAAGAAACCAAGACTTACTACTGCTTAGAGTGTGGCAAGTGTACAAGTATATGCCCTATTGCAAGATACGATTCAGCTTTCTCTCCGCGGATGATGATTGAGAATGCTCTTCTGGGCTTTGAGGATGAGTTGGTGCTCAATCAAAAGCTCTTTTCCTGCCTGACTTGCTATACCTGCCAACAGGAATGTCCCAGTGATGTTGACTTTCCCATCTTCGTACGGAAAGCCAGAAGTATAGCCCAAGACAATGGGCAGCATGGAATTTGTGCCCACTCTGGGCAACTGCAATCTCTGGCGAGGCTTATGACAAGCCCTGCTATTAAGCAAAAGAGATTGGAATGGCTTTCCAAGGAGTATCGTGTTTCAGAAGACAGCGACGTTCTTCTCTGGGTAGGATGTGCCCCATATTTCGAGCCTATCTTTGAAGATATCGAATTCAGTCCTCTTGACATAACCAAGGCAAGCCTCAAGACCTTGAACTTGCTGGGGATAGAGCCCAAACTGCTTTCAAATGAGAGATGCTGTGGACATGATGCACTTTGGACTGGCGATATAGAGACATTTAAGAAACTGGCTGAGCACAATGCTACCCAAATAAAGGAGGCAGGGGTCAAGAAGATAATCTTTTCCTGTCCCGAGGGTTATCGCACATTCAAACTGGATTACCCCAATTATGTGGATTTGGGTTGTGAGGTGCAGCATATCTCTGAATTATTGGCGGAGAAGATAGGGCAAAACGGAGTTAAATTTAAGGAAATCAAGAAAAAGGTCACCTATCAGGACCCTTGTAGGCTAGGAAGGCATTTAGGTGTGTATGATGCCCCGCGGAAGGTGCTTGAGTCAATTCCTGGCATAGAATTGGTTGAGATGAGACACAGCGGATGGGAGTCCATTTGTTGTGGCACCAGTGCTTTTACCAATTGCGACTCGTATTCCAACATGCTAAGGGCTGAGAGGTTGTCTGAGGCGGTGGAGACAGGGGCAGAGATGCTCATAACCGCTTGTCCTAAATGCCAGACCCATTTCAGATGTGCCATGGTGGATAAGGGGGAGGAAAAGCGGTCAATGCCAGAAATTGAGATCATGGATTTGGCAAACCTGGTAGCAAATGCTATTAAGGAAGAGGTAATCATATCAAAATAATGAGTAACAGTGAAAACGGACGTAAATCAGTACTGGTAATCGGTGGTGGCATCGCTGGGATTCAGTCCTCACTTGACCTAGCTAATATGGGCTTTAAAGTATATTTGGTGGAAAATTCGCCCAGCATCGGGGGAAGAATGGCACAACTGGATAAAACCTTCCCCACTAATGATTGTGCCATGTGTATCCTTGCCCCCAAGATGATTGAGGCCAATTCCCACCCCAATATAGAGCTCCTAACTTATTCTGAAATAGAAAAAATCTCGGGAGAGGCAGGGAACTTCAAGGTTAAGGTCAAGAAGAAGGCAACATATGTTGATTGGGATAAATGCACTGGGTGTGGGGAATGTTCTCAGACGCAGTTAACTGACGTGAAGGAATCTGAGGGTGAAACCTGGGTTGATAGAATTAGAATAGACGAGGCGAGTTGTATCCAGTGTGGTGACTGCACCCAGTCTTGTGTAGAGGAGAATAAAGAGAAACATGCCATAACCAACGTTGCCTTTGAAAGGCGGAGTTTCACTGAACTTTCTCCGGAGGAACGAGCGGGAAGAGAACCTGAAACGTTGGCGCAGCGGATAGCTTTAATGAACGAGAAATCACGAATAGATTTTTGGCAGAGGGAACTCAGCAAATGCATAAAGTGCTTCGGATGCCGGGATGTCTGCCCCGTGTGGATTTATGATGGAGCTGAACTGGAGGACGCCGAGTGGATTAAGCCTGGGCAAATACCCCCAGCCGTCCCACTATTTCAAATAATAAGAGCTTATCGTATTGCTGGCCTATGTGTTAATTGTGGCATGTGTGAAGAAGCCTGTCCTATGGATATACCTTTGCGCGCTATCCACCAGCTTATGTGGCGTCAACCTCCTGAGTCGGTTTTTGAAATCGTTCCGGGCTTAGATGCGGAGACGAAAAAGAAACTCGTGCAAGCAGTGCGCAAGCAACCCAAAGCCGAGAAGAAGCAACCTGCAGCCAAGAGGGAGGGAAGGAAATGAATAGTGACTTCGTACTAACGGTGTGTCCTTTCTGTGGCTGTGGCTGTCAGTTTTATCTCCAGGTTCTGGATAATGAAATAACCGGAGTGGTTCCTTGCAAAACTGACGAGATAAGTGAAGGTAAGCCTTGCATCAAGGGGAGAAATGCGGCAGATTTCATTAATCATCCTGACCGGCTAAAGTCACCTTTGGCAAAAAGAAATGGCAAGTTTGAGCCGATAAGCTGGGACGAAGCCCTAAACATTGTGACTAAACAGTTAGGCGAGAAAAAACAAAAATATGGTGCTGATTCCGTAGGTGTACTAGCGTCTGCCAAGTGTACCAATGAGGAAAACTTTGTTTTGATGAAGTTTGCTCGGGCGGTCATTGGCACAAACAACGTTGACCATTGTGCCCGGCTGTGCCACGCCTCGACAGTGGTGGGCTTGGCCAAGGCTTTTGGAAGTGGAGCGATGACAAACAGCATTCCAGAGGTCGAAGGCTCGGATTGTATTTTCGTGATAGGAAGCAATACGATAGAGCAGCATCCCCTTATAAGCTCAAGGGTTCTACGGGCTAAGGAAAAGGGAGCCAAGCTGATTGTGGCGGACCCGCGCCGTACACCTATAGTTCAGTTTGCCGATGTCTATCTTCCACACAAGCCGGGAACAGATGTTTGCCTGCTCAATGGCATTATGAACCTCATCCTTTCTTGGGATTTGGCTGATAAGGATTTCATTGCCCAGCGGACCGAAGGCTTTGAGGAATTGGAAAAGAAGGTGAAAGAATACCCACCAGAGAGAGTGTGTGAAATAACCGGAGTTGACCAGGTTGCTCTGGAGAACGCAGCTCGAATTTATGGGGAAGCTGAGAGAGCAAGTATCTTATACGCCATGGGCATAACCCAGCATACCACTGGCGTTGATAACGTGGAATCTTGCGCTAACCTGGCGATGCTCACCGGAAATATTGGCCGTGAGTCCACGGGGGTAAACCCGCTTCGCGGGCAGAACAATGTTCAGGGTGCCTGTGATATGGGTGCTCTACCAAATGTTTACTCAGGCTATCAATTAGTCACAGATGGGACGGCAAGAGCCAAATTTGAGAAAGCCTGGGGAGTTAAGCTGCAGGAGAAGGTAGGGCTTACGGTAACTGAGATGACTGATGCTGCCCTTAAGGGCTCGCTTAAGGCAATGTATATCATGGGAGAAAATCCCATGCTTTCTGACCCTGATATAAATCACGTGAAGAAGGCTCTTAGTTCCTTGGATTTCCTGGTGGTGCAAGATATATTCCTCTCTGAGACAGCACGGTTTGCCCATGTGGTGCTACCTGGGTGTTCCTTCGCTGAGAAGGAGGGGACCTTTACTGCGACGGATAGAAGAGTTCAAAGAGTAAGGAAAGCGATAGAGCCCATAGGCGATTCCAAGCCAGACTGGCTCATAATCAGTGAGCTTGCTAAGAAAATGGGGGGCAAAGGATTCGATTATAAGTCAGCTCAAGAAATTATGGAAGAAATCGCACAGCTCACTCCCAGTTATGCCGGTATTTCCTATGAGCGATTGGATGATGGAGAGGTTCTGGCTTGGCCATGCCCTTCGAAAGGACATCGCGGAACTAAGTTCCTTCACAAGGATGCGTTCGTCAGAGGTAAAGGACGGTTCTTCGCCGTAGACTACAAGGAGCCTGCTGAATTACCAGATAAGGAATATCCTTTTATCTTGACTACGGGTAGGTTAATGTTTCAGTTTCATACTGGGACTATGACTCGCAGGATTCCTATCCTGGAGAGAGAACTTCCTACTGGTTTTGTGGAAATCAATACTATAGATGCAAAAAAACTGTCCATAGCACAGGGGGAAAAGGTAAAAGTAAAATCACGGCGGGGTGAAATTGAGATAAAGGCCCTCGTTACCGATGGAATTCGCCCTGGGGTGGTGTTCATACCTTTCCACTTTGCCGAATGTGCCGCCAATGAGCTCACCGGTAGAAACATTGATCCTGAAGCTAAAATCCCCGAGTTCAAAGTCTGTGCTGTGAAAGTCAGCAAAGGGGGTAAGCATGGCTGAGAAGGAAACGACAGTAATAGCGGAGGCAGAAAGGGTTTTGGATAGGGAAAGAATAGTAAGGGAAGCTGAGAAAGCTTTGGGGGAGGGGTATGATGGCATTATCGGGCTTCGCAGAAGATGGGGACATGTCAGCCCTTACCTTTTCACAAGCAAGAAGGAACTCAAAGAGCTGGAACTGGAACCACGATATAACCTGGCAACTTTTGTTCGTCAGGTAAAGAATAAGTGGCCTGACAAGAAGTTTGCTGTTGTCTCTAGAGGATGTGACGAAAGGGCTTTGGACAAACTCGAAGAACTAGGTGTTTTTAACAAGGAAGGCTTGGTTTTTATAGGTATAACATGCTCCACGGAGCAGGCGGAGGAATGTAACTGTGAGAAGCCAATATACAATACCCTGGTTTGCACCGGCTGCTGGAAATGTTTGGAGGAATGCCCCAAGGATGCTATCACTAGGATAAATGTCTGCCCCATCCTGGTACCCGATCGGTTCAACATTGGCCTGGGTCAGCGAAAGGCCATCTATCTACCCTTCCCTCAAGCGGTACCTAAAAAGGATGTCAGAGATGCCGAGCACTGCCTGAGAATCACAGAAAAACTGGAATGTAAAGGGTGTGAGAATGCTTGTGAAGCGAAGGCAATCGTTCACGACATGACTGACCAGATACTGGATATTGATGTTGGCGCTATCGTAGTTGCTACTGGACTGGACCTCTACGATGTCTCAAAACTTGAGGAATATGGTTACGGAAGGATAAAGAATGTCATCACGGCCATGGAATTTGAGAGGTTGACTGCTGCCTCCGGACCCACTATGGGAGAACTGAAGCGTCCTTCGGATGGCAGGATACCTGAGAATATAGCTTTTATCCAATGTGTCGGTTCTCGCGATTTCAGGAATAAATCTTATTGCTCCAGTGTCTGCTGCATGCACGCCACCAAGGAGGCAATGCTGGCTTTCGAGCATCACCCAGGGACAAAATCCACCATTTTCTACATGGATATGAGAGCTGTGGGTAAAAGGTTCCAAGAATACATTGCTAGAGCTAAAAAGGAATACAATGCGACTTATATCAGGAGTCGCCCTGGCAGGATCGAAGTTAACCCTGAGAATGATAACCCTATTATTTGGTATGAGGAAACCACCAGCGGAGAAGTAAAGAGCTTTGAGGCGGAACTGGTGGTTCTTGCCCAAGCTATGATTCCTCAAATCACAAAAGAATTGGCGAAAATACTAGGTATAGAGTTAGACGAAGATGGCTTTGTAAAGGTCCCAGATAAATTGCTGCAACCGCTGGATACTACAAAGCCTGGCATCTTTGCTTGCGGCTATGTCCACAGTCCACGTGATATCCCGGATTCTGTAACCCAGGCCTCGGGGGCAGCGGGCAGAGCTGCTGAAGCTATAGCGGGAGGTAGTTGAGATGGAAGAGCCCCGTATCGGAGTCTTTGTCTGTCATTGTGGCAGGAACATAGGGGCATATGTAGATGTTCCTGGAGTGGTGGAATACGTAAAGGGATTGCCGAATGTCGTGCATGCTGAGCGTAATCTCTACACCTGCTCTGAAGAGGGGATATCAGCAATTAAGAAGGGGATTCAGGAGCACAATCTGAACCGCGTCATAGTAGCTTCTTGTACACCTAGGACTCACGAGCCGCTCTTTAGGTCTGCCTGCGAAGCTGTAGGCTTAAACAAATACCTTTTCGAGTTTGTTAACATAAGAGACCAATGCTCCTGGGTGCATATGCATGAGCCTGAGAAAGCTACGGAAAAGGCTAAAGACCTTATAAGGATGGGAGTGGCCAAAGCCAGGTTGCTGGAGCCATTGGAAGAGATTGAAATCAAGGTAACTCCTTCGGCATTGGTGATTGGTGGAGGAATTGTTGGAATGGAGGCAGCCTTAAACCTGGCCAGGCAGGGTTTTGATGTTCATTTAGTGGAGAAGGAGCCAGAACTTGGGGGGACTCTCCGCAGTATTCATAAACTTTTTCCCACGAATCAAGAGGCAGTGAAGTTAAACAAACTACTTATTGAACAAGTTAAAAACCATCCCAAGATCGAGACTTATCTCTCGTCCAAAGTAAAACAAGTAACTGGATTTATAGGCAACTTCGATGTCAGTCTGGACCAAAAGGGAGAGGAAAACAAATTCAATATAGGTACTATTATAGTAGCCACTGGAGCCGAGGCGTTAAAACCGACTGGGCAATATGGCTACGGTGAGATGCCTAACGTCTTCACTCAATTGGAACTAGAGGAGCAAATGAAGAATGGTGACCCTGTGGGTCAGAATGTTGTGATGGTCAATTGTGTGGGAGCCCGGGTTCCGGAGAGAACTTATTGCAGCAGAATCTGCTGCATGACGGCAATTAAAAATGCCTCCCTTATTAAAGAATC
>Ga0209986_10004756_pt1 | contig 11436 bp, 15 predicted proteins | sample BlataG_FD_183168 | JGI IMG/M metagenome (GOLD analysis project Ga0209986, IMG submission 183168) | Deep subsurface microbial communities from Black Sea to uncover new lineages of life (NeLLi) - Black_00105 metaG (SPAdes) (version 2) | ecosystem: Environmental > Aquatic > Marine > Oceanic >...
TAGCCCATTTCCACCGGCGCTGACACGTGGAATCTACGGTGATATGGAGCGGTTCAAGGTCCAGTACTTCAGCGATTACGGTCCGGAGCGCTACTACACGAGCGATGGTGCACGGGTGGACGAGATGGGGAACGTCCGCATCACCGGTCGGGTCGATGATGTGATGAACGTTGCTGGCCACCGCCTTGCGACTGCCGAGGTGGAGAGTGCCCTTGCGCAGAGCGAGAAGGTGAGCGAAGTCGCGGTCGTCTCCCGTCCCCATGGCATCAAAGGTGAGGTCCCGGTCGCCTTTGTCTTGTTGAAGTCCGGGGTCGAGCGCTCCGATGAGATCCGCAAGGAGCTGGTCAAGACGGTCGATTCGATCATCGGTCCAACCGCGCGACCAGATGAGATCATCTTTGTCGACGACATTCCGAAGACCCGCTCGGGAAAGATCATGCGCCGTGTTCTAAAGGCGCTCGTACGCAACGAGCCGGTAGGGGACCTGACTACGCTGCAGAACCCCGGTAGCGTCGACCATTTGAAAGAGATGGTCGGATACAGCGGCTAAGGAGGCAAATTTTGAGTGAACCAAACAGGAATGTTCCTGCCAATCCGGGGGCATTGGGGTTAGGAGGGTTTGCCCTGTCCACTTTTATCCTGAACATCGTCAATGCCGGGTTAGTCGATGCGGCAACGGTAGGGATTGTGATGCCAGTCGCCATGCCCTACGGGGGCTTGGCCCAGTTTATGGCGGGGATGTGGGATATGCGGCGGGGGGATATCTTCGGTGCCACATGTTTCAGTTCCTTTGGAGCGTTCTGGATGGGCCTTGCCTTGTTCTTCTTCTTCAAGCTGGCTGGGGTGCAGGCGTTTGTCGATGTCCCTCCGGCAGGAATCGCCGTGGTTCTTATCGCCTGGGGTATTTTCACCGGCTACGCGACGATCGCCTCGCTTAAGCTCCCCTTGGGAGAGCGAGAGTAAGATACGTTCACTTGCGGGGCAGGGTTCTCCTGCCCCGTTTTTTCATTTCAGGTTGATAGAAGGATGGGTGAAGGAGCGGCTCTCTTGAAATTCCGCATGGATCACTACTCAGCGAGTAGCGAGTCCTCCTGCTTTGTCCTCTGGCCAAGCTTAGGATTTGAGGGGAATAGCATCTGCTCCCGCGGGCTAAGCTTTGAAGCGAGTGAAGCACGTGGTATCCTAATGAGGGCGCAAAAGGAAAGGAGCGCTATGTCAGTGAAGAAGGCTTCAAGCAACCTAGTGTGGCTCGATCTGGAGACAAGCGGACTCAAGGTGGAGCCCTGTACGATCCTGGAGATTGCGACTATCATCACCGACAAGGACTTAAATGTGCTTGCCGAGGGACCAGACTTGGTCGTCCACCAGCCGGAGAAGGTTCTTGAGGCGATGGATGAGTGGTGCAAGAAACAACACAAGATCTCTGGATTGAGCGATGAGGTCCGCCGCTCGACCCTCTCTCTCGAACAGGCGGAGCAAGAGACGAAGGCCTTTGTTGCCACCTATTGTCCGCCGCAGGCATGCCCACTCTGCGGAAACTCGATCTGCTTTGACAGGCGCTTCCTGATCAAGTATATGCCGACACTGAACGCGTTTTTGAGCTATCGTAATGTTGATGTAAGCACGATAAAAGAGCTTGTGCACCGCTGGTCCCCAGGCGACGCTCTGGAGGAGACTAAGTCCTCGAAACACCGTGCCCTCGATGACATCCGTGAGTCGATCGAAGAGCTGTGCCACTACCGTAAAGCCGTGTTCAAGGAGTAGGATGAGCGATCCTTGGTGGGAGCAGTTGATAAGGGCGCGCGATCAGATCGGAGCATTCGTTCATCGAACCCCGGTGATGACCTGTGCCGCTATAGATCGCGTCTCGGAGAACACCGTGTTTTTCAAGTGTGAGAACCTGCAGCGGACCGGTTCGTTTAAGTTTCGGGGGGCACTGAACGCCATTTTATCCCTCTCGCCGGAGGAGTCTGCTCGTGGGGTCATTACCCACTCCAGTGGGAACCACGCCCAGGCGGTGGCGTTGGCTGCCAAGCTTCACGGAGTGCGTTCGTTCGTAGTAATTCCGCAGGATGCACCCAGGGTGAAACGGGAGGCAACTGAGGACTACGGGGCAACGATAATCCTCTGCGAACCGACATACGCCTCGCGGGAGCAGACAGCAACACGGATCATCAAGGAGACCGGGGCTGTCTTTGTCGGCTCCCACGATGACGTGGGGGTCATTGTTGGTCAGGGAACGGCGGCGGTAGAGTTGATCGAGGAGGCTGGCCCCCTCGATCTACTACTTGTCCCTGTCGGCGGGGGCGGACTTCTTGCAGGAACAGCGATCGCCGCTGCCCACCTCTTTCCAAGAGCGAAGGTGATCGGCTGCGAGCCGGCCGGTGCCGACGACGCCTATCGATCGTTCAAAAGTGGGAAGCGGATTACAAAGTTCACACCGAGAACGATTGCCGATGGACTGCGAACACCTCTTGGGGTTTCCAATTTCGAAATCATCAGGAAGCGCGTCCACGACATCGTCCGTGTCTCCGAGGAGGAAATCCTTAGGGCGATGCGCTTCATCTGGGAACGGATGAAGCTCGTGATTGAGCCATCAAGCGCGGTTGCCGTCGCTCCATTGCTTAACCGCTCCCTTGGCGTGATCGGAAAACGCGTTGGCGTCATCCTAAGTGGCGGAAATGTCGATCTTGACCGGTTCTTTCAGTTATTCTAATAGCCCGAAGCTGAAACATCCTGACCGCTCAAGGGACATTCATCATCCCCTCTGGCGAGATGCAGCTGAGCAGCATGTGGAGGCCGCATTTGTGAGGAGTGAAACTTCTTTTTCCTAAACGGGTATATAGAACGTCAAAACACAAATTTGACCTCCTTGCTGCCGGAAGAAGCCACATCTCTCTAACGACGGGACCTGCCAAAGAGAAGGTCCCGTCGTTTTTGGCGGTTTACCCCGAAGCAGGCTTAGGCTTAACTTAAGAGGCAAATCTTATTTCCCAGGCTGTCCCCAGTGAGGGCGATGGTCCCGTTTCATCAGCGCTCTTCGTCTTGATGGTGGGAAAAGTCCGCGAACAAGTGATTTTGGAAGTGATAGTTGTTCAGCGCTAATCGATGGGGAAATCGAGCCTGCGCACCAGGTCAAGGAGGTCTTCAAAGGCGGTGAAGATCGCCGCTTTCGCATAGACAACGATCCCTTCTGAATCAATGAACACGGTGAATGGGAAAGCGGTGATCTCGCGTTTGACGGTCTCCTCCCGCGGCTGATATGTGCGTGCGATCACCTTTCCTTCATCGTAGAGAACGGGGAAGGTAAGGGAGTACTCGCGGACGAGCTCAGTGGCTTTCTGGGGTGAGTTCCCTGAGCATATGGAGAGGAAGCCAACACGGTCCCCGTAAGTGGTGTGAAACTCCTCAAAGAGAGGAAACTCCTTCTTGCAGGCTCCACACCAGGTCGTCCAAAAATCGATGATGAGTGGTTGGCCCATGTAGTCGCTGAGGGAGCCTATCCCTCCATCGAGTGCAGGGAGCGAGAAATCAGGCGCTGGTTCGGAAACGATGGGAAATTTGCTTGTCGCGATCAGCCTCTGTTTCTCAGTTAGGCTCTCCGAGTACCCCCACTGAGTGTAGACGAGGAAGAGAACCAGGGCTGCGATTGTGACGGCAAGAAGCGTTTTCATCATGACCCTAAAGGATAAGCACCCTGGGAGGCGTTTCAAGTTTTTTGTGATATCTGTCACATTCGGTAAAATGGCCGTATGAAAAAACCTTGTTTTTGCTGATGATTGTTGTGGTGCTGCTTTTCCTCACCGGGTGTTGCATCGGTGGGATCTGTTTCTAGCTCTTGATCTGACCTCGCGACAGGGACGAGCTTACCGCAAGATTAGACACCGTCGTTGCAGGAGGCCATCGATCCCCCGGGTGTGACACGCAGCGATGAGGATCGCTACTCCAAGCGGGTTTATCTTGGCGTAGTCATCCACGATCGTCTGTGGGTCAACGCCGAGAGCATCTTTGTGGTAATGCGACTGCTCGGGGAGTGGTTTCCCGAGTTCGCAAAAGAAGCTGGACGAGATCGACGAGGTCTATCGGGAAAAGCGGTCGATCGATGAGAAGACCTATCAGTTCATCTGCTTTGCCCTGGCGATCAAGAACCGATCCAGGCCCTGTCTGCTCAAGCATTTCAAGGCCGCACTCGGAGCTGGAGCGACCTTAAAGGAGTTGAGCTACATTATGGCGCTGGTCTTCCGGGAGAGCGCCGGCGGTGACGACTGCTGGACCCACGACGCCTTGGAGGATTACGAGAAGGTTATCCGTGAGAACATCCAATGCTGTCCCAAGTAAAGGCGAGGCCCCAGGGAGGCACAACTTCGAAGAAAGACGGTCTCTCATGAAGAAGATCGAGGTCTTTGGGACGGGCTGCCTCCTGGGGTGTTCCAGCTGCAAGATCCCCATTGAAGGTGTCAGGCGGGCGCTTGCTGAATTGGGAGTTGAAGCGCGGGTGGTCAGGGTCGATGATATCGGCGAGGCGCAGGTGCGTGGGGTGAAGCGGCTCCCCGCATTGGTCGTCGATGGGATGATCAAATCAGAGGGCAAGAGCCTCACCGTAGAGGAGATCAAGAAACTCTTGCAAGAAGATTAAGAGAGGAGAAGCATGGATAAAATCACAACCGTCACGCTGTTGGTGTGTCTCACCATGGGCATAACGGGTGCGGCCGCACCGAGGAGCAGCGTCGATAATCCCATCTACAACTTCGGAGAGGTTTTGAAAGGCTCTTTAGTCATCCACACCTTCACTCTCACCAATGTTGGCGACGAAACCCTCACAATCAACCGCGTGCGGACAAGTTGTGGGTGTACGACCACCACTCTCTCCAACACCAGCCTCGCTCCAGGAGAATCAGTCGGACTGGAAGCCGTTTTTGATACGTGGGGATACGGTGGGCGCGTTCTCAAAAGCATTTTCGTCGAGTCCAACGACCCAGATACTCCCAGGTTGACTCTTCGATTGACCGGCGTAGTTAAGGAGCCTGAACCCTACCACATTGCTGTGGGAGACCTGAACTACCTGTTCTACCTGTTGATCGACCTGCGGGAGCCAGAGGACTACGCGGTCGGCCACCTGATGGGGGCGATCAACATCCCCTACGCCGAGCTGGAAGGCTAGACGAGTCGGCTCCCCCAAGGGGTGCTTCTGATCCTCTACGACCACGACGGCTCGCTGAGTGACGAGGCAGCACAAACCCCAAACGATGCAGGGTTCCCCGACGCAAAGAGCCTCCTTGGCGGACTCGGCGAGTGGATGCGCGTCTTCCATGAGAAGTTCCTCCTCTCCTCAGTCGGTGAGTAGCATCGATCCTCGCCGCGTCGGGGTGCAGCACGGCAGAAAGAGAGATGCCGGTCCTAAGCGGCCGCGATCCTTCGAGGAAGTATACGTGACGAGCGTTCTGCAACACTCACTTGAGTCGAAGGAAACCTCACCATCGTTGACAAGGACTCTCGCCTCCCTTATTATATGCCATATTTTGCATGTGAGGAGCGTGCGATGGAAGAGTGGGCAAGCCTATTCCGTCTTCTAGGCAACCCCGATCGCCTGTGCATCTTCTACCTTCTCGTCTACCACCGTGACTGGCTGTGCGTGTGCGAAATCGTGGACGCCACCGGGCTTGCCCAGTACCAGGTCTCAAAACACCTGCGGCTCCTGCGGCAGGCAGGCCTGATCGAGGGCAAGCGCGAGGGAAGGTGGACCCATTACCACGCTTGTACAGGGGAGAGGGCGAAGCGCCTGCAGGTCTTCCTTTTGAAGGAGATCCCTGCGGATGCGCTCACCACTGAACTGGTCCGCTTGAGGCGTCGCCTTGCCCTGCGGCATAAGGGACGCTGCGTCATAGGGTTCAAGGGAGGAACCGATGGCCTCGGCTAGCGACCTCTCTCACCTCTCGAATGATCGCCTTGCTACGGGAAAAGAAGAAAAGGAGATGGGCAGCAGTCCTTGAACAAAAGGGGGCGCTGTGTGTACATTCGGCAGATGAACGAACATCAACAAGGAGGAAGACATGAAGAAGGTCGGGATTCTCACCCTGATCGCTGTTCTTACATTGGGAGGCACTCTCATGGCGGCGCCGAAGATCGAGGTGGATAACCCTGTGTGCGACTTTGGTGCCGTGCTGGAAGGAGCCTTTGTTACCCATAAATTCATCCTCAGTAACGAGGGGGATGAACCCCTCTCGATCGAGCGGGTGTGGACAAGTTGCGGGTGCACAACCACTGCCCTCGCCAAGACTAACCTGGCCCCGGGAGAATCGGTCGCACTAGAAGCCATTGTGGATACAGCAGGGTTCGGTGGGGCCATCAGTAAGAGCATCTATGTTGAATCGAACGACCCGGCCACGGCTCGGCTGACCCTGCGCATGGTCGGAACCGTCACGCGAGCGCAGCCCTATCACATCGCGATAGGCGACCTCAACTACCTGTTCTACCTGTTGATCGACCTGCGGGAGCCTGAGGCCTATGCTGCCTCGCACCTGATGGGTGCGATCAACATCCCCTATACGGGACTGGGTGACTGGACGAGCCGGCTCCCCCAAGGGGTGCTTCTGATCCTCTACGACCAGGACGGCTCCCTGAGTGACCAAGCAGCACAAAACCTGAACAATATCGGGTTCCCCGACGCAAAGAGCCTTCTGGGTGGGTTCGACGAGTGGACGAGCGTGTACAAGGATAAGTTTATCATCTCCACAGCGGTCGACTAGGCAGCAAACTACGGTTTGGCGAATCAGATCGAAAGGAGAGGATCCTTTGTGAAGCGGTTGCTGGTTGTATTTGGCGTATTGCTTGTCCTCGGGTCGCTCTTCGTCCTCGCAGGGGAGGTGGAGCTCGTCTACTTCTACGAGGACGGCTGCTCTCACTGCGTCCGCACCGAGGCCTTCTTGGAGTCGATCAGCCCGAAGTACCCTGAACTGCATATCCTCCACTACGAGATCCACGACGCCGATGCACACGACTTGTTGGATCGTCTTCTCGCTGCCTACGGCGCGGAACTTGGCCCTGTCCCTATTCTGTTCATCGGAGATATCGCCCTGGTGGGGGATACGTTCTACGGGCTCGCCGAGACACCGACGACCGTGTCTGGACGAGTGGGGGAGATGAGGCTTGAGGAGGTAATCGCGCAGGCGATAGCGGAAAACGCTCCCTCTCCCCTGATGCGGGCGGAGAGAACGGAAGGGAAAGGGCTGGTGGGGAAGCTTACCATCCCGGCGGTCGTCCTCGCCGCTGCCGCTGATTCGGTGAACCCGTGCACCTTCGCCGTGTTGGTCCTACTTTTGGGGACGCTCCTCGTCGCCGGGAGGAAAGGGAAGGTTCTCCCGGCGGGACTGGCCTTCATCGCGGCGATCTATATCTCATACTTTTTGATGGGGATCGGGATCTTCTCTGCGATCCAGGCGGCAGGGGTGCAGCGGCCGTTCATCCTCGCGGTATCGGGCCTTGCGATCCTGCTCGGATTGTGGAACATGAAGGACTACTTCGCCTACGGTAAGTGGTTTACGATCGAGGTCCCGCAGCGGTGGCGACCCACCGTAAAACGAATTACCTCCTCGGTTGTCTCCGTCCCCGGCGCGTTCGCTGTGGGAGTCATCGACTCCTTGTTTCTCCTTCCCTGCTCTTCGGGACCGTACATCGCGATTCTCGCTCTCCTCTCCAAGACGACCACCCGGGCGCAAGGGACTGGACTCCTTCTCTTCTACAATCTGATCTTCATCCTTCCTCTTCTCATCATCACCCTGGCGGTCCATTTCGGATACACGACCACAGCACGGGCGGAGCGATGGCGCTCGGCTCGCCTGGGGAAACTCCACCTGGTATCGGGTATCGTTATGTTCCTCTTAGGGGCGGGGATGATCCTCGTCCTTCAGTTGGGATATCTCTAAAGCTAAGGAAGGAGGAAACGTGATCAAACGAAGCTTCACGGTGCTTGCCACAGCGGCCCTTCTTCCGGCTGTCATCGCGCTGATTGCTTTCCCACAGGTCCAAACTGAGTCGCAGGTCACACAACCGGCGATCGTTGTCTTCTACGAGGAGGGCTGCCCGGACTGTGTGCAGATGGAAGGGGCGCTCGAGGAGCTCGTCGTCGGCCACGACGAGCTTGTGATCGTCCGCTATGAGATCAACGAACCTGGAATGATGGATCTCCTATGGAAGCTCTCTTCCCACTATGGGGTACTGGCAACGAGCGTGCCAGTGATCTTTGTTGGGGAAGAGGCGATCGTGGGAGCGGGCCGGGCCGAGGAGTTTCATCTACGTACCGCCGTGGATGATTGTATCACCTACGGCTGTCCCTCCCCGCTTGCCTACGCGGAGGGGCCAGGCTTTCCCAGAAGGGATCTCCTCGTCTTGGGGGCGTTTGTCGTCCTGTTTGTTCTCCTTTTCTACCTGCAAGGTGGATAGCGCCATCACGATGTATATTGGAGGAGAAGTACTTGTTTAACATTTCAGTACATTCCTTATCATGAATTCCACGAATGGTACAAATCTTGAGAGATTTAGCGACTGAATGATCGGCCGCCGGCCCTGAAGGGCCTCCCGCCGGGGCTGGAGCCCCTTGGGGACGGAGCCTGGCCCGGAGGGGAGATTGTTAAATTACTCAATCTCTCACTCGTTAAATCACTCAATTTCGTATGATTCATAAAGAGCCTCCGCTGGATACCCTAAAGCTTTCTGGGGGGAGGAAAGCGGAGATTCGCCGAAGGCGAATTCTGCTGTTAGTATATGCTAAATGAGCTCTGTCAAGCGTGCCAAGCACGCGGTGTACGACCTCAAGTACCACTTTGTTTGGGTTCCAAAGTACCGTAAATTGGTTTTGCAAGGTCCTGTGGCTGAGAGCTTGAAGGAGATTTTCCAGGGCATTGCAGAGCGCTACGAGTTGGAGATTGACGCGCTTGAGGTGATGTCTGACCACGTCCACTTGTTTCTGTTGGCTCCACCCCAATACAGTCCCAGCCAGGTGGTGCAGATTTTCAAGAGTGTTTCGTCCCGGGAGCTGTTTCGTTGTCATCCCGAGCTGAGGGAGGAGTTGTGGGGAGGGGAACTGTGGGGGGAGAGGTACTTTGTACGGTCGGTTGGGGATGAAGTGACAGCGGGCGTGATACGCCGGTACATCAAACTGCAACATAAGGATCAACTCCGCTTAGACCTTTGGTTTTTGCCTTTTAATGCCCCTTTAGCTTGCTGCGGGGTTCTTTACTCGTGCCATTCGTGATTTCCGCATAACCTTAGACGCTAATGGTATACGAGTGGGGTGGGTGCATCAGGCCTTGTCTAACTCCTCACGCTTACTATACTAAAAGGCGAGGAGGTGGAGAGGCTGTGAATGAGGCGAAGAAGCATCGGTTCGCGGCGCTTTCTAACGAACAACTCATCGAACTACTCCGCCTGTCCCTTAAAGGGACCTCTGACTCCTTGTACCTCTCTTGCCTGCGGGAGGAGATCATCAGCCGGAACGTCGGGTTAGTGAAGTCGATCGCTGTTGGGTTTTTGAACTCGGGTGAGCCACTCGATGATCTTATCCAGGCCGGCTACATGGGTCTATTGAACGCGGTGGCAAACTTCGATCTAGCGCGAAATACCCGCTTCTCCACCTACGCCAGTCACCTGATTAAGGGGGAGATTCGCCACTACATCCGCGACAAACACTCGACAATCCGCATCCCCCAATGGGTGCAGGTGATGAATCGAAAGGTGAAGGAGGCAGAGGAGGCGTTCTTCAAGGAGGAGGGACACCCTCCCACGATCGCCGAGCTCGCCGATTGCCTTGATATCAGCGAATCACAGCTTGTCGAGCTCCTCCGTGGACGCAAGGCGATGACCTACATCTCGATCGACCAGGAGCGGCGCAGTGTGGATCCCAACCCCTCTCCCCCTGACATTGCTCACTTCTGTCCTCGTGGGGAGAACCTTTCGTTCGATTTTCGTATGCGGATCATCATCGCAATCGAGGAGCTTGCCGAGATCAAACAGCAAGTCATCGAGGGACTCTTCTACCAAGGTAAGAGTCAAACTGAGGTTGGAAAGGAGTTGGGAGTCTCCCAACGCCAGGTCTCACGGATGAAGGAACAGATTCTAAGAGAGATGAAGGGGAAACTGGCTGGGCCTCACCGTGAGGGGGACTAAACCATAGAGGTGTTAGGCATAATCGGGATATGGCCGGAATGGGGGAGGAAACAGGGGTGCTCGACTTGTTAAACCTGATTGGGAAGGTTATTGAGGAACTTCAGTCAAGCATCGAGCTGTTCGAGGCCTCAAAGCACGAGGATGGGCTCACGCAACTTTCTTCCGTCGTTCTTGAGATCGATTACTACCTCGAGCGGAGCGATGACGACTTGCTGTTGAAGCTTGTTCCCATCGATCGGGCCAGTTTGAGGGAACGCCTTAAGGCCGTCAAGGGCGAGCTTGTCTCGGTAATTGAAAGTTTCAGTTCCACTGCACCCTGAGTCGATAGTGTCTGGCAGACAGGCTGTGATCACCGGCGGGACAAGGGGGATCGGGCGAGCGGTCGCTCTCCGCCTTGCCCGGGATGGGTTCACACTTATTCTTGACTACGCGCACGACGACGCGCAGGCAGGGGAAGCCCTTGCAACGGTTCAAAAGCTTTCCCCACAGTCGATCGTTGTCAAGGCCGACGTCACCGATGAATCAGGGGTTAAACGCCTCCTGCAACAGGCGAGCATTTCTGGCCCGATCAGTCTATGGGTGAACAACGTCGGGGACTTCCTGTTCAAACCTTTCCTCGAAATTACCCTCAAGGAATGGGAGGAAGTCCTAGACAGCAATCTCACGAGTGCCTTTCTCTGCTGCAAGACGGTTGTTCCCCACATGCGTGCTCATAGAGGCGGGCAGATAATCAACATCGGGATGATGCACACCGAGATCCTACGTGCTGTTCCCAATACCGTTCCCTATACGATTGCCAAGGCCGGGCTCCTCATCCTCACAAAATCGCTCGCTAAGTCGGAGGGGCGTTACGGGATTCGGGTAAACGCAGTCAATCCTGGCTTTATCGAGACAGGGGCCTATTCTATTGAACGAGTTGAAGATATGATCCCTCTGGGGAGGACAGGACATCTAGCGGAGGTTGCCGCTGCAGTCTCCTTCCTCGCCTCCGAGGAGGCGAGCTACATCACCGGGGCGATCCTGAGCATCCACGGCGGAGCTTACCTCTAAAGCTACTTCACCTCAGCGGAATAGGTCCCATCCAAACGATTTATGGCGATCGTGGTTGTTTGATCCGGTTCTACGGCGACGCTTTCCAGGGTGAGCGGGGGGAGGGTGTCGATGACGACGCGGTAGAGCCCGGCGGAGAGGTACGCTTCGGGCTCACCCACCACTCCGGCAAATACCTCTTGCCCACTCTCGTCGTAGACCCGGTAGTGGAGCGGAGCTGCGATT
>Ga0209986_10004757_pt1 | contig 11433 bp, 7 predicted proteins | sample BlataG_FD_183168 | JGI IMG/M metagenome (GOLD analysis project Ga0209986, IMG submission 183168) | Deep subsurface microbial communities from Black Sea to uncover new lineages of life (NeLLi) - Black_00105 metaG (SPAdes) (version 2) | ecosystem: Environmental > Aquatic > Marine > Oceanic >...
ACACACACACACACACTCTCTCTCTCTCTCTCTCTCTCTCTCTCTCTCTCTCTCTCTCTCTCTCTCTCTCTCTCTCTCTCTCTCTCTCTCTCTCTCACTCTCACTCTCTCTCGTTCAGATCAGTCAATGTAACGTGGAGATCTAGCCCCCCTAGGTCTCCCTCTGCCCTCATCTACCTGACTCTCTGTCTCCTCTGTATACTCGCTCATATTATCCATTCCTATAGTAGTAGCATAGGCAGTAGTACCACCAAGTGATCTAGCATCCACTTCAGTACCTGGTGCAGTCGTAGTTCCCATATCAGACGTCACTGCAGTCAATGATTTCTCAGTCAATGTAGTACCGTCAGTCTCAGATGCAGGATGTCCAGTAGCTACATGCATCACTATTGGTCTATGAGAAGAAGACAGATAACGGGCACTGCCTGGTTGTTGAATGGCAATCTCAAACTCAGAGTCTGCAACCTCACTCTCTCCATCTACGTACTTTCCACCACTGCCGGTGCCGAATTCTGGGGAGCTGCGGTCCATGGATGCCGTGCCAAAGGCTTTGCCAGACCATTTTCTAAAGTAGTGGGCAAAGATAAACACAATGGAGCCACCAACTTGGAAGAAGACGATGACAAGCAAGATCAAGAATTGTATTTGGAGATAATATTGGTAACCATAGTGCTCCACACAGGTGATTGTGGTGTCATAGTAGGTGGTATTACCTGGCAATGGCATGTTGATCTTCTTCCATTCACCAAGAGTAGAAGAAGCATTGATACCCATAGACTCTTGCAGCCATTCATCAAAGCGTGGCATGCTCTGATCAATGTTGGTGAAAAGCTCGGTGGCGTTGGCGAGCACAGTAACACGGGATCCCCGGGCGGTGTTGCTTTGAGCGTCACCGGACACCAACATTGGATATGCCTCTGGGAAGCCTTGAAGACCGTCAAATGGATACAGCTGCTGTCCACGTTGGATCATAGTCACTGCAGTTTGTACCAGATCAGCAATCGCAAGAGCCTTGTCGTAGTCTTCACTTTCAGAGCGGATGGCCATCACTGCAATTTCACTTTCAGTGGCAGCACATACTTCCCAGGTGTAGCTACTGAACATCATTACCAACCATATGAACATCGCATTTGTACCAACCCAAGCAATGAGTAGATAGGCAGAGAATGCTTTCAGCTTCTGTTCTTTTTTAGCATTATACGCTGCCACTGCCTTGGCGTCATGGAGGTGAGCTTGCATCTTGTCCATAGCCTCCCAGAATGCCTGACTTGTACGTGTTGGTCTCACCTTGTAGGCCAAGGCTTTACTTGCCATCTTCATAGCTTCATGATCTGCCCGCTTTGTATCCAGGTTCTTGGTTCCCCAAGAGATATCATCAGCGTTGGCAAAGGCATGCATTTGAAGGATGTTGAAGAAGACAGGGACCATGAGCCAGTATTGGAAGCCAGAGCCAAGAATAGCAAGGATTTCACCATGGAGGAGAGCAGTGAGGAGGATACCAACAATAGCACTCATCAAAGTGGTAACCAACAGACCGAGCTTCTGACTAGATATACCGATGAAAGAAAAGTCTCTGTTGGTGACAAGGAAGGCAATAGAAACACCAGTAAAGACAAGCATGTATAGGCAAAAGTAGATGGCACAGAAAGCGTGCACCTTTTCTACTGCTTCTGGCTTTGTTTTGAGGTTCATCACGAGTTGTACTATTATTAGGAATAGGTACATCAGCTGAATGACATTCCCAATTTGCTGCAGCCATGGAGCTCCACTGAATGCAACGTCAATCAACATATTAAGCATGGTGAAGAAGATACCGATACCAAACCAGGTACCGACAATCATATTGAGGGTGAGGTATAAGAATTCCAGGGATAAGAAGATCTTTCTGACCACTGTGTGACCAGACTCACTCCACACTCTGCTGAAGTTACCCAGAGCATAAAGAAGGGCAAAGAAGGTACCGTTGAGCCAACGACGACGCTGCTTCATCAGGCCAGTAAGCTTGGTGACGGCATCAGCTTCAGCCACAGCCTCTTTGATGTACTCCAGTCTGTACTGGCAGCCCTTCTTAGCGACGACTTCCAAACAGAGAATACGATCTTCTGCCAAGAACATGTTGGCTTCAAATGCATTGAGCTCAGCTTGGGAGTAGAGACCGTAGAAGTATCTACGTAGCGGCTCTCCTTCAACTGCAACCCAACGAAAGGCTGAGAACGCACCAGGCAACACAGTCAGGAATCCACACAGACTTTCCACTGGCTTTTGGAGCAAGTGAGACACCTTCCACTCGCAGAACTGCACTGATGTCAAGAAACTCTTGTAGGGTCTTTCCACAGTCAGCTCACCAGTGAGAGCACCGACATTGGGGTATCTTTGGAAGTGAGACACGATATCCATCAATGCAGATGGTCTTGGTCTTGTACCAGCATCAAACAAGACACAGTAGTCTGGCTGAATCAGGTAAGCAAATGCATCAAAGAACCAGCAATGAGAGTCTAATTTACCCTTATTCTTCCCCTTGGTAGCAAAAATGACCTGAAGTGGGGGGTAGTTTTCAATACCAGCGTGTTTCTTGTAGCGTGCTGTGTACTCAAACAAGTGGAGAGCAGTTGGAGTGCTCATCACTTCACTTTGGATCACCACTGGGGAGAAGAATCCCTGCACTGTAGATGATGCAATAAAGTCTTCAGCTGCATTTTTCAGACCATCTTGTATAATAATACAGGCAACTTCAGTCCAGTCTAGACTCTTATTACCGTCACCATCCACGAACTTTTCATAAATCACTTCCAGACAATCACAGATACCAGCCATTGTCTTATGGACAGTGTCTTGGTCCTCATTATAGAGAGTAACACAGATGAGAAGCTTGATTCTACGGTCCATGCGCTGCAGTCTCAGTGTGTAGCCGTCAATACCAAAGTCACGGGCGTCTTCAGTGACAACGGGGGTGTATCTGGCGTGAGTGAACTCCATTGGATCCAACACGGGTACGTCATCCCACTCGTCACGGTAGACTTCATGAGGAACGGGGTAGTAGATCTGGGAGTCAGCTCTGAGGAGCTTGAGTTCGTTGTAGTACTCTCTGACATTACGCTGGAGGACAGAGGACATGGCGGCGTGGTCGACGTGGGAGTTGAATTTTTCGAGGTTGGTGTTGACGGGGAGGGCGCCAGTGTCTTCCCCGAGTTGGCGTTTCATGCCTTGGAGGCGTTGTTCCAGTTCTTTAAAGTACTCATCTATGGGTTTCTCCACAGTGATTTCGTCGTTGATGACGAAGATTTCTTCCATGTCTGATTTCCCTTGCAGGAGGAGTGTGAGAGAGGAGGGGTGAGCAGCAAGGTAGTGAAGGGGAGAACAGGTGGATATGTGGGTGGGAAATCCTCCAGTTTGTAAATAAGAGGTGATTATGGCGAGTGCAGTGTGGTGATGCGCATCTCACTGCTTTGAAAATGAGCCTTGGAGTGAAGAAACGCCTAAAACTTGCATTATCACCTACCTTGTGACATCTTTCCTGGCTTCTCAGCCGAGGTAACTTGCCCGCTTTGGAGCTTTCCAATGGGCATCTAGTATATGTTAGTTGCTACGGATGCTGGTTGATACAATCCAGCAATATATAACCGTGTGAAAATGTGAAAATGCTACCAACTAACTGACAGATAAAGTCTAAGCGTTACTGCATTAGTTCAGCAGAGTTGCATTCTAGCAGTAAATTATTTAGTTTAAAATCCGTGAAATATACCACACTGGAGGCCTTCGACGACTATAAGCGCGTTTTAAGAGGGGGCGGGTAGCGGTTGAAAGCAAAACGCAAGGTGGCAGCCACAGCAAGCCCCTGTTTAAACTAGAGCCAAAACAGAGCAAGTGCTATCCCAGTCTTATTCGGATACTATTGACCGATGATTCTCAAACTAGAAACAATGTGAGTGTCAGTGTATAAAAAGTAGAAAATCCATAAAGTCAAGTAGCAGTAGACACGTGCGTGGAGATTGTCGCCGGTACTGAATCCCTCTCGCTCTCTTGGAACGACACACTAAATGGTCAATTGGTCAAGTTATTATACTACTCTTTTACAAATTTTGGATGTAAATTCTAAATTACATCATCATTACAGAGTATCAAAGCCATACTAGAAAAACAGAGAGGATAACATAGTAATATCCTTATCGTAAAGATGCGCCTTTTCAGCTGCTGTATACTCATTCTATTTCCCATTCAATTGCATGAAACATAAAAGTCTATAATCTAACTATCAACCTCTCTCTTTCTTTTTATTTAGAAGAGGAGGAAGACTGCAGCAACCACTGAGGCAACAGTGGCGGCAATCTTAGAGGCACCGTTCTCAGTGGTCTCCAGCTCAGCTTCTGGTGCTGGTACTGGTGCTGGTGCTGGTGTGACAACTGGGGCAGGCGCTGGGGCAGCAGATGGCATTGGTGGTGGAGTCATGGTGCTCAATGGTGGTGGGATCATGTTGGGCATAGGTGGGGATGGGACAGTTGGGGTGCTTGGTGGGATAACAACGGGGCCTCCGTTGGTTGGTGTGCTGTTTCCGTTCGCCCTGAATCCTTCACCGCAGTCGTCAGTCCATCCGACGAGCTTGAGCTTGAAACCTGGTGAAAGTAGGGCTGGGTTGTCGTTGAGCTCTGGGTTAACGCTCAACACTTGATCCAAGGTATATCCGTAGTTCCCAGCCAAGACGGAGAGATTTTCGCCCAATTCGATGGTGTGATAGCGGCACTTGTTTCCAACTGCGCTTGGTCCGTCAACAATGGTGGAGGTGGTGCAAGTTTCTGGGTGAGGAGGGATTTTGACAAAATTGCCAATGGAGATAACGTTTCCAACATAGTCTGGGTTGAGCTTTTCCAACATGGACATGCTGACACGGAAAGTGGTGGCAATGGTGGAGAGAGAGTCACCCTCCTTGGCACGGTATGCGCGGCAAGATTCAACATCATAGTTGGGGTCAATGCATTCTCCGTTGACCCAACCTGGGAGACGGAGAAGGGTACCTGGCTGAATTGGGCTGGAAGCGTCAATGACGTCATCGTTGAGGCTGAGGAGGTCGTTGACAATGATGCCGAGATCACCACCGACGCCCTCGAGGGTGTCGCCGATTTGGAACTCGTAGAGCTTGCAAGATGGCTTGTCTTCTGGGCTGAAGATGACGTTAGCACATGAGGCTGGGAAGTTATCAAGGCAGATTGTTTGTCCAACGTTCAAACTGATTCCATCTGGGACATTATATGGGAATGGGCAATTCATGACGGCGGTGGCGAGGTTTGCTGCGGTACGGAAAGGGGCGGGGGAGGAGAGGCAGTTGAGCTCTCGGTTGAAAGGGACTGTTGGAAGTAGGGCGGAATACAGGCAAGGGAAAACTTACATGCTGGTGAGATACCATACATAGAGGCGATATTTTCTATGATGTCGCCTTCTTTGACAGTATAGGTTTCGCAAAGGTCTGTAGAAAAAAGGGAAGAGCATGGGGGTGAATTGCTGGTAATTTTCATAGAGACCAACTACATGCAGTAAGCCAATATGTAGACGCTATCTATGCAACTTACTTGCTGCGTTAGCAGAGAAAGCTCCGAGGAGCAATGCTGCCACAATAAGGAATCGCTGCTGCATTTTGGTTATGATTGGAAGGGCTCTGTAAAAGAACGTAAATGCCTGCAGTAAACGTTGGAAGGAGTTCATTGTTAGATCATTGAACCAGAATACTAGGCTGGTTGAAATATTTAGCAAACACCGCGTTTGTTCAGCAATCCTGACATGTGAGGTGGTTGTTGGGATTCTTCTGAGGATCTATGCAATATAAGAACCCATCTTATGCATTAAGCTTACCTTTTAGCACAGATATGAAAGTTTATTGTGAATTGATTTACTTCGCCTGTCGCTGGCGAGTGCCATGTATTTAGAAACACGTTTGGGTGCTGGCTGGCAGTAAAAGTTGCCACCTGTCTCTCTTTACCCAGCACAGCATGGGTAGAGGGTAGAGAGAGACAGGTGGCACTTTCTGTACTAGAGATAATTCATTATGTCTTCTTTACAGAATACATACATAAAGTCCAGCAGTACTTCTATTTCTTCTTTCCCACACCACCAGCTTTACCTTTCTTGCTCAGCGGCCCCTTCCCACCACCCTTCTTGCCATTGTCCACATCCTTCCGCTTTGCTGGTGCACCTCCACCTGTCGACTGCTGAACTTTAACAGGACCAAAGAAGCTCTCTAACCGACCTTGGGTACTCTTACTCTTAGCAGCATTGATCCTTTCAATAGCAGCAAGAATACGTTCCTCACTGAAACTCTTCTCTTTCACCATGAATTCAATCAATCCCTGCGTGTCGGGGACACTCCAACGCAGCGGTGGCATGTCTGCTGCCTTGACGACTTCAGGCTCATAAAACAGCTTCCTTGCCTCTTTATACGGGTAATACTCTGGTATCTTGTACCTCTCTTTATCTAAAGACTCAATCACTCCTTCAAGACTGCCATATTTCTTGATCAGCTTGAGAGCCGACACTGGCCCAATGCCAGGAATCTTTTCACAGTAATCACATCCACACAGAATACACAAGTCCACAAACTGCTCCTTGGTAAGCTCCAGCTCGGCTAAAACTTGATTAAAATTAAACTCCACAACAGGATGTTTCTGACTCAGTGGAGCCATGAGGTGGCGGAGGAGGACTGGGCAGCCAAAAGTGAGGGAGTCCATGTCTTCAGTTGCAATGCCGTACACTAGTCCGTCTATGCACATCTGGGAGCATTGAGCTTCTGCTTCTGCAGGGGCGTCAATAACAGGAACACCCATAAGACGGAGGAGTCTTTTGCATTCCTCATTGTGATCTCTAGTGACTTTGACTGTTCTCTTGGAATACTTTTCGATGGCTTCATTGTCGCCAGCGTCCTTGGCTGCTTCAAGCTCAGTGGTTGCATCCTCACGACGGGAAGAACGCTTGGCGAGCTCGGCACGCTTGAGATCTGGAGGGCGGCCTTCAAAGACGAAGACAGGCTTCATGCCTGCCTCGAGCATGCGAGCAGTACGGAAGAACATGCCTTGGAGGTGACTGGTGAGTTCCCCAGACTCGGAGGTGAGTCCCTGTTGTTCAGAAGTGCGGCCGATGACGACGAGGAAGGAATAGATGTGCATCGAGGCATCGACAGCAACCTTACGGCCAAAGTAGTTTTCAAACTTCTGTTCTTTCATGCAGCCAGGGGCATTGTCTCCAAGAAGCTTGGTAAGTCCCTGCGATAGAGGCAAGGGTGATCGAAGTGTGTGAGTGATCGGAGAAAAGAAGGGTGATCGAGTAATTATATGCTCTCCTAGTTCTAACAATTCTTACCGGGATACCCATTGCAATAGCTTGCAGGTGATTCTATTGATGCAGAGAGGAGAGAGGTTTCAAATTCGAATTGGCTCGTTTTAAAACTGCTTGTATGTATCACCTTGGCTTCAATTAGACAATTCTATCATTCCTTGTCCAGTATCTATGTTGTAAACTAAAGGTATGATATGGTGGGACACGGACAGGCTGGTATTTAAACCATTTTTTAATTTTTTCTGTCTCTCCGTCAATGATCGTCAACTGCAATTTGCACAGCCTCTCCTCTCCTCTCTTCAGTTCTCAAAAGAAGTGCATTAAAAGACACCTTCCATCAAAAATCAACATATCAATATTATATACACACATACATATCTATCTATTTATTGATTCATACATGATTATCATCTCCACTACCACCATCATTTTGCTCCTGCCTCGTCATTGCAGCCAGCGACCCATGACTCCCACTGCTCCTCACCCTCCCTCCAGACACCGTCCTCCTCATCACCGCCCCAAAGCCATGCAGCCTCACATTCTGATTATACCTCACCACATCTATAGGTCCCTGGGCTGCTAATCGGGATGCTGTTCTGAAGAGTTCTCTCACTGAAGGTTCCCTCCTACCAATCTCTGTCTCCAGCCTCTCTTGGATGAGCATCACATGATCAGAGAGGCGTTGAATTTCATACCAGTCCACTTCACCTGTAGTCTTATTAACAGTAGTAGTAGTATTACCACCACCTCTACCAATAAGACTATTAATAAGCCCACCAACACCATTACCACCATTATCACCACCAAAAGAAGAAGAAGAAGAAGCAGCAGCAGTTGTAGTCGCTAGAGTTAAATGCCGTATTGCATCCATATACTCCGCCAACAACTGCTGATCTTCCTCCTGCAACCCTCTGTAGCCTTGAGCAGAGGTGGATCTAACAGAAGGATTGTTATTACTAGCGTCAAATGATTTCTTATTATCCCCAGATTGGACACGTTTCATCTTCTTTGTAGTTGTTGCTGCTGTGCGTTCTCTTCCTTCCTTCCCGCTACCAATGGGCATGGCGGTAGGAGGAGCATTAGGAGGAAGGAACCCTGCAGAATAGTGATGATGATGATGATGATGGTCATCTTGAGCTTGTACTCCATTACTAATCCCCCCATCAGTTCCGCCAATGGGCATGGCAGTGGGAGGAGCATTAGGAGGGAGCAACCCCGCAGAATAGTGATGATGATGATGGTCATCTTGGGCTTGTGCTCCATCACTAATCCCCCCATTAATTCCACCTGCACCTTCTTCCCCACCACCTTCACTACCACTACTACTGCTATCATCATCATTCTTAGTTCCCACTTGCAGCAATTTTGGACTGAAGAAATGTATAGCAGTCACCCCCAAAGTACCACATATAATAATAGCAAATACCCCCGTTGTCAGTATATCATTACCCCACTGCACCCACTCATCATAATCAGTGGCCCCCCCTTTTAACTTTTGAATCAAATCCAAAGGAGCAGCCGACAAGGCCGCCTGCACGGTCGCTTTGGGCGTCCATGCAATCCCATAGAAAATCTTTTCCCTCCATGTATAACCAAATCCCATCATAGAAACTACGGATACTATAATTCTCACTATTGCTCCGGTACATACTATGATTATGGATCTGAGAATGGTTCCACTGGCCAAGGCAGAAAAATTAACCGCAGCTCCAATGGTACTAAACAGCATGGGCTCCATTACCCATATCCACACTATGTTTAAAAATCTTTCCAATTCTGGAGAGAAAGTGAATGACTTGCCTAGTGAACCAAATCGGGGGAACCCCTTCTCCCAGGCATTGGATGCCACCAAGCCTACAAAGAGGGAGGCAAGAGCTCCACCCGACAATAGGTCGAAAAATTCTAAGAAAAACATGAGCAACAAAGCTGACCCATATGTTGCTATTAATCTCTTGACTCTAGTATCAAATATCTTGGTAAACCCCAGACATATACCAAATATCAATCCACCAAGTATACCAAATATTACTTGCACAGGACCTTTAGCAATTTCCCAAGCTACATCATTGTTATCGCTCTCACTTCCATCCGAAGTAATGGCGAGAGAACTGAATATTGAATACCCCGTAATCGCAATTATATCATCAAATGATGCAGCTATGACTACAGTAGCTGGTATTCCTTGATCTGTACCTAGTCTTGTCTTTTGGAGTCTAAACATGGCTGGCACAACCAGACCTGGACCCACCGCTTTAAGGATGAAACCCATTGTCAGAGCTAGTAGGAATGGCATGTTGAACATTGCCACTCCCAGTCCAGCATCATAAAGTGCCTCGGTAATACCTGGAACCAGGGCAAGTCTTGTTGCTGGGTACTTGAACCTTCTCATAGTGTTAAAATCCAACTCTAGACCACACCTCAGGAAGATGGTAGCTAAGGCTGCCGCTCTCATCTGAACTCCCCATTTAGATGGAAACGCGTCAATGGCGCTCCAAGGAATATTCTCTAGTAATAATCCAGCTACTAACATTCCCAAGACCCTAGGTAGGTAAAATATGGTGGCTATGATGGCTCCTACTTGAGCAGAAGCCCATAGGAGGAGAGTGCACCAGGCGGGGTTACCTGGGAGGAAGGCGGTGCCCATAGAGAAGAAGAGGACGCCGTAGACGAGGGGGCAGAGGATGATGAGAGCGAGACTGATGCCTGTGTCTGTGTTGGGTTGGGCGAAGCCTCTTTTGATAAAGTTGTAGATGGCTGTGGTGCATTTGCTGTTGTGGAGTGGTAGTTTTGAGAGGGTAGAAGAAGAGGGAGGTGGAGGAGGGGGGTGCTTGGAGTTGGTGAGAATGGTCGGGGTTGGTGTGTCTGCCCAATTCACCTGCTTCTCCTCCTGGGTACTCGGTTGGGTTGACATAATGGTGTTTGCACTGGTTCAGAGGGTAGAGGTGATAAATGGGGCCGATAACGTATGCTTTGTTATGATATTCGAGCTATAGTCCACAGTATAGTTAAATCCTTTCTAAACGAACGTGCCGTGAAGCCTGTTGGAAGAACTAATGCATTCTGCTCGTCGTATACAGACAGCGTTTATTTATCTTGCAGTTTATTTGCTAGGCTTCACTCTACCTTTTCTGGTCTTCTTATGTTGCCGGTCAGACGTTCAACGGAAATCATCTCATGGAGATAAGAGGGGAGGGCACCCTTGTTGGAGTTGACTAGAAGTGGTCATTGTGTCCATCTATCTATATGTTACCCTGACTATAATATCTCATACTTGATTGCATCACAGAAAAGTGAATGCTTTGACGTATTAAGAAGGAAGTTCTCATTTCATTGCTGGGCTTGACTGGAGTTGCAGGAAAGCAGAAGCGGGGAAACACCACCTTCCAACTGAATGTTTCCAAATTCGGTGTGTGTGTAATATTAAACTACTAATGTACAATAATATATAAACTAAACATCTAATTTCCGGCAGCAAACCCTGAGAAGCCCATCATTGCTGCCAAATCAGGATCCATTCCACCATCATCGTCTTCTTCACCTTCATCTTCTTCTCGACCTGCCTTTTCTTCTTCTCTCTCTATATCCTCTTTTGTTACTCCATCAGGTACATGTGCTAATAACAATCGCTTGTTCTTTGCTTCTCTATTATCATCATCGCTATTACCATCGTAATCAAAATCTGTTGTTTTATTCCCGACTTGCTCCTTCTTCTTCTGAATACGTGCCTTGACCTGCTCTAAAGTTGACTTCTCCACTGTCATGCTCATTCCCAGAGCTCTATTATGCCATTTTCCATTTAAATGATCGAGCCAGGCATGTGAGTCTTTCAGTACAGCATCACAGACTTCACAATAAAACCCACCCTGTGCACTTAAATGGGCGCCTACTGACACCATTTGGGTCCGGTTGAGGTTGGCTGCCAAATCTATTTGTTGATCTCTAGCTCTGAGAGTGGCTCTCTGTACTATGATACCCTGGTGGAGAGGGTCACGTTCTAGTCTCTTGCGTTTTCTAGCATCGAGGGCTGGGTTGTCTGAGGCTGTTGCGAGTTGTGTGTTGTGTTGGTCTTGGCGATCCTTGGCCTTGTCTGAGTATTCTTCTCGATCCCAAACTCTAC
>Ga0209986_10004758_pt1 | contig 11433 bp, 10 predicted proteins | sample BlataG_FD_183168 | JGI IMG/M metagenome (GOLD analysis project Ga0209986, IMG submission 183168) | Deep subsurface microbial communities from Black Sea to uncover new lineages of life (NeLLi) - Black_00105 metaG (SPAdes) (version 2) | ecosystem: Environmental > Aquatic > Marine > Oceanic >...
CCGCGCCACTGCTGGCCCCCGGCTACCTGCTGCTGCGGGATGCCGTATCGACACCGCGGTCCTATCTCTCCGATGCCGCGATCGGCCTGGGTGAGTCCGCACCGCGGGCGGTGCCGCAGGACTTCGCGATCGCCGTGCTGTCAACGGTTCTCGACGGCGGACTGATCGTCAAGGCACTGCTGATCGCTGCGCTGTTGATGGCCGGGTGGGGCGCGGGTCGGCTGGCCGGGACGGTGCTGCCGGAGGCCGGCGTGGCCGGACAACTGGTCGCCGCGACGGTAGCAATCTGGAACCCCTTTGTCGCCGAGCGTCTTCTGCAGGGGCACTGGAGTCTGCTGGTGGGCTACGGGTGCCTGCCCTGGGTGGCTGCGGCGGTCCTGCGACTGCGGGCCGGTGACACCGGGGTCGCGGTGTGGGCCGGCCTGGTGTTCTGGATCGGGCTGGCCGGGCTGACCCCGACCGGGGTCATCCTGGCGGCCGTCGTCGCACTGGTGTGTCTGGCCGCGCCGGGACCCGGGGTGGGCCGCGGGCGAGGCATCGCAGCGGTCCTCGGCACGGCCCTGATCGCCGCCGGGCCGTGGCTGGCGGCATCTGCGCTCGGCGGCGCCCTCAGCACCCCGCAAGGGGCTGGCCTGGCACCGTTCGCGGCCCGGGCCGAACCGTTGCTCGGGACCCTGGGCAGCCTGGCCGGACTCGGTGGAATCTGGAATGCCGAAGCCCTACCCCATTCCCGCACATCGGGATTCGCCGTGCTGGGGACCGTCGTCCTGCTGGGTGTGGTGGCGCTCGGCGCGCCGGCGGTGCTGCGCCGCCGCAGTGCCGAGCCGCTGCTGGTGCTGGCCGTGGTGAGCATCCTGGTGCCGGCCGCCCTGGCGACCGGTCCGGGCCTGGCCGTGCTGCGGGCGGCGGTGGACCTCGCGCCGGGACTGGCGGTGCTGCGGGACGGCCAGAAGTGGGTGGCGCTGGCCATGCCCGGCTATGTTCTCGCCGGGGCCGGCGCCACCCTGATGCTGCGGCGCTGGATGCGACCGGGGCTGGCCGCACTGCTGTGCTGCGTCGCGTTGCTGGCGGTGCTGCCCGATCTGGCCTGGGGCGTGGGCGGGCGGGTCCGTCCGGTGCACTACCCGCCGGGCTGGGCGCAGGTGGCCGCGCGGATCAACGCCGACCCGCAGCCGGTAGCGGTGCTGCCGGCCGAGACCATGCGGCGGTTCTCCTGGTCCGGGCCGGCCCCGGTGCTCGACCCGCTGCCCCGGTGGGCTGCGCGCCGAGGTGCTCGCCACCGGCGATCTGCTGGTCGCCGGGCAGACGGTACCGGGCGAGGGCGCCCGGGCACGGGAGGTGCAGCGGCTGCTGCTGTCCGGGGCCGACCCGGCGGCGCTGCGGCGGGCCGGGGTCGGGTGGGTGGTCGTCGAGTCCGGAACACCCGGGACGATGGGGTCGGCAGCCGGCACCCTAGGCCGGCTGCCGGTGGCCTACCGGGACGACGATCTGGTGCTCTACCGGGTCGGGGGCGTCGGTCCGGTCGTACCGCCGGACCGACGGGTCGCGGTCATCGCCGCGCACCTGCTGTGGGCCGGGATGCTGGTCGGCGGTGCGGCGACGGTGGCGGCGGGCGGGTTGCGGCGCGGGTCAACGGCTACAGCACGCCGCTGACGCGGTGGCCGTGGTGCACCGACTCCAGAACCTCGGCCATCGCCGCTGCGCTCTGCTGCCAGGAGAACTCGGCGCTACGCGCCGCTGCCTTGACGCCGAGCTCCTCACGCAGGATCCGGTCGGTGAGCAACCGCTCAAGGCGTTCCACCAACTCGTCGCGGCCGTCGACCAGCAGACCGGTCACCCCGTCGACGATCGAATGGGTCAGACCCCCGGCGGACCGGTAGCCGACGGTCGGCACACCATGCTGGGCCGCCTCGATGACCGCCAGCCCCCAGCCCTCCTTGCGCGACGGCAGGACGTGCACCCAACTGCGCTGCACCACAGCGTGTTTGGTGATCTCGTCGACATGGCCGTGGAAGGTGACGCAATCGCTGATACCCAACTGCGCGGCGCGCGCCACCAGGCGGTCCTGCCACCACCCGCCGCCGACGACGTCCAGGTGCAGGTCGGGCATCCTGGGGCGCAGGATCGCCACCGCCTGCAGGGCATCCTCGATCTGCTTGTGCGGCACCAGCCGGGACAGCACCACCACCCGGGGGGTGGCCGAGCGCGGCGCGGTCAACGTCTGCGGCGGCGCCTCGTCGAGACCGTTGCGCACCACCGCGACCCGGGCGGTGTCGACACCGAGGTCGGCCAGGTCGCGGACCGACGGCAGCGACACCGTGACGTACTGGTTGCGCCGGTGCAGTCGCGGTGACAGCCGGGATTCCACCCACCAGCCGAACCTGCCGAGCGTCCGGCCGGCGACCGGCCACTGCTCGCGGTGGCAGTGGTGCACCAGCACGACCACTCGGCGCCCGAACGCCAACCGGGCCAGGAAAGGCAGGCCGTTCTGGCTGTCGATCACGACATCGGGTCGGGCTTGGCGCAGCGGACCCAGGCCGATCCGGGCGGCCACCATTGCCAGCCCGGCCCGGATGTAGACGGTGTAATGGCCGCCGCCGCGGCTGATCCGCACCCCGTCGACCGTCTCGGTGTGAAGTGCGCCCTCGTAGTGGGCGGTGCGCAGGGTGACGTCGACGCCGGAATCGGCCAGCAGCGCGCCGATGCGCTGCAGGTAGGTCTCGCTGCCGCCGCCCTGCGGGTGGCCGGTATCGCGCCAGCACAGCAGGAGCACTGAGCGCACGGGGGACGGCGGGGCGGACATCCCGGCAAGCCTATCTTGGCTTTCGAACGTGCGGCCCGCCCCGGATGCCGGCATAGCCCGAACCTTCGAGTGCTCTGGCACAGTTGTGCCCGATGGCCGTCACCGACCTGTTCGCCCGGCGCGCGACGCTGGCCCGATCAGCGCGCCTGCTCGACCAGTTCCGCTACGAACAACGCGACCCGGCCCGCTTCTACGGCGCATTGGCCGCCGATACCGCGGCGATGGTCACCGACCTGTGGAACGCCCGTCAACCGGGTGGCCATCAGGGCCGCACCGTGCTGGATGTCGGGGGCGGGCCGGGCTATTTCGCGTCCGCGTTCACCGACGCGGGCTGGAACTACGTCGGGGTGGAACCGGACCCGCGGGAGATGCACGCCGCCGGGCACGTCGACCGCGGCGGTCCGGGGACGTTCGTGCGCGCCTCGGGGATGGCGTTGCCGTTCGCCGACTCGAGCGTCGACGTCTGCCTTTCCTCCAATGTCGCTGAGCATGTGCCCCAGCCGTGGCGGCTCGGCGCGGAGATGCTGCGGGTCACCCGGCCCGGCGGGCTGGCGATCCTGTCCTACACGGTGTGGCTGGGGCCGTTCGGCGGTCACGAGACCGGCCTGCTGTGGCACTACCTCGGTGGTGCCCGCGCGGCGGCGCGCTACACCCGGCGACACGGGCACCCGCCGAAGAATAACTACGGGTCGTCGTTGTTCGAGGTCTCGGCGGCCGACGGCCTGCGCTGGGCCGCCGGCACCGGCGCACTGGTTGCCGCTTTCCCCCGCTACCACCCGCGATGGGCCTGGTGGCTGATGTCGGTACCCGGTGTGCGGGAGTTTCTGGTGAGCAACCTGGTGCTGGTACTCGCCAAGGATTGACACCTGTTCTCACGGCCGTGTGGTCGGTAGTGTGGCGGCCATGACGCAGACCGCATACCGGACCGAATTCGACAAGCTCTTCATCGGCGGCAAGTGGGTCGAGCCGTCGACCTCCGACGTCATCGAGGTCCGTTCCCCGGCCACCGGCGAATACGTCGGAAAGGTGCCGCTGGCGGCGGCCGCCGATGTGGACGCAGCCTGCGCAGCGGCGCGCAAGGCCTTCGACGAAGGTCCCTGGCCGCGGATGACCCCACAGGAGCGTCAGGCGGTGATCGCCAACGCGGTCAAGCTGATCGAGGACCGCGCGGATGAGTTCAAGTTCCTACTCAAGGCCGAGACCGGCCAGCCGACGATGATCGTCGACATGATGCAGTACGGGGCCGCGCTGTCCGGGCTGCAGTACTACTCGACCGCCGCGGACAAGTTCACCTGGAAGGACATCCGCGACGGCATCTACGGCCAGACCCTGGTGCTGCGCGAACCGATCGGGGTGGTGGGCGCGGTGGCGGCCTGGAACGTGCCGATGTTCCTGGCCTGCAACAAACTCGGCCCGGCACTGCTGGCGGGCTGCACCGTCGTGCTCAAGCCGGCAGCCGAAACCCCCTTGAGCGTCAACGTATTGGCGGAGGTGTTCGCCGAAGCCGGCCTGCCGGAGGGGGTGCTGTCGGTGGTTCCCGGGGGTGCCGCGACCGGGCGCGCGCTGACCGCCAACCCGCTGGTCGACAAGTACACCTTCACCGGAAGTTCCTCGGTGGGTAAGGAAGTCGGCAAGATCGCCGCCGAGAAGCTCAAGCCGTGCACGCTGGAACTCGGCGGCAAGTCCGCGGCGATCATCCTCGAGGACGCCGACTTGGATGCCGCCATGGGGATGCTGCTGTTCTCCGGGCTGATGAACTCCGGGCAGGCCTGCGTGGCGCAGACCCGCATCCTGGCGCCGCGGTCGCGCTACGAGGAGATCGTGGAGAAGATCGGCGCGGCGGTGGCGGCGATGCCGGTCGGCCTGCCCGACGATCCTGGCGCGGTCATCGGCCCGCTGATCAGCGAGAAGCAGCGTGATCGCGTCGAGGGATACATCCAGAAGGGCAAGGACGAGGGCGCCCGGCTGGTCACCGGCGGCGGCCGCCCGGATGGATTGGACAGCGGCTACTACGTGCAGCCGACGGTGTTCGCCGACGTCGACAACTCCATGACGATCGCCCAGGAGGAGATCTTCGGCCCGGTGTTGGCGGTGATCCCCTACGAGACCGAGGACGATGCCATCCGCATCGCCAACGAGTCGGACTACGGCCTGGCCGGCAGCGTGTGGACCACCGACTTCGACAAGGCGATCGAGATCGCCTCGAAGATCCGCACCGGCACCTACGCAGTGAACATGTACGCCTTCGACCCGGGTGCGCCGTTCGGCGGGTACAAGAACTCCGGGATCGGCCGGGAGAACGGGCCCGAGGGTATCGAGGCCTACGTCGAACTCAAGAGCGTGCTGCTGCCGTTCGGCTACACGCCGAAGGCCTGAGTCCACCCGCGCGCGGGCGCGGCTAGAAGATTCTGTACCCAGCGCCAGATTCGAGTATCAATACCCATCCCTGCGGGGGTCTGGGCCTTTATTCTGGCGGACGTCCGAACGCTGTTGCCGCTCTGTTGGAACGCAATCCTCACCAACATCGCGCATTCGAGTGGCCTGACCAAAATGCGTGGAGGAAATGTGGGCGCGGCACGCTTGGTTGGTCGGGTTGGTGGGTTGGCGGTGGCCCTGGGGGTGGGTGCGGCCATATTCTCCACTGGCGCAATGGCCTGGGCGGAGACCTCCGATGGCGGTGCGCGGGGCGCTGATGCGGCCGACTCCCCGTCATCCCCATCCGCTGCATCCCCAGCCTCTGGGAACCAGCCCTCAGCTCGCCGAGCGAACCCCGGTGCCAGTCGGGGTCCGTCCGCCCGGAGCAACGATCGGGCGCGCACCGCGTCACCTCAGGTGAGCGCCCCGTCGATCGCCGCGCCCGCGGCTGGTGTGGCCCGCCGCGCCGCGGCCCTGGCGGTCGTGGATTCGGAGTCGGCGACGGACAGCGCCGCGCCCGATGACTCCCCGGTCGCGCCGACCGCGGTGGAACTGCCGGAGCCGGCTGGGCCGGAAGTCAGGGTGCACTTCGACCCGATGCCCGACCCGACGCCCGATCAGATGCCCGATCCGCTTCCCGACCCGGTCGAGGCGGGCGAGGTGACGGCATTCCTGTCCGAGCCGAACAACGGTGTCTCCGACGGCACCGACATCGATCCGTCGGTGCCGGCCGACTCCCCGGCAGCCTGGGCGCTGCTGGCCGCCGCCCGCCGCGAACCGCTGAGCAGGGCTGTCCTCAGTGCCCCGGTCGCGAAGGTGACCTCCTCGGCGACGGTGACAAGCGGCGGCCTCACCGTCGACCCAACTGTGGACATCGCCGACGGCATCATCCAGGGCTACCTGCGGGCCGTCAGTTCGCGCGGTTTAGCGATGACCTACACCGCCCTCGGTGCCGCCTGCGGATTCGACTGCACGTTGGGCGAAAGCGGCGGCAAGATCAGCCTGGGCACGGTGCCGGTCAGCCCCCCGACGGTCCCACCGACAACTGACCCGCAGAGTTTCACGATCCTGCCCTACGCCAACTGGCTGGACGGCGGCGCCAAGGGCACCCAGAGCTTCAATGTGCGGGTCAGTGAAGTCACCGCCCTCGACTCGTTCTTGACCGGCATTCCGCTTATCGGACTGGTGGCCGCGCCGGTCATCGACCTGCTCCAGACGCTTCCGCTGATCAGCGACCTCCTCGCACCCATCATCGGCGCGTCGGTGGTGGCCCGTATCAACGTCGACGTCGCGTCACTGACACCGTCCGACACCCCGGTGGCGTTGACCTACATGGTCACTTCGTTCGACGGCGTCGGGATCAGCACCAACTTCTTCCCGGCGGCAGGCCTGAGTGCCGGGGGCAGCGCACCGACGGTCATCACTATGTCGGGCCTGGGTGGTGGGGCGTACTCCGATCCCTACACGGACCGCGTTTTCGACGTAGAAGGCCAGGAGTACGACGTACCGTCGGTGAGGGTGCTGCGCGACGAGGGCTACAACGTGGTGAGTGCGACCCCACGCGGTGTGCGGAACTCCGGGGGCGTCATGCAACTGGACAACCCGTTCTTCGAAGGCCGCGACATGTCCGCGGTCATCGACTTCATCGCCGCGGAAACTCCCGCGACACTCGACGGCCCCAACGACCCGGCGGTCGGCATGGTGGGAGCCTCCTACGGCGGCGGCATCCAGTTGGTGGCCGCCGGCATCGATCCGCGGATCGACGCCATCACGCCCGAAAACACCTGGAACTCGCTGAACGCCTCGATCTACCCCGACAACACCTGGAAGACGGCCTACGGGTCAGTGCTGTACCTGGCGTTGGTCGTCACCGGCGCCCGAGTCAATAGCCTGGTGCCCCGCGCGGTTCTCACCGGGAACCTGTTCGGCTGGATCTCCGAGACCGCGCAGGCGGCGTTGGCCAGCAGCGGCCCGACCGCGCTGCTGAACACGGTGCAGGCCCCGACGCTGCTGACCCAGGGAATCCAAGAGGCCCTGTTCCCACTCCGGCAGTCACTGGACAACGCCGAAACCATCCTCGGCAACCCGTTCGGCACCACGGTCAAGGTGGCCTGGTACTGCGGCGGCCACGGCGTGTGCCTGGACCCCGTCAATCCCGACCAGAAGGCGATCCTGCTGGCTGACACCCTCAATTGGCTGGCCCAGTACGTCAAGCGCGTGGGCACGCCCGCGGACGGCATTCCGAACTTCCAGTGGTTCGACCAGCTCGGTGGCTATTACTTCTCTGACAAGCTGCCGTACCAGTCCGGGTTCAACAATCGGCCGGACATCACCGCCACCTCGACCGGAGGTCTGCTCCCTGTCGTGCCTCTCATCGGCGGCTCGAACAGTTTCTTCGCCCTGCCCTACTCGCTCGGCGGCGGATCGGTGGCGCGCAACGCGATCAACGTGCCGGTCACGGTCGGGCCAGGCACACAGGTTGTCGGCGCGCCTGCGGTGAGCATCACCTACCAGGGGCTGGGCACCACCCGGGCGGTGTACGCGCAAGTCGTCGATGACAGCACCGGCCTGGTACTCGGTAACGTCGTTACTCCGGTACCGGTGACGCTGGACGGCAGGCAACACACGCTGACCATGGACCTGTCGGATATCGTCTATACCAACGCAGGCGCCGACTCCCGCGCCCTGACCGTGCAGATCACCAGTTCGGCGACGGCCTTCGAGAACTTCACCTCGTTCGGACTGATGAATATCTCGAATGTCAGCGTGACGATGCCGAACCGCACGGCCTAGAAGATCACCCGGACGATCATCTCGGCGACAGCAGCGGGCTTGTCCGCCCCGTCGATCTCGATGGTGTGCCGGACAGTCAGATCGGCGGCGGTGTCCTTCGCGGTGGCATCAGCCAGCTCCGAGCGGACCCGGACGCGGCTGTCGACCGGGACCGCGGACAGGAACCGCACCTTGTTCAGCCCGTAGTTGATGGCCAGTTTCGCGTTCTCGACGCGGAAGTTGTCCTTACTCAGCGCCGGGATCAGCGACAGCGTCAGAAACCCGTGGGCGATCGGGGCGCGGTACGGGCTTTCCGCCTTGGCGCGTTCGACGTCGACGTGAATCCACTGATGGTCACCGGTGACGTCGGCGAAGTCGTTGATGCGCTGCTGATCGATCGTCAGCCAGTCGCTGACTCCGAGTTCCTCACCGACCAACCTCTGCGCGTCATCGATGGACGTGATCACCTTCACCGGCTCGCCTTCCGTAGCTGTTCCCACACCACAAACTATGGCGTGGATCATACAAGTGGGCGTTCACGTCCCGTCATCAAGCCGTAACCGGGCAGATAGCCGTTCGCTTCGCCGCCGTGACCCACCACGACTATGGTGGTAAGCATAGTTATGGAACTATCGAGGACGTCGCAACCGGGAGGCATCCGATGTGGTTCGTCGAACTGAACATCGCCGGCATCAAGATCCGCCGGCGAGCCCGTAAACGCCGCCACCTGCTGGGGCCGGGCTTCATGGCGCCGCGGGCACTCGTGCGCCCGTCCGGCGCGGCCTGAGGTGAGGGCTCGGGGATCAACCAGGACCGCGATGCTGGTCAGCGCGGCCGAGTTGTTACGCGAACGGGGCGCCGCCGGGGTGACGATCGACGCGGTGCTGGCACGCAGTGGCGCACCACGCGGTTCGGTCTATCACCACTTTCCGTCGGGTCGCGGCCAACTCCTGCGTGAAGCACTCGAGTTCGCCGGTGATGAGATCACCGCCAAGATCGACACCGCCGCCGGAGACAGTTCGACCGCTCTCCTGCACCAGTTCGTCGATATGTGGCGCGAGGCCCTCATCGACAGCGACTACACGGCCGGTTGCCCGGTGCTGGCCGCCGCGATCGGTTCCGGTCAGGACGAGCAGCAATTGGCGTCGCTGGCGGCCGTGATCTTCGCCCGCTGGCGGGAGGCCGCGAAACAGGCCCACCTCCGGGAGGGCTTCGAGCCGGGGGAGGCCACCGCGCTGGCCGACACCGCGATCGCGGCGATGGAGGGCGCGGTGGTGCTGTGCCGGGCGACCCGAAGCCTGGAGCCGCTCACCGACGTGGCGCGCCAGCTCGAGTTCCTGACCAAGGCCAAGGAATTCGTTGCCCGGTTCCCCAGTCCCACCCCGAGCTGAGGAGATCGCCGTGCCGACGTCGCTGCCGCAGGCCGACGGTCTGGACCCGGAGACGCCGCTGAGCGTCCTGAGCCGGTTCGCCATCACCACCCTCACCCAGGACATGGCCGACTACACCGTGGTGGCACAGATGCCGGTGGGCGGGATGCGCAACCCGTTCACCGGACTGCCTACGGTGGCGGGGCTGGCCATCCTGGTCGACGACGTCGCCGGTCGGGTCAACTACTACCGCCGCGGCCGCGGTGTGTGGACGGTGTCCAGTGAGCTGACCGTGGAGATGAGCCCGGGTGCCGTCGAGCATCTGCTGGCGGCACCGGAGGAGCCCGTCGTGGCCAGCGCCCGCCCGCTCGGCCCGGCGGGTGCCACCCTGCTGTCGATCTGCACCCTGACCCACCGCGGCACCGTGATCGGCGGCGGGACCGTGCGCACCATGCCACTTGCCGGCGGGCCCGACGGGCCACCGGACCGCGGCGAGGACCCCCTCGTGCGGACACCCCAGACAACCTTGGCCGAATTGATGGCCGTCGAGCCGCTGCCGGTGCACGACGGTGTCTACCGGTTGCGCCAGCACCCGGACCCGATGATCAACAACCTGATCGGCATCGTGCACGGCGGGGTGAGCAGCGCCGGGCTCGAACTCGCCGCCGCGGCAGCGTTCAACCACGAGCAGGATGCAGCTCTGCGGACGGCCTCGATCCGGATCAACTTCATCCGCCCGTTCATCGCCGGTGCACAATCCGTGTATGAGGCAACAGCGCTGCGGATCGGCCGCACCTCCGCGATCGCCGACGCCACCGCGATCGGAGACGACGGCAAGGCGGCGGTCATCGCCCGGGTCACGGGCTACCGGTGACTGAGGACTTCGCGGCGCTGTGCGCCAACGAACCCGAGCTGGCCGAACTACGCGGCTCGCTGCGGGAGTTCCTGGCCGCCGACCGCGCCGAGTTCGATTGGCAGCCCAGCGTGGATGCCTGGCTGTCCAGTTGGGACGAGCCGTTCAGCGCGCGCCTGGGCGCCGCGGGCTTCCTGGGCCTGACCATCCCGACGGAGTACGGCGGCCGGGGGCTGGGCCATCTGCACCGCTATGTCGTCACCGAGGAACTACTGGCCTGCGGGGCACCGGTCGCCGCGCACTGGATCGCCGACCGCCAGGTGGGACCGGGTCTGCTGTCGTACGGGACCGAGGAGCAGCGGACTCGAATTCTGCCGAAAATCGCTGCGGGGAAGTACTTCTCGGCCATCGGGATGAGCGAGCCGCAGGCTGGTTCGGACCTGGCAGCGGCGGCCGCACGGGCAACCCGCACCGACGGCGGTTGGGTGTTGTCCGGGACGAAGGTGTGGACCAGTGGCGCCCATCTGTGCCACCAGATCGTGGTGCTGGTCCGGACCAGTCCGCTGGATCCCGAACGACGCCACGCCGGCTTCAGTCAGTTCATCGTGCCGACCGAATCCCCCGGGATCGGCATCAGTCCGATCGTGTTGATGACCGGCGAACACCACTTCAACGAGGTGACCTTCGACGAGGTGTTCATCGAGGACACCAACCTGCTGGGCAAAGAGGGTGACGGGTGGCGCCAGGTCACCGCCGAGTTGTCCTTCGAGCGCAGCGGACCGGAGCGAATCCTGAGCACCGCGCCGATGCTGACCGCGCTGATGCGGGTTCTGGCCGATCAGGGTGATCTCGACGATCACGCCGCGGCGGCGGTGGGTGAGCTTGTGGCCCGGGTTATTTCACTGCGGCAGCTGTCGGTGTCGGTGGCCCGTGCCCTGGCCGGCGGGCAGTCACCGGTGAACGAGGCCGCCTTGGTCAAGGACCTGGGGACCCGCTTCGAGCAGGAGTCGGTGGACCTCGCCGCCGATCTGCTGTCCTACGTCCGTGCGGATACCGGCGGCCGTGCGCAGGTTGCCGCGCTGGTCGAGGTGGCGCGGGTGCATGCGCCGATGTTCACCCTGCGCGGCGGGACCAACGAAGTGCTACGCGGGATGGTGGCACGGGGAATGGGGTTGCGGTGAGGGTGTCATGAGCGTTTTAGGTGGCGGTGTTTTCGGCAG